>Ga0209433_10000556_pt1 | contig 11534 bp, 12 predicted proteins | sample METZYME_5_50m_FD_187552 | JGI IMG/M metagenome (GOLD analysis project Ga0209433, IMG submission 187552) | Marine microbial communities from oxygen minimum zone in mesopelagic equatorial Pacific - METZYME_5_50m (SPAdes) (version 2) | ecosystem: Environmental > Aquatic > Marine > Oceanic | place...
TCAAAAAAAAGTAGAAATAGAAGATGATTGTAATAAAAATGAATTAAGTCAAAAATTAACAGAGGTTGGAATCAAATTATTAGTGGACACTATTCCTCTTATATTTGATAAAAAAATTACTTATTCTGATCAGGATGATAATTATGCAACATATGCAAATAAAATTTCTTCACTAAACAGAAAAATTAATTTTAATAAATCTGTAAATGAAGTTTTAAATCTTATAAGAGCACATTCACCTAAACCTGGTGCTTGGTTTACTGTACAAAATGAAAGAATTAAGATCATTAAAGCAAGAAAATCAAACTCTAACGGTAATGCATCGACAATTCTTAACGAGACATTTGATATTGGGTGCAATGATGGAAGTATTGAACCACTAATTTTACAAAGAGAAGGCAAAAATGCTATTTCTAAAGATGATTTTCTTCGAGGATATAGTTTTAAGGTTAATGAAGTAATAAATGCCTAACTACAAAATAACATTAGAATATGATGGAACTAATTATGTTGGTTGGCAACGTCAAGAAAATGGCTCTTCTATTCAACAATTGGTTGAAGAGGCAATAGAAAAACTATCAAAACAAAAAATAACATTATTTGGAGCTGGTCGAACAGATGCAGGTGTTCATGCAAGAGGACAAGTAGCTAATTTTGAATTAGAGCAACATTTTGATACTGACACTATCAGAGATGGAATTAATCATTATCTAAGGCCCCAACCCATATCTATTTTACATGCTGAAGAAGTAGATAAAGATTTTAATTCTAGATTTTCCGCAAAATTGAGATGGTATGAATACAAGATCATAAATAGAAGATCACCAATTACGTTAGAACAAAACAAAGTTTGGTGTGTGCATAAAAAAATAGATACTGAAAAAATAATAAAACAATCACGACAATTTATAGGCAAATTTGATTTATCTGCTTTTAGATCAATAAATTGCCAATCGAAATCAGCAATTAAATCAATTAATTCACTAGATATAAATTTTAATCATGATGAAATAAATTTTTTAATATCAGCTAAATCCTTTTTACATTCTCAAGTTAGAATCATGGTCGGCACACTAGTCGATATAGGATTAAATAAAATAGAAAAATCTATTTCAGAAATTATTCAATCTAAAAAAAGAGAAATTGCCGGAGTTACTGCACCACCTGAAGGATTATATTTATTGAAAATAGATTATTAATAAAAGCCAATTTCTGATAAACAAATATCTGCTTGAAAATCTTTAAATCCAGCAACTAGCCCTAATGTCTTGATATTCTGACCAACCAATTTTTTTGGTTGATAAGCATTTGATTTTTTAAATTCACTAAACGGAGCTTTTATCACTGTCCACTCAGAATTAGTTTTAAAACTATATTTATAATATTGCCATGGAGCCATCGTTAAAGCGGTTCTTACATGAATTGAATACTCTTCATTATTGCCAAACACTTTAAAATAAACACCCTCAAACTCTTCTGTTGATATTGAAGGTTTTAATTGATTTCTTATTTGAATAAAACCACCGTTATTTTCAGTCGTGACATCCCCTGTCATATGATAACAATTAACATCATTAACTTTTGATATGACCGCTTTACCCTGTGATAATCCACCCATTACTCCATCGGTAAAAAAAGCCCAATTTTGACCTTGAGAACTTACACCAGGGTTGCTGAGATTATCTAAAATCATTGCTTTATTTTCACTAGCATGAAGAAATGAACTTTTAGATAGAAAAATAGAAAAAACAATGAGTTTTAAAATATTTTTAAACATACTTAACATATAGTTTTTATAAAGCTTTTTTAAATTTATTTTTAAAAAATTGATTGATATTCATTAAATTACCAATATTTTACACAATATGGAAACTATGAAAACTCTTCTTTCAAGAAGATCAATATCAAAGCTAGCAGAGCCATATCCTTCTAAAGAAGAAATGGAAAATGTTTATCAGGCCGCTCTTAGAGCACCAGACCACTCATGGTTAAGACCTTGGAGATTTATAGAGGTCGTAGGTGATGGTAGAAAAAAATTAGGGCAAGCATTTATTGAATCTACAAAAAAAACTGAAGAGTTAGATGAAGAAAGGGAGAGTAAAATTGCAGCTTTGCCAATGAGATCTCCAATGATTATTGTCGTAATAGCAAAAATAAATCACGAAAAACCTAATGTTCCAAGATTAGAGCAAATTCAATCTACAGCTGCTGCTGCACAAAATATTTTAATTGCTCTCCATGATTTAGGTTATGGTGCTTATTGGAGAACAGGAAAATATTCAACAGAGAGAAACAAACATATTTCTTCTGAATTATCACTTGAGAAAGATGATGAAGTATTAGGTTATTTATATGTTGGAACACCTGAGGTCGAGGCTTCAAAAATACCTAAATTAGACAATAAAGACTTTGTAACTGTCTGGGAATAAATTTAATAACGTAAAATTTTAACTACAAGCTGCGAACTAATTTCTTTACACGATTCATATGTGAATTAAATTTTTTCTTCGACATACCAGGTAGTACAGAATAAAATCTTATATATTTAGTTTTCATTCCACCTAAATTGAAAACAGCTTTTTTAATTCTTCTATAAGGAATATTATCAAAAATAGAGAAATTAAAATAACTAATCATTGGCCCACCATAAGTTATAGAAACAATACCTAGTTTACCTTTCATAGCTCCTGGCACAGTGTAACCATAATTTTTGAAGAATCTGCTATCGGGCAGAACACTTTTATAGGAAAAAAACCATTTAGGATGCAAAACCCAATCTACCCAATTTTCTAAAATTGAATTTAATCTTAGGTTATTACATGAACCTATTAAAAACATTATATCACATTTTTCTAATCTATTTCTGTAATCAATTACTAGTTTTGGAGGAGGATTTAAATTTGAATTATAAAAAGGTAAATATTCTTTTTCATCAAATAAATTTACTAAATCAATTGTATGACCTAGTTTTTCTGCTTCATTTATGAAAGTGTCTCGTATTTGTGAATTAAAAGACCCACTAACGTTATGATGCCCAAAGGCAATAAATATTTTTTTCACTACAGTATTTTTTTGAAGCCTTCAAATTCTGGGTGCCCAAGGTATAAATGTTTATTATTACCAGCATTTTTATGAGCTAATCGAAACTCTTCTGATTTAGTCCAATTAATAAAATCTTCTTCACTATTCCAAATACTATGTGATGCATAAAGGGTATATTCTTCAGTAGTTTTACCTTTTATTAAATTAAATTTTTTAAATCCAGGAACTTTTTCAAGATGTGTTTCTCTAGATTTCCATATTTCTTCAAAATCAACTTCTTTTCCAAGTATAATTTTAAATCTGTTCATAGCAATGTACATATAATCAAAATATATTAAAAATCTAAATTTTAAAGACAGACTAAAAAAACCTTAATACTATAAAGAAAATTAATAATTTTATAATTATTCTTAATTAAAATAATTTGATATAAATTTTTAAAATTTTAGAATAAGAAATAGTACAAACAAAATATATATACTTTAAATGACATTAAATTATAAAAGCATCGAAGAAGCTTACAATCTTATAAATACGAAAATAATCAAAACTCCACTTGTATCAAATGATTACATAAATAATTTATTAAATGCAGAAATATATTTTAAACTTGAAAATCTTCAGAGCACTGGATCTTTTAAGTTAAGAGGAGCAACCCATAAAATCTTAAAATCTTTAAATGATATTTTAGAAAATGGAGTAGTTGCTTACTCTTCAGGCAATCACGCACAAGCAGTTGCTTTTTCAGCTTCTCAAAATAATTTAAGTGCAAAAATAATAATGCCTAAAACTGCACCTCAAATAAAAATCGAAAATACAAAAAAATATGGAGCAGAGGTAATATTATATGACACTTATTTTCAAAATAGAGAAGAGATAGGAAATGAAATTCAAAAGAAGGATAATAGGGCTCTAATTAAACCCTATGATGATGAAGATATAATTGCTGGTCAGGGAACTGCAGCTATCGAAATAGTAAATGATTTGAAAGAGCAATTAATTGAACCTGATCTGTATTTATGTTGTTGTGGAGGCGGAGGGCTTATTGCAGGAACATCAACATACCTAAAACATATTTATCCAGATATTAAATCATATTCTGTAGAGCCAGATGAATTTGATGATACAAAAAGATCTTTAGAAGCTGGCAAAATTATAGAAAATAAAAAAAATGCTAAATCTTTTTGTGACGCACTATTAGCACCTCAACCTGGTAATATAACTTTTCAAATTAATTCAAATAATCTTGAAGGAGGACTAAGTGTTTCTGATGAAGAAGTAACAAAAACTATAATTTTGCTAGCTGAACAACTTAAAATAGTTGTTGAGCCAGGAGGAGCAGTTGCAGCTGCAGCTGTATTAAATAATAAAATTGATGTTAAAAATAAAAAAATTATAGTTATGATTTCCGGTGGTAATATCGATTTAAGTTTATTTAATAAGTTATGATCAATCAATCAAATTTAAAAAAATTACAAAATCTATTAAAAGAAAAAGATATCGATATTTTTGTCATTAATAGAAGTGATGAATATTTAAATGAGTATATTTCTCCAAATGCAGAAAGATTAAATTTTATAACAAATTTTTCTGGTTCAGCAGGAAGAGCAATTATAACGCCAACAGATGCATTCTTGTATGTTGATGGACGATATACTTTTCAAGCAAATACACAAATTAATGCCAAAGAGATTCACGCAAAACATTTAAATAGTTTTTGGACAGATTTAGAAAAAATTTTATTAGAAAAAGAATTAAAAATTGCATTAGATCCAACTCTTCATTCAATTATAGAAATTGAAAAAGTACTTAAAATGTTAGAGAATTCATCATCTAAACTCCAACTAATAGATAAAAATTTTGTTGATTTAATATGGGAAAATCAACCAAAAACTCAGTATACAGATATATTTGATCACCCAACGAGTTTTGCTGGTCAGAGCAGAAGTGAAAAATTAGATATTTTAAAAAAATTTTTAGATCAAAATGAAATTGATCATTATTTTGTGTCTGGGCTTGATAATATTGCTTGGCTATTAAATTTAAGAGCAGATGATATAAAATATACACCGTTGCTTTATTCTTATCTTCTAATTTCAAAAAACAATAAAGACTCTTTGTATATTAAAGAGTCTGCAATGCCAGAAATACTAAAAAAGGAAATCCAAACACTAATAAATATTAATAATATTGAAAACATCAGATCAATTTTTAATAACATTAATTCATCTGAATCAATTGGTTTAGATTATAATTCCACCACTTATTATTTTTTAGATCTTTTGAGAAAACAAAAAATAAATACTAAAAATTTAGCAAATCCATGTATTTTGTTAAAAGCTATCAAAAATGAAACTGAACTAGATGGGGCAAAAAAAGCCCATATAAGAGATGGTGTTAGTATTACTAAATATATTTATTGGTTAAAAAATATCATGGATCCTAAATCAAATGATGAAATAAGTGTCGCACATCATTTAGAAAATCTTCGAAGAAAAAATGAATTATTTCATTCTCTATCTTTTGATACAATTTCAGCGATTGATAAAAATGCAGCCCTTCCTCATTACCGTGTTACTGAAGAAGGAAAGTCATCTTTCTCAGATAATAATATTTACCTTGTTGACTCAGGGGCTCAATATTTTGATGGAACAACCGATATAACAAGAACTATAATTTTAGGTGAAGCAACAAGAGAACAAAAAGATAGATTTACGAGAGTTCTTAAGGGTCATATTGCTCTATCAAATCATGTTTTTGACAAAGGAACAAAAGGAACTGATATTGATTATCTGGCAAGAAAAAGTCTCCAAGAAATTAATTTAGATTATGATCATGGGACAGGGCACGGTATTGGAAGTTTTTTGAGTGTGCATGAAGCACCACAACGTATTGCAAAAAAATCAATGTTTGAAAGTGTCGAATTACTTCCAGGAATGATTTTGTCCAATGAACCTGGATACTATAAAGAAAATGAATATGGTATAAGAACAGAAAATTTAGTGGTGATAAAAGAGAATAGTGATAAGAAATTATATTTTGAAAACATCTCATGGTGTCCAATAGATCTCGATCTCATTGACAGTAGTATGCTAGATCAAATTGAAAGACATTGGTTAAATAAATATCATAAAAAGGTGTATGATAAATTGGAGAAATACCTTGAGGATAAGGAGAGAGATTGGCTTAAAGATGCAACATCTGAAGTTTAATAAAAGTCACTAATTATGTAGCTTTATCATTAATTAATTAATTAATTTTGATATATTAAAAAAATGATCGTAATACTAACACAATGTTTTCCCTCACGAGTTGGAGGAATAGAAACTTTAATGTACAATATAGCATTGTACCTAAGTTACTCTAATGATGTTGTCGTATTAGCAGATCAACAAAATTTAAAAGAAGATAATATTTTTGATCAAAATGAAATAAATTTTTCTACAAAAAGATTTCGAGGTATTAAGTTTTTAAGAAATAGAAAAAAATTTAACAAACTTAAAAAAATACATACTTCATCAAAAATTGATGCTGTAATTAGTGATAGTTGGAAAAGTCTTGAAGTAACAATAGATTTTCTTAAAAAAAATAGAATACCAGTTATTAGCTTAGCTCATGGGAATGAAATAATAATTAAAAACAACAAACATCATAATCGTGTAAGAAAAATATTAGAATATGCAAATGCAATTGTAGTTAATTCAAACTATACAAAAAGTTTACTCAATAAAATAAGTAATAATTTTCAAAATGTTAAAACAATATACCCAGGAATTAGTATTAAAAAAAATTATATTGAAGAGAATGTAAGTTTAAATCAAGGTTCGCCAATATTACTTACTCTTGCAAGACTTGAAAAAAGAAAAGGTCATGTTTTAATTCTTAAATCTATAATGAATTTAAAAAAATATTTTCCCAATATACAATATATAATCGCAGGTGAAGGTGAGGAGCTAAATAATATTAAAAATAAAATTAAAGAATACAATCTTCAAGATAATGTAAATTTAGTTGGCACAGTAAATGAAAACCAAAAAAATTATATATTTTCTAATACTGATTTAATGATTATGCCAACTTTAGATGAGAGTTCAGCAAAATCTATTGAGGGATTTGGTATAGCCTACATAGAAGCAGCAAATTTCAAAATACCCTCAATAGCATCTAACGTAGGCGGTACTCCTGAAGCGGTAATACATAATAAAACGGGTTTAATAATAAAAGGAATTGATGAATTAGATGAAGCAATAAAAAGCTTAATAGATAATAAAGAAAACAGATTAAACCTCGGTCAAAATGCTAAAATAAGGGCAGAAAATGAACTTAACTGGGATATTCAAATCAAAAAATATAATGATTTAATTAAAGAAATCCAATGACAATATTATTTCATAATACAACATTTGATAAAATAGATGTTTGGAAAAAAACAATAAAAAATTATTTTAAAAATGAAAAATTAATTTCCATAAAAGATTATAAAAAATTTAATGATGTAAAATATGCTATTATTTGGAATTTACCGGATGAAACTCTTGCAAAGCTTAAAAATCTCAAAATTATTTTTTCTATGGGTGCTGGAGTCGACCACATATTAAAATTAAAAAATTATAATAGAAAAATACCAATAATAAGAATAAAAGATCCAAAAATGGGAGAGAGAATCGCTAATTATTCTTTAGCCCAAATTCTTAATTATCAATTAAATTTTAAAATTTTTCAAAATTCCCAAAATAAAAAATATTGGTCTGGCGAGAGAACACCAATTGATAATGAAAACTTAACTGTAGGTATTCTTGGTTTAGGTTTTCTTGGCTCTTACATTGCAAAAAAATTAATTAAATTAAATTACAATGTAATTGCTTATAAGAAATCTTCTAAACAATTTTTAAATATTAAAGTTTATACCAAAAAAAACATAATAAAATTTATTAAAAACTCAGATGTTATAGTTTCAATTTTACCAGCAACTCCGGAAACAGATAACATTATTAATAGATCATTCTTAAAAAAAATGAAAAAGAAATCATGTTTAATAAATATTGGCAGAGGGAATGCCATTGATGAAATTGCACTCGTTGAACACTTAAAACGAAACAAAGATTTTTTTGTTTATTTAGACGTATTTAAAAATGAACCACTTAAAACTTCAAGTAAACTTTGGAGCTTACCAAATGTTTCTATTACTCCGCATGTTGCAGGAGTTACAGCAATAGATTCTGCCGTAGAGTATATGTTTCAAAAATATAAAATATATAAAAATAATCATAATTTAAAATCAGATGTCGAATCTAATAAAAGTTTTTATTAAATTTTAGAATTATTCTAATATTAAAATATTTTATTTCAGTTAATCAAAATAAGAAAAATAAAATAAATTTTATTTCATGTAAAAAATAAGTATTTTTAAGTAATGGTTAATCAATCATTATCGTCAAATATTGATTTATGTTTGAACACGATCTTGTATTTAGTAGGTCTTCAAACACATGGTAATTACAAAAAAATTATAAATTATGGTGTAAGTATTAAAAAAATATCGAGTAATAAAAATTATGATTTTATTCAAATCGAAAAACCAAATTTATCTAATTTACATTTAAAATTTGATAAATTAGATCCCATCAAGGGCTCGTCTAGTTTTGTAGTTGGTTATATATCAAAAATTATTGATTTAAATATTACAAATAATATTTTTAATACACGGATTCATAAATCTGATATTAAACAAATTTACCTTTCTATTTTTAATACTTTTTATAAAATTAGTGGTGAAGAAATTTTTGATTTTGCAATATTTAATAATCAAAATATCATGTTTAATTCTGATTATTCCAATGTAACCTCTCATTTTGGTTTGGGCAGTTATGCAGCTATATGGGATCATCAATTGTTTGAGAGGGATTGTGCATTAAACAATGGTTATTTATTTTCTTATCTCTCAGATAAGGATAATACTTTGCTGACTAGAAATCTTGAAAATGTCTTAATAGCTCAGTTTAATAAAAAAGAAATCTTCAAAAATCATTTATATATAAACAGTCTGAGTATCAAGCATGAAACTTAAATTTAAAATAATTATAAATTAGTTGAATTTATTAGGACTTAAGTAAAAAAAATATTTTTTTAAAATTTATTTTTAAAATAACTATAAAAAATTATGAAAATTTTATGTGTTTTATACGATGATCCTTCTACTGGAATGCCTGAGAGCTATGCCTTAAACAGTCTTCCTAAAATTGACAAATACCCTGATGGAATGACTCTTCCTTCTCCTAAAAATATAGATTTTAACCCAGGTGAGTTACTCGGATGTGTCTCTGGAGAATTAGGTTTAAGAAAATTTTTAGAAGAACAAGGCCATACATTAGTTGTGACTTCTGACAAAGATACTGAAGGATGTCAGGCTGACAAAGAATTAGTTGATTCAGATATAGTTATTTCACAACCTTTTTGGCCTTATTATCTTACTAGAAAAAGAATTGAAAGTGCCCCAAATCTTAAAATGGCTATTACCGCAGGAATAGGTTCTGACCATGTTGATCTTCAAGCTGCAATGGATAATAAGGTAGATGTAGTAGAAGTTACTTATTGTAATTCAAGGTCAGTTGCAGAACATATTGTTATGATGATACTTTCTTTGGTAAGAGATTATCATAATCAGCATGCAATCGCAAAATCTGGTGGATGGAACATTGCTGATGCAGTTAAAAGATCTTATGATGTTGAAGGTATGCATATAGGTACAGTTGCTGCTGGAAGAATAGGCTTAGATGCTCTAAGAAAAATGAAACCATTTGATACTCATTTGCACTACTTTGATAGGCATAGACTACCTGATAGTGTCGAAAAAGAATTAAATTTAACGTATCATGAAGATTTAGATTCAATGTTGAAAATTTGTGATGTTGTTACAATTAATTGTCCTCTTCATCCAGAAACAGAACATCTTTTTAATGATGAGCGTATAAGCAAAATGAAAAAAGGTGCCTATATTGTTAATACAGCAAGAGGAAAAATATGTGATAAGGATGCAGTGGCAAGAGCCATTCAATCAGGTCAACTTAGTGGCTATGCAGGGGATGTTTGGTTTCCCCAGCCTGCTCCAAATGATCATGTATGGAGAGATATGCCTAATAATGGAATGACACCTCATACATCGGGTACATCTTTATCAGCTCAGGCAAGATATGCTGCAGGAGTTAGAGAAATTCTTGAATGTTTTTTTGATGGAACAAATATTAGAGATCAATATCTAATTGTTAAAGATGGAAATCTTGCAGGAATGGGAGCTCATTCTTATAGTAAAGGAAGCTCAACTGAGGGCTCTGAAGAGGCAACTAAATATAAAAAATAAATACAATACGTTTAGTTAAAATCTTTCTTAATTTTATAAGGATAATCTTTACCAACTAACTTGTTATAAATTATTGCAAAAATAATAATTATAAGTGAACCTAAGGCTAAAGTTATATAAATAAAACTTAAAGATTGCTCTCCTAAAATTACAATAATTGGATTACCACCTGCAGGTGGATGAACTGTTTTAGTTATCATCATTAGAAAAATTGCTAAACCTACTCCAAGACCAATACAGAAAATATTGCTTCCTATAAAACTTAAAACAAAATATCCTGATAATCCTGATATGACATGACCAAAGAAAATATTTTTTGGTTGTGCAAGATCACTTTTATGAACTGACATTACTAGTACCATTGAAGCTCCAAATGAAGGTATCAGCCAAATATAAATATTTTCAAAATTATCTAAGTAAGACAAAAGTAAAATACAAGTAAAACCACCGATTGCTGCAATTAAGGAATCTTTAACGACTTTCATTCAAAATTTTAATTCACTTCAAAATAATTTTCTAAAATTCTAAAATAAATACTTTCTAGTTTAATAATATCTTCAACAAAAACAAATTCATCTACTTTATGAAGTGTTTGATTTCTAAGACCTAACTCCACTACTTCACAATAGTTCTTTATATATCTTGCATCTGAAGTACCACCATCAGTTGCTTGTTCAGGGGGGCTATTTCTCCCTGTAACATCAGAAATTGATGTTGAAATAATATTATATAAATCACCTGCTTTATTAAGGAATGACTCAGCCGTTGCATCATATGTATAAGTACAACTGGCATTTTCTAATTTAGAGAAAATCTTTTCTATTTTATTATCAATCCATTTTATAAGTGAGTCAGAGGAGTGCATATCATTAAATCTAATATTAACCGTTGCTTTAGCTAATTCTGGAATTACATTTTGAACGGGATTACCAATATCAATAGTAGCAATTTGAACTGATGTTGGTAAAAAGTTTTCATTACCCTCATCTAGAGGTTCTTCTAATATACTATTTAATAAATTAACTAAGTGATGTGAAGAATTTTCAGCTAAATGAGAATTAGCCGTATGTCCTTGAATACCTTTTACCTGAAAAAAGAAACTTACTGATCCTCTTCTTCCAATTTTTACTTTATC
>Ga0209433_10000557_pt1 | contig 11506 bp, 12 predicted proteins | sample METZYME_5_50m_FD_187552 | JGI IMG/M metagenome (GOLD analysis project Ga0209433, IMG submission 187552) | Marine microbial communities from oxygen minimum zone in mesopelagic equatorial Pacific - METZYME_5_50m (SPAdes) (version 2) | ecosystem: Environmental > Aquatic > Marine > Oceanic | place...
ACCTTGATCCTGATAATTTTGCAGCTAATTCAGTATCTATTTTTTTTGTAATCTCTAAATGGTCAAGTGTGTTATTAGTTTTAATTTCACCATGTTGACTTATAACTTTATTATCTTCTTCTGATGTGCCTATTGGAACAGAATCATCTGGAATATTTGGCATATCTAACAATAAACTATTTAATTTACTTAAGACTTCTTGAAGATCAGCATCTTTGTTTTCTAAATCAGAATTTTTTTCATCAATGATCTTTTTTAAATCAGACGTATCTTCACCAGAAGCTTTAAGCTTTCCAAATTCTGAGGAGAGTTGTTTTCTTTCAGCTTGAAGACCTTCTACATCAACTTGAAGCTCTTTCCTTGAATCATCTAAGGATTTAAAAGAGGATTCATCTAGTTCGTATCCACGTTTTTTTAATGCATTTTTTATATCTTCTAAATTATCTCTTAATTTTTTAATATCTATCATTATCTTGCGATTATTGTTCCAATGTATGTAGCAGCAATAGTTATAACTACAGTAAACATTATATATGAAAGCGCATGAATTAAATTTGTATTAGCTATCATAATAGTCTGATATGTGAGAGCAGACATTGTTGTGAAAGATCCTAAAAATCCAATAATAAAGAAATAATATGTGGTATTTTTTTCTGGCATTGACGTTCCGATTATTAAGCCAATTAAAAAACATCCTAGAATGTTTACTAAAAGAACAGAGTAAGATGCGGAATTATTTAAATACTTCTCAAGGAACTCATTAATAGCAAATCTTGATACTGCTCCAAGCGCTCCACCAAATCCAACAAAAAAAATTTTACTTATCATTGTTTAGAGAAATTTATTAAATTATCTACATTCAAATTATCTTTATATTTGATTTGTAATTCATTATTACTAAGAAATTCAAAATAGTAAGTTTTATCATCATTTATTATTTTTAAATTTTTACTGTTAATTTGTTCCAAACTCAATAGCTCTTTGTCAAATCCGTTTTTAATAAAATTTAATAGATTGTTTGAGATGTCCTCATTTTTAATAAATCTTTTTTGATTAAATTCTAAGTCATGAACTTCAACTCCATTTTTATTTATTAAATAAATTTCTTTGAATGGAGATGTAATCTCTATCTTTATGTTGTTTTCTAAATCTCTATAAAAAGTTCCATAAGATTTATCAAAACTATTATTTGCACTATTAAAACTAGTTTGAGTGAATTTTAAGTTATTTTTAAAGAATCCATTTAAGAGCTCTGTTGGATCTGCTGAAACTATAAAACTTAAAAGCAATAAGAAATGAATATATATAAATTTCAATTTAATCTCTTTTAGGGACTAAAACTTCTCTTGAGCCATTTGAACTCATTTCTGACACAAGTCCTGCCTCCTCCATAGTCTCAATAAGTCTTGCTGCTCTGTTATAGCCAATTCTTAATTTTCTTTGAACAGCAGATATTGATGCTCTTCTTGACTCTATAACAAAACTTACAGCCTCATCATATAACTCATCTTGTTCCTCTGAGTTACCCATATCAGCGCCTGTCCATCCTGGTATTGGCCCAGTATCTTGACTAGATGAAGTAATTTCATCTACATAATTAGTTTCTGCCCTCGATTTCCAGTCATTAACAACTCTATGAACTTCATCGTCTCCAACAAATGCTCCATGGACTCTTACGGGCACACCGACGCCTGGTGGTAAATAAAGCATATCTCCATATCCAAGTAATTGTTCTGCTCCGCCTTGATCTAAGATTGTTCTAGAATCAATTTTTGTAGAAACTTGAAAAGCTATTCTTGTTGGTATATTTGCTTTAATAAGTCCTGTTATGACATCTACTGATGGTCTTTGTGTTGCTAATATAAGATGGATTCCTGCTGCTCTTGCCTTTTGGGCTATTCTTGCAATTAAATGCTCAACTTTTTTTCCTACCAACATCATCATATCTGCGAATTCATCAACAACAACAACTATAGATGGAAGTACTTCAAGATATTCATCTTCATCTTCCTTTAAAGGATTAAGTAATTGTTTTCCATTTTTCTCAGCATCCTGAATCTTTTTGTTATATCCTGCTAAATTCCTCACTCCCATCATTGACATTAATTTATATCTTCTGTCCATTTCAGCCACACACCATCTGAGTCCATTAGATGCATCTGTCATATCAGTTATTACCGGGGTAAGTAGATGAGGTATTCCATCATATACAGCCAATTCCAACATTTTTGGATCAACTAATATTAATCTAACTTCCTCAGGATCAGATTTAAACAATAAACTCAACAACATGGCATTAAGTCCAACAGACTTTCCTGATCCAGTTGTTCCAGCAACTAACATATGTGGCATTTTTGCTAAATCTACAACAATGGGATTGCCAGAGATATCTTGACCAAGTGCAACGCTCAAATTAGACGGAGAAGCTTTGAAGGCCTTAGAAGAAAGTATTTCAGTAAGCCTTACCATCTTTCTATTATTGTTAGGAATCTCGATACCAACATATGATTTACCCTCGATAACCTCTACAACTCTTACGCTACTGACAGAAAGTGATCTTGCGATATCTTGAGCAATATTTGTAATTTTGCTTGCTTTTGTACCTGGAGCAGGCTGAATTTCAAATCGAGTTACTACTGGGCCAGGTAAAACTGATTCAACAGTGGCTTCAATTCCAAATTCTTCAAGTTTGGCCTCTAGAAGTTCTGCGATTTGATTTAATTCACTTTCAGATAAAGAACTTCCGTCATCTAGAGCTCTATCAAGCAATTCAGTGCTTGGCATAATAGCTTTTTCTTTATTATCTTCTTTATCGATATCAATATTTTCTTTTGTTACTTCCTTTAATGGTGATTCATTTTTTATTGGCAAGTCACCTTGTTTAAGATCCTCAGTATGTTTTTCTTTAATTTGTGGTTCTTTTGAAATTTTAGGTTTTGGTGAGGGTTTAACTTTATTATCATTTTTGATTTGCATTGTAGTAACAATTTTTTTTACTTTTCCAAAAAAAAGAGTAGCTAAATTTTTTAGGCTTTGTACAAACTTTAATATAAGTTGGAGGCAAAATTTACCAGAAATGATTAATAGTTCTCCTGTCTTATCAAGGGTTTTTAACCAAGAAAAATTGAAGGCTAATGAGGTTGCAGGTATTAGCAAAATAACAAGAAAAATCAATGCTCCTATGTCACCAATCGAAGAGGACAACGAGGTAATTACTTCTTTACCTATTAGACCACCAAAGTTATCAAGAAAATAGAAATATCCAATTGAACAAAAACAAACTAATAAAAGCATAGAGCTAAGCAGTCTTACTATGGATTTGTTTAAAGATGAGTAAGGATCTTCATAAAATAATATTTCAACAGCCCAAACACTACCAATAAGCAGCACTAAATATCCACCGAAACCAAAGATTACATATAAAAAATCTGATATTTTTGCCCCAAGTGGACCGCCTAAATTATTTATTGTTTCATTGGAATTTTTATTAAAAAATCCAGAGTCAGAGACGTCATAAGAGACAAGTGAAATAAATATATATAATGAAAATGCAATCAGAAAAAAGCTTAAAAAATTTAAAAGAGTATTTTTTATATATGGAGGCATTTAACTGTATCTAATTATTAGTCTAATTATAGGCATAAACCATAACAATTTCTTTATATTCAATTATAATTCATGTGATGTCTGAGAATCATAACAAATTAATAATTTTAGGATCAGGTCCTGCTGGATATGCTGCAAGCATTTATGCTGCTCGAGCAGGATTAAACCCAATAATTATTGCTGGCATGCAAGAAGGAGGTCAATTAACTACAACAACTGATGTAGAAAATTGGCCTGGCGACAGTGATGGTCTTCAAGGTCCAGAATTAATGGAACGCATGAAAAAACATGCACAAGAGTTTGATGTTGAAATAATTAATGATCATATAAATGAAGTTTCATTAACTGAAAGACCGTTTATTTTAAAAGGTGTTAATGAATATAGTTGTGACTCTCTAATTATTGCAACTGGTGCTAGTGCTATGTACCTTGGTCTTCCGTCAGAAAAAAAATATCTAGGTAAAGGTGTTTCTGCATGTGCAACATGTGATGGTTTCTTTTACAAAGATCAAGATGTTGCGGTCATTGGTGGAGGTAATACTGCAGCTGAAGAGGCATTATATCTCTCAAATATATGTTCAAAGGTTTACCTAGTTCATAGAAGAGATGAACTTCGAGCAGAAAAAATTCTTCAAGATAGAATCTTCAAACAAGAAAAAGAGGGAAAAATAGAAATTCTATGGGATACACAACTAGCTGAAGTTTGTGGTGATGACATGGGGGTAACATCAATTAAATTAGATAATAAAGGTAATGAGATCACAAAAGATGTTATGGGTGTCTTTATTGCAATTGGACATAAGCCAAATACTGAAATATTTGAGAAACAGTTAGAAATGGATAATGGATATATCATTATTAAATCTGGATTAAATGGCTCTGTGACTAGCTCTTCTGTAGAAGGTGTTTTTGCTGCTGGAGATGTATCAGATCAAATATACAGACAAGCAGTTACTTCGGCAGGTTTTGGATGTATGGCAGCTCTGGATGCTGAAAAATATTTATCTGAATCATAATATGAAATTTAAAGGATATCTTGTTAGAGAAAAAGATGGAGTTTTTAGTGGTTCAATAGAAGATATTGATACGCCAAAACTTGAAGAAGGACGTGTATTAATTAAGGTACATTATTCATCGTTGAATTATAAAGATGCACTAGCTGCATCAGGAGCAAAAGGTGTAGCGTCATCATATCCGTTTGTGCCTGGGATAGATATTGCTGGAGAAATAATTGAATCATCTACTTCAGATTTTTCTAGTGGCGATAAAGTTGTTGCAACTGGATATAAAATTGGAATGTCAGAATTTGGGGGTTTTGGAGAAATTGTTCATCTTCCAAGCGAATGGGTAATTAAAATGCCATCAAATTTAGATTATATAAAATCAATGTCTTATGGAACTGCTGGTATCACAGCCGCAGCTTGTATAAAAAAAATTGTTGATGGTGGTTGTTCAAATAAACTTCCAACTCTTGTATCAGGTTCGACAGGTGGTGTTGGATCTATAGCGGTAGGTATTCTTGCAAAAATTGGATATGAAGTTCATGCGATTTCGGGAAAATCCTCACAGGTCGATACTCTTAAAATGATGGGAGCTAATCAAATATTAGATAGAAATGAATATATGTCAGATCCTATTAAGCCTATGGATAAAGCTCAATACTCTGCAGCGGTAGATACTGTTGGTGGTGACATTTTATCTAAAATGCTAACTATGATTGCAAACCATGGTGTTATTTCATGCTGTGGGAATGTTGCTGGACCAAAATTCTCTTCATCCGTATTTCCTTTTATATTGAGAGGAGTTCAGTTATGTGGAATCGATTCGGCAGAATCATCTATAGAACTAAAAAAAGAATTATGGGAGTTATTATCAAACAAATGGTCTCTAGATCTTTCAAATCAAACAAAGATTGTTAAAATTTCTGAAGTTGGAAAAGAAATTGATAAAATTCTTAAAGGCGATCAAATTGGCAGAGTAGTTATAAAACATGGAGATTAAATATGAAAGATGATTACGAAGACTTTTATGAGTCAGAAGAAGCAAATCTAGACAGCAAAAGTGATGCTAAGGTTATTTTCTTTCTTATTATTGTTGCTGTTATTGCAGTGACCTATTGGGTGGCAGCTCAATAAACTATCTTGGCTTCATCCTCATACCTGAGTCCAATCTAATTGTCTCACCATTTAGGTAAGTATTTTCAACAATATGAACTGCTAAATCTGCAAATTCATTAGGTTGCCCAAATCTGTGTGGAAATTGAGTGGATTCTAATAGTGGATCTCTCACTTTATCAGGAGCCAATTGCATAAGAGGTGTATCAAAAATTCCTGGTGCAATAGTACAAACTCTAATAGAGTGTCTTGCCAAGTCTCTTGCAGCAGTTATAGTTAATCCAATTACACCAGCTTTTGATGCGCTATATGCTGATTGTCCAATTTGACCCTCGATACCAGCAATAGATGCTGTATTAATGATTACGCCCTTTTCACCCTTTTCATCTGGCTCATTTTTATCCATCAATTCTGCGGCTATTCTCATTACATTAAAAGTACCAACAAGATTTAAATTTACTATAAATTGGAAAGCATCCAAGGGATGTGGCGCCTCTTTTCCCAGTATTCTTCCAGGATATCCAGTACCAGCACAATTAACGGCGATATGAAGACCTCCAAAATTTTCTTTTATTTTATTTACTGCCTCAACTACAGGATCTTCTTTCATGATATCAGTGGAGATAAACATAACTTTATCTTCACCTAAATTTTTTATTATCTCTGAGGCCTTTTCTTCATTTATATCTAATATTACTGCTTTGGCACCTTTGTCTACATAAGCCTCAACGGTTGCTTGACCCAACCCAGATGCACCACCTGTTACTAACGCTACTTTATTATTAAGATCCATGTGTTCTCCTAAAATTACATCAAAATTATAACTTTTTTTTATATAAAAAATAATAATTCTATTATTGGCACGTAAATTGCATAAGTATTAGTAAGTATATTTAAAAGGAGATTTAAATGAAAAAATTAATACTTTTAATAACAATGGTTTCACTGCCATCATTTGCTTCTGTGAGTGCAAATGTTAGCTTTGCAAGCGATTATATTTGGAGAGGAATGACACAATCCGATGGACCTGCTGTTCAAGGTGGATTTGATTATGCTTCTGATGGTGGTTTCTATGCTGGGCTATGGGGATCAAATGTTAACTTTAATGACGGTGCCGGCTCAGAGCTAGATCTTTATTTTGGATATGGATTTGAAATTGGTGGTGTTGGTATAGATATAGGTTACATTGAGTACAGATATCCTGAAAACGATACCGATCTAGATTTTGAAGAGATCTATGTTGGTTTGAGTATGGGTGACCTTGGTCTTACATATGCATCAGGTGTCGATGGTGCTCCAGATTACACCGAAGTTTCATATGGTATAGGTCCAGTAGGTGTTTCTTATGGTCAATATGATGACTATGGAGATAACTACGCGATATCTTATGGATTTTCATGTGGATCTTATGATTGTGCATTTGCTTACTCAGATTTTTCAGATGATGGATACGGTGCAGATGAAGATGCATTTGTATTCTCAGTATCTGCGAGCTTATAAGATTTATGAAACTTGTAAGTGCAATAATCAAACCTTTTAAGCTTCAGGAAGTTAGAGAAGCCTTAGTTAATGCAGGTATTGAAGGACTAACAATTACAGAAGTTAAAGGTTATGGAAGACAAAAAGGACATACAGAAATGTACAGAGGTGCAGAATATTCTGTTGATACATTACCAAAAATTAAGCTAGATATTCTTGTAGAGGATGAAAAAATGAGCAATGTTGTTGATGTAATTACAAAAACTGCGAATACAGGAAAAATTGGTGATGGAAAAATCTTCATATCAAATATCGAAGATGTAATAAGAATCAGAACTGGTGAAACAGGTTCTGATGCTATCTAAATAAGGAGAAAATATGGAAGAAATTAAATTTGCATTGGATACATTTTATGCCGTTATGGCAGGTGCATTAGTTATGTGGATGGCGGCAGGATTTACTATGCTTGAAGCTGGACTAGTACAAAAGAAAGATGTATCTGAAATTGTTACTAAAAACCTGGGGCTATATTCAATAGCATGTATTATGTACTTGATTTGCGGGTTTGCCCTTATGTATTCAGGTAGCAGTTCGTTTTTTGGACTATTTCCTGGCATTGATACCTCATGGGGTCTATCAACTTCCACTGAAGCAGATCCTATTATGTATGGAGCAGAAGGCTCAATATCAGATGGCGATTTTGTTGGTTACTATTCTCATCAAGCTGACTTCTTTTTCCAAGTAGTTTTTGTTGCTACTGCGATGTCAATTGTTTCAGGAGCAGTTGCTGGAAGAATGAGATTACTGCCTTTCTTTTTATTTGCTGTTGTATTAACTGGTTTTATTTATCCTACTCAAGGTTTTTGGAACTGGGGTGGTGGATTTGAAGGAATGGGTATTTCATATTCCGACTATGCTGGTTCAGGTACTGTACACTTATGTGGTGCCGCAGCTGCTTTAGCTGTAGTTACCGTCTTAGGACCTAGAAAAGGTAAATACAATTATGATGGTTCTGTTAACCCAATGCCTGGATCAAACATACCGATGGCTGCACTTGGTGCATGGATCTTATGGTTGGGTTGGTTCGGATTTAATGGTGGTTCAGAATTAAAAGTTTCTGAAGTTAGTAGTGCTACTGCAGTAAGCCAAGTATTTTTAAATACAAATATGGCTGCAGCTGGAGGTGTTGTAGCAGCTTTGTTACTAAGTCTTGGTTTAACTGGCAAAATGGATGTAACTATGGCTATCAATGGGGCTATTGCAGGTTTAGTTTCAATTACTGCTGATCCTCTAAGTCCAAGTGGCGGAACATCCGTTATCGTCGGAGCGATTGGAGGAATAATAGTTTACTTCTCTATTTTATTTTTAGAGAAAAGAGGAATCGATGACCCTGTAGGCGCTATATCTGCTCACGGTGTTGTGGGTATTTATGGTGTTCTTGTAGTAAGTTTAACTGGTGGAGCTGATTTCCTTGGCCAACTTACTGGTGTTGTTATGATTGCTGCATTTACATATGTTGCTAGCTACGGTGTAGTTAAGTTAATTGATAGGATTATGCCAATTAGAGCAACTGATGAAGAACAAGATCTAGGTCTAGATGTTACAGAGATAGGCATAGAAGCTTATCCAGAGTTTAAATAATTTAATTGTAATGACGTTCATAGTGCTCCCCCAATAACTAAGTCATAACATTAAATTTTTAGAGAAGGGTTACAAAAGTAGCTCTTCTCTTTTTTTGCACAAATATCGTGCAAATAACTATTTTTATATTGGCATAAATATTGCATGTATTTATATATATATATTTTGGGAGCATTTATGAGACCTTTTTTGTTATCACTATCATTTGCATTTTTTTCATTTAATTTATCTGCTGACAATTTAAATTCGGGTGACACATCCTGGATATTAACCTCAACGGCTCTAGTTTTGTTTATGACATTGCCTGGATTGGCTCTTTTCTATGGTGGCTTAGTAAGATCAAAAAATGTTCTTTCTGTGCTAATGCAGTGTTTTTCTATTGCATGTTTGATATCGGTTTGTTGGGTCGTTTATGGATATAGCTTGGCATTTAAAGGTGATGGAGCCTTTATAGGTAATTTAAGTGCCATGTTCTTAAATGGAGTTGAAAGAGATTCTATGAGTGGGTCCTTGCCTGAATCTGTTTTTGTTACATTTCAAATGACTTTTGCAATTATCACACCAGCACTTGTAGTTGGTGCATTTGCAGAAAGAATGAAATTTTCTGCAATGTGTATTTTTTCAGTTGTATGGTTCACCCTTGTTTATCTTCCAGCTTGCCATATGGTTTGGGGAGGTGGTTATTTAGGCAATAAAGGAGTAATTGACTTTGCAGGTGGTCTTGTAGTTCACGCTACTTGTGGACTTGGAGCATTAGTTGCAGCAATCTACTTAGGAAAAAGAAAAGGATTTAATGTTTCCCCTCTTCCTCCTCATAACAGAACAATGGTAATGATAGGTGCCTCAATGCTATGGGTTGGATGGTTTGGATTTAATGCAGGAAGTGCTGTTGCAGCAGATGGATCAGCTGGCATGGCTATGCTTGTTACTCACATCAGTGCTGCTGTAGGAGCCTTAACATGGATGGGAATTGAATGGATAAAGTCTGGTAAAGCCACTATCGTAGGTATTTCAACTGGTATGGTTGCTGGGTTAGCAACTATCACGCCTGCCTCAGGAACAGTAGGTCCTGCTGGAGCTTTATTGATTGGGTTATTGGCAGGATCTGTATGTTTCTATGCAACGCAAATGGTCAAATCATATTATGAGATTGATGACTCTCTAGATGTATTCCCTGTTCATGGTGTTGGAGGTATGCTTGGTATAGTTATGCTTGCAATAGTAGGAAATCCTGACGGATTTTTAGGTTCTGGAGCTGCGGGTATATCTGAAGATGGTGCATTTGCTCAATTACTCCTTCAGTTAGAAGGAATATTTGTTATAGGACTTTGGACTATTATCGCAACCTATATCATTCTTAGATCTATAAATATGTTTACAACAATTAGGGTATCTAATGAGGCAGAAGAAGAAGGATTAGATATTAATGAACATAATGAGCATGGTTACAGCCTATAAAACAGAATTAGAATATTGATTCAGTAAATAAGGTCTCATATCTTCTGGTATTAGATTCATTCTTCCTTCAAGATAATCTATTGCTTCATTAATTTCTTCAGGTGGGTATTCAGCTCCATGATTTAGTTTTCCTTGTATTACTGCAGCTGCATGGTTGGTAGGATGCAAAGTATATGATTGTTTTATAGCATGAGTAATTTGATCAGAACATTCTTCATATGAATTATTGTTGAAGTGCATAACCTCACCAATGTTTAAATTTACATTTCCTTTATATCCATTTATTCCTTGAAATATACTTTCCATATCCTCTTTTCTTTCCTTTATATATTTTTGGTTGAGATCTGTTAAGTACATCTCTTTTGCTTTAAGAAGATCGTTAGGATCTTTTTCATAAGATATTGAGACTGGAATCACATTTAAACTATTAAGGTAATCATTAATAGGTAATTTCTTTCTTGCATTTAAATGTATCATTTTAATAACGGATGGATCTGTATAATCGTTACCGTCTTTAGATCTTCCTTGTTTTTGCGCAATCCAAATAGACTCATTTTTATTGATTATCGAATTGAATATAAACTCTGATGCTAAATTTAAGCTTTTATAAATATCTCTTTTTGATTTATCGCTTCTATCAATAATAAAACTTTTATTTAACCGCATTAGATCAGAGGCCCACTTCTCGCTTAATAGATTATTTCCAACTGCGTTATAAGTCGTCTTATATTTATTTTGATGTAAGGCTAAATTAAGCAATGCAGAATCCAGAGTTATATCTCTATGATTTGCTATAAAAAGATATCCTTTTTTTGAGTCTAGGTTTTCGATGCCTGATACTGAAAATTTTTTGATTGAATTGTTAATCACTTCAGAGACAACTGCTTCAAAAGCATTTTGATACTCATTTACACTTTTTATGTTTTTTATTCTAGACTTAATAACTAAGCTAAGAATCTTTCTAGAAAAAGGTAAATACCTGATTTTATTGAATCTACCTGTAGAAAATAACATTTTTAAAAATCTTCTATTATTGGATAGATTTATCAAAACTTGATGAACTTCATCATCATGATATGGCCTTATGGAATCAAATTTTTTCACAGAAATATTTAACTTCTTATTTAAGAGATATATTTTACAATATTAACGTATACAATATCGATCAATGAAAACTTATCTAGAATATGATGGTCTTGAAGTATTGG
>Ga0209433_10000561_pt1 | contig 11467 bp, 10 predicted proteins | sample METZYME_5_50m_FD_187552 | JGI IMG/M metagenome (GOLD analysis project Ga0209433, IMG submission 187552) | Marine microbial communities from oxygen minimum zone in mesopelagic equatorial Pacific - METZYME_5_50m (SPAdes) (version 2) | ecosystem: Environmental > Aquatic > Marine > Oceanic | place...
CTTCACCAGCAAGCATATCTCTTAGGGAACGAACAAAGTTAATTGCAGCTCTACCCCCAGGCACACCAAAGTTTAATATCTCATCTTCGATATGTTCTAGGTGTAGGTTCTTACCTTCTTTACCTTCCATCAACATTGGTAGGTGTGGTTTAATATTTACATTTTCTTTAAATATCTTTTTAAAGTCTGGTGTCGCAACTGCTTGGAATTGTGGATTTGCAGTATAACTACCTTTATATCTTATTTCTAAATCAATAATTTTTGCACCATCACTAAAAATGGAGAAGAATACTTTTGCAGCTCCAGCATCTTTTTCCCATGCTTGTTTCTTTCCTGGCGTTGGTTTCATAACAAGATTAGAATTAAATATTCTAGTTAGTGTTGCAATAGTTTGTGGAGTATCTTTTAATTCTGCCTTTTCTACTTCAACACTACCTTTAACAAATCTACCAATACCAGTTAATAGATAGAATTTAAACTCACCAGAATCTTCTATGTCTTTCATTTTTGTTCTGAAAAGAAGTTCAATAAAAGCTTTCGTAAAATCTTCTGAATGTTTTGATAATATTTGAAACACTCTCCTAAAGAATGTATTCTTTGGGTCTTTGAGATATATGCCCATTTGTTTCTGGGTGATATCACCAATCATTTTCTTTTTAACTTTTGGGTCAATTCTTTTTGGATTTTCTTTGTAATGTTTAAATATTACATAATCAAAGAATAGTTGTTTACTTCTTTCAATTAGTTCAACATCTTTTGCACCAAGGATATCTTTTAGAATACCAACATTACCAGTAATTGGTTTATTAATTAGTGTTGGGTCTACATCTGTTGACCTTCCTTTTTTCTTGAGAGAGAAACCATGAAATACACCATCTGAATTTTTAACTACAATATCAGATGAATTGTAATCTCTTACATTTCCGATTGGTGGATTATATTTTGCAATCTCGCCTGTCCAGCCTTTGCCTGTCCAATAAACTTTTACTGGATTAGGACAAACTTTTAGTATTGCATCTGAGGAAGATATTGCAGTTGCAAGGTCATTAAAGTTTCCATTGAACTGGTCTACTAACTCTGGTCTTGCAGTTGCACCGTCAATTTTATTAAAAACCTTTTTTGCGTTCTCAATCATATCAACTGCTTCTGATTCTGATACTGTTCCACCTCTTACTTTATTTAAAACAAGAGCTGCAACCATCATCTCTTGAGTAGTTTCACTAATTTTTACACCATCTTTACCAAGAGAACCTTGACCGAACCCAATACCAGTTAATTCTGGTGCATTGTCTTTAATCCATTGTTTGATTTCTGGTGCTTTGTCTTGTGCAGAACGAATTTTAATCTTGTTCCCAGAACCACCAGCGATAGGGATATCATCTAAACCTAAAAGATTTAGATGTTTGACTAATTTTTTTAGTCCTTCTTTATCTTGTTTAGTTTCAAATGAATCTACATCTGATTCATCTCTGATTGGAATGTTAAATGCTTCCGACAGAAATGTAGAAAATGACCTCATATCCCAACTACTCCATGTATAATAGTATTATTTATGCGTTAGGAAACTTGGAAAACCGTGGTCACCAAATGGTTTGTGTTCTGTCATCCATTTTGCAGAATCTTTTGCATCATCTTCAAAATCATATTCTCTGATAATCTTTCTAGTAGGAAGTTCGATTACTTCCCACTTTTTAGATTCCACATTGATATCGTGGTAATACTTTACCTTAGACCTTGATGTCTGAAAATTTCTCATATTTGCTAGTCTTTCCAGCAAATGGAGTGTTGTCGAATACAGGCTCTTCATTGATTTGTCCACTATCTACCAAGTCCTTTTGTGCTTCTTGTTCAACATCATACAATCTCATTTTCGCTCTGTCAATACCTAATATAAATCTTTTATTCATAGTAGGGTCATTGTAACGATTCTTTAACTGTTTTACACAGATTTGATTGAGGTCTTCAAGTTCCTCTGTAGAAATGAGAGCGAACATAAGGTCAGCCGTAGCTGGTAAACCAAAACTTTCTGACGTATCTTCCAACCCAATGTCGCTTGAGACAAACCCCCCTCTAGTAGTTTGTGTCGCTGACATAATCGGAACATTAGTTTCAACGGCAAGTCCTCTAAGTTCTTCTGCAATCGCTTTGATATAAAAGTATGAACCAACATTTGCATTTCCCCTAAACCTTGAAGACGCACATATATTCAGATAGTCAATAAAAATAATGTCTGGTTTGAAACTACGTTTGAGTGCGAGTTCTTTAATCAGACTTCTAAAGTTTCCAACATGAGCCGATGCAGTTGGATATTCTTTGACAATCAACTTTCCATTTGTCTTTTTGTTTATCTTTGTAAGATAACTTTCAAACATCTTCTTTGGAAGAGAATGTAAGTCATCCATAGTTACATTCATTAAGTTTGCATCTATTCTTTCTGCGATACGTTCTTCTGCCATCTCTAGTGTGATGTACAAAACATTCTTACCTTGCATAAGTGTAGATGCAGCCATATGACACATGAACAACGACTTACCAACTCCAGTTCCAGCAAGTGCAATATTTAGTGTCTTTTGTGGTAAACCACCTTTCGTAATTTTGTTGAAGTAACTTAGGTCAAATGGTATCTTTTCTTCTTTCTTATGATAGAAATCGTATCTATCTAAACCATCTTCAACATAGTCATGTCCTACTGATAGGTCAAAAGAAACAGCAAGTGCTTCTGATAGAATAGAAGGAATTGCCTCTGGAGTTCTATTCTTGTCTTTCCCATCAATAATACTTATTCCATCAAGTACAGCGTTATATATCGCTTTGTCTTTACAGAACTTTTCGGTTTCGTCATGTAACCACTGTAAGTCCACTTCAGTCTTATCAAGTGAGCTAATGATTTCCACGACCTTTTTATAATCTTCATCATTAATATCTTTTCTATTATCCACTCCGATAGTAAGAGTTTCTTTTGTAGGAAGAGTATTGTATTTGTCTAAAAACTTTTCAATCTCTTCAAAAACTACTCTCTCTTGTCGGTCTGCATAATATATTGGTTTTATAAATGGGATTACTTTTCTACAGTAATCCTCATTATAAATTAAGTGTGTGAGAGTTGTTCTCTCAATCGTTTGCGTTGTTGACATATTGTAAGCTTCCATCATTCAATTGTTCATCCATAATATCATAAAGTATGTCTCCAATCAAGTTAAAAAAATCATCTTTAAAATAATCTTTTCCTAATCCATTAGAATCTAATATTTCCCAATCAAACTGCAATCGTAGTCGGTCTTTTTCTTCAACTGGTGTAACTTTTCCATATCTGTAAACTACACCTTGATAGAAACCAGCCTCTTTAGTTAGTCCTATCGCTTGCCACTTTGCATTTTTATTCTGGACGTACTTGTATTTCTTCTTGATTTCCATACTTAAACTCTTTCATTGCACATTCATCTAACTGTTTCATAATATCCTCAGTGAAAAACTTCTCTGGATTATTATTAATTGTCTTACCAAAAGTTTTAGAACCATCTGGTAACTCAATACGAGTTGATACATTTTTAAATATATCATATTTTAGTGCTAAGTCAAGTAGTCCGTAGTATTTATCTAAACCTTTATCATAAGTCAAACGAACATCTACCATTTTATTTTCTACGGTAATTCTTGACTTATGGTTTTTACAGTGAACAATGTTACCAATAACCTCAGTACCATCTTTTTCTTTTTTCTTAGATAAGTATACAATTGAAGAAGCTGCATACTTCAGACCAGAACCACCACCCATTTCTTTTGTTGGAAACATAGAACCCACAACATCATAAGTGTGATTAGTTACAACCATAGGAACTTTTGCTTTACCAAGTTTCAAAGTCAACACTCTAAATGCAGCCTTGAGAACTTGTGCCCTAGTCATATCTCTAGTTTCTTTACCCTCAGCAGTATCTTCTACTTCCTTTGTAGTAGACAACATACCAAGTGAATCAAGACATAACATGATAGGTTTTCTATCTGCTTCATTCTGTTCTAGGTATTTGTCTAGAACTTTTAGTGCTTGTGTTCTAAACTCTTGTACAGTAGTTACTGGAAACATCACCATACGATTGGGGTCAATACCTCTATCAACTACCATCTGTTTAGTGATTGCACTTTCTGATTCAAAGTAAATAACACCAGCATCTGGGTTTGCATCTAGAAAGTTTTTACACATTCCCATAAGAAAGAATGTTTTACCAGTTGCACTTTCACCAGCGATTGCAGTAATCTTATTTGCAGGCAATCCACCGTAAATACTACCACTTAGTAGTGCATTAAAAATATAAGAACCAGTGTCAATAAATGAATCTACGTCACCAGCTTCTACACCATCTGCAACCAAACCAGCATATTCATTACCAGCCTGTTTTGCGATATCTTTCAAAAAGTCCATTAAATATCATCCTCATCTCTGTTGTCAGAACGAAACTCATCAAATCCGCCAGGATATCTATCTTTTAGTTTCGCAGTATTAATATCAATTAGTTCTTCAATATCAGTACCTAATGCAATACATCCTTGTGCGATATACCACATTACATCTCCAAGCTCTGATTTGAGATGAGTGACAACATCCTCATCCATTTCTTTTCCTTGGAAAAAACACTTCTTTACTATGTCATTGAATTCACCGACTTCACCAGATAGACCAATAGATGCAGTAAGTAACCTTGTCGGTTCTACACCACCTTCATCTATGATGTCTATTGCATCACCAAAATCATCAATATTCTTGGTTGCATCACTGGATACTTCATCAACAAATTCTTGATAATCTTTTAGTAAATCATCATCCATTTGTATCTCCTATAATTTAAAATAATATACATTATTTAGTTTAAAAAGTCAAGTTAAAAAGGGGAGCGAACTCCCCTTTTTAGTTTTAAGCAGCAAGTGCTTTCTTTGTTGGAACTAATGTCAATTGATTCATAAGTTCAGAATCAGCTTCAAATCCTAATGCTGTTAGTAACTCAAACTGTTGAGATTTACTCAATCCCATAACAAGTCTACCAATATTAAAAGCAACAGATTCGATAGACATACCAGCAAGTCTATTTGCACACAAGTCAGTTTGTTTGTGTTTCTTCGCATAGATAATTAATGCCTTCTCTACCTCACAAGTATCATTTACATTTGGATGTGCAGTATGGATATCAATGTTTGGACACAATGGGTTTCCATCTTCATCCTCTTTATCAAGTGTATCTAAGAACTTTGCAAGTCCACAAGTCAAGTAACCAGTAAGAGTTGGGTCTGACCAAGCTTTCTGTTGTTTAAAAGATGCTTGTACCAAATAATCAGTTGACCCTAATCTTTCTTTTAGGACTGTATCTTGAAACTCAGAAAATGCACCTAATTCTGGATTGCCTGGGTTTGTTCCCAGAACATCTACACACATCTCAACAATTACTTTTTGAAGTTTTAGTGCATCTTCTTTTTGATAAACAATACCAGACTTGTACAATTCTTCTTTCGCCATTGATTCTGATTCACCGTTCTTGATTTCATAAACGAAAGCTTCTAACCTTCGACAATCTTCAATACTTGTTGAGGAATCATGATGTTCAATACTTGTCTTTATGAATCTTTTACCATTTAGTATTGCAATGATACAACGTCTAAATCCATCCCAAACAAAACCTTTACCATTTGGTCTTACTGCAATATCAACTGAACCACATAACATTTTATTAAACATTAAATCTCCACCATGCATATCTTTTCTTCGTAGGTGGTCAACGATTTTCTTTAGTTTTAATACTCTTTGATATGTGATATCAACCCATAAGTCTTCAAGACCATTTGGAAATAATTCTTTGAGTTGTTTTGTGATTTCATCTGGATAAAAATTATCATCATAATCTTTATTAAAAATTCTACCAAAAGGACTGTTATTAAATAATCCCTCTTTTTGATATTGGTCTGCTTCAATAATGATTTTGATAATGTCTATGAGTTTGTGTTCACCCAAAGGTAAAGTTCTTAATTTATATGCTACTTCACTAGCTTTTGCCATGATATTCTCCTATAATTGGCAGTAACACTATTGTTACTATATTAATTCGTCTTCCTAAAAAGACATAAGGATTTCAACCTTATAACTATATAGTACTACAAAATTACCGTAAAGTCAAGTCACTTTCGATTCTTTTTTTACATAGTTTATAGTACTCTTCATTTATCTCGCTTCCAAGATAATTTCTATCAACCTCTAGGGCTGCAATCGCAGTAGTACCACTTCCCATAAATGGGTCATATACTACATCATTTTCATTTGTATGATTCTCTATCATCATACGACAAACTAGTGGACTCATACCAAACTTAAAACCATCAACTATAGTTGACTTTTCATCTAGTATAACATCTACCATGTGTGGGTTTTTTAATTTAAATGGTTTCTTTGCAAATGTCAATATGTGCATATAGTTCATACGAAACATATTTACTTTATATGACTTAACCCATATATTAGTTTTTCTTAAAAACCAACCATTCTTTTCAAATACATTAATTACTTTTATATGTTTTGGATATATTCTACCATCACCTTTTCTATCAGTAGTGCAAATAGTAACTAGATTATTTGTAGGTTTTAATAATGATACCCAACTATCTAAAAATTCTTCCCATTCATTTGTATGTGCTGGTATACCTAACTCTGCATAATCTGGTGGAGATGTAAGTACATAATCATACTTGACATTTCTTTTTAAGGTATCAATACAACTTTCTAAATGTATCATGCAAAAAAACTTTCTAATGTATTTCTTTTGATATGTCTAAAAATATCTTTGTTTTTATCTTTACTGAAATACCAAACATTTTCTATATAAGTTCTGTCCATAAACTCATCCATTGCAGCTTTGTCAAAGTTACCATCTTCATCTTTGAATACAGATGCACCTTGTGGACGTTGCATAATTCTCATACCAACTTGACCCATAAAATGTGGAAGTAACATATCAACAAGTTCATCACCAGAACGATACCTTTTACCTTTTACTTTTGGGTCTAGAATATTAATCATCATAACACCAGTATCACTTAGTGAATCAAAAGTGTTTTGTGATACTGGAAGATAGAAGTTATCTCTCCAAGATTCATATTCATTAAACTTGAACCATGATTGTAACTCTTCTTTCTCACCACCTTCATTATATCTTTCTGTAGAAAAATATGGTGGAGAAGTAAATGCACAATCTACATTATTAATCTCATCCCATGGCATATCTTCTGCACCACAATTGTACATCTGCACAGTTTTCTTACCACCAGTAAGTTTATCATAGAAGTCAATCATTTTCTGGTATCTTGCAAAGGTATTAGGATTTGGGTCACAACCGATATAGTGAGTTGCGTTAGAAGCGTAGAACGCAGTCAGTCTATCACCCCAACCCATAGAAGTATCTAATACAGTTTTTGCATCTGTCATGTTATATATTGTTTTCGCAACAATAGGTTTGAACTGTGTTGCAATATAAGTACCAAGTCTAAAAGACATTGTATAAGTTTTTGGTTGTAGTGATTGACTATCGTTTACACCTCTCCAGATAGGCCCAAACGCACCCCATATATTATCACCATCATTCCATCTTTGTACTGGAGATTTAAAACCATAAGAACCACAAGACATTCTTAGGTCATTCATAAAAGAGTCTGCACAATAATTAAAAGTAGAAGGCCCATCTATTACACCTAATCCATACTTATCATATGAATACTTGTAATCGTCATACTTTTCCATAACATTATTTGGTTGACTTAGATAATTTGTAAAGTCAGCTTTCTGCAACTTACGAAAGTTGTCAACAACCTTTTCCATATTAAACTCTTTAAGTGGATAGGGTGGTTTCTCTTTTGTAATAAACTCTGCAAGTGTTTTACGAAACTCTTCTTTACCATACTTTTCTGTAGTGTCAAGAAATAATTCTTTATGCATCACTGGAAGACCAGTGTGGTCAACATTTCGTTTTAACAAATCATATAATTCTTGGTTCAATTAAAAAAGTCCTCAAGTGTGGTTTGTGTTCCAAATGACCTATCAATCTTCCAACCAATATTGTTTGTGATAAAGGACAGTGGGTCTATGAAACTCTTTTCATATTGACTATCATAGTCTACATACTTCAAAATGTCAAGTTCTTTTGGTAACTTAGCAGGAAAGGATATTACGTTACAACCAAGTGGATTAGGTTGACGTAACTCCAGATACTTAATCTTGTCACCATTTTGAATAGTGGGATACTTTTTTGTAAGTTTGCGTTCTCTAATCATGTGATTGTAAACAAGAGCTCCCTTGATATGCATTGGTGTACCTTTACGATAGATTGAACTATCAGAGTAAAACTTTTTGACACCATTGACAGAACGAGGATATGCAATCTCTTCTGGTGGAAGTTCATCAAACTCTTTACGAAATGTAATTAAGAAATCATTTAGTTCTTTTTCATCACCAGACATAATAATCTTTAGTGCCTCTTTAATCTTTGCACGACAAGGTGCAGGCGTTGAAGACTTGACAGCCTCGATACCCATAATCTTCAGTGATGGTTCTTTGAAACGAACACCTTCAACATCCCATGCATTGAGGATGTATCGTTTCTTTGCAGTCCAGATACCTTTGTCTGCAATGACTTCTCGTTTCATTTGCATCTTCTGGTCATATGCATTTACATATGTAGAAAGAGCCTGATAAGATTTATCAATAAATGGTTCAATCTTCTCTTGAGCGATAGTGTCCAAGAAGTTGACAATCTTCTGTAATTCTTCTCCCTCTTTAAACACACGATTAACCAACTTGTCAAAAGTAACGTATATCGAATCTGTATCTGATGCAATGACAAAATCTTCATTTGTAGTTCCTAATAATTTGTTTAGATATTGATTTATCTTTTTTTCAATCCAACGTATGGATAACTGACCAGCAGTAGTAATACCCTCTGCAATCGCAAGGTCATAGTATCGAAAGTATTGATTACCAATCGCACCATAAGCAGAGTTGAGTGATATCTTTCGAGCCATCTGAATGTTGTTGTAACGACTGATATACTTTTGATACTTGGGGTCTTTTGTATCTTCGTAATCTTGTTTCGCTTTCAACATCTTTTTCTTGTAAATAGTACGGTCATTGTAAATATCTTGCATCATCTCTGGTAAGAAACCGTGTTTATCTGTACGATACAATGCACCGTTTGGTGTGATAGTTGTTTGTTCTGGAATGTCCAAGTCAACCTCACGCAACATTTCATTGACATAGGTTCTGTCATCTGCAAGTTTAAGATAATCACCAGTGACAAGTGTTTCTGGTGACATATTGTATTGCATAATCAAATGTGGATAAAGTGAATTTAAGTCAAAAGACATGACCCATTTGTGTTGACCAACTTGTGGGTCTTTTACATATGCACCTTCAAACTTATCAGACTTTGACTGACCAGACTTTTGTGGAATAACAATCTTTTTGTTTTTAAGATAGTTGTGAATAAGAACATCCCAATACTTAACTTGACCAAAAACATCTTCATAGTTGACCTTTGCTTCGTAAGCCATAGTCAGACAAAGTTCCAACAACTTCATCTTGTCTTCCAGACGGTCAACAAGTTCAACATCAACAATGTTGTATTCTAGGAAAGACTGATAATCTTTTGTATACCAATCTTGGAAAGTCTCATATGGATTTTCATTCTTTTGTTGACCAAGTTCCACAAATGCAATATGATTAAGTGCATAACTCTCTTGATTAGAATATGTAAACTTACGATAGAGTTGTAGATAGTCAAGATTTGCAACACCAGTAATATCATAGACTTGTTGTTCACGACCATGATTATATACTTTACGAGAACTAATCAAACCCCAAGGAGAGAACTCTTTCGCTCTATCCTCACCAAGAATCTTGGTAACACGATTAATAAGGTAGGGAATATCAAAGAACTCAGTATTCCAACCAGTGACAACATCTGGATAATGTTGTGTCCAGAAGTTCATAAACTTTGCAAGTAGTTCATTCTCATTAGAACAATTGATATAGGTTACGTCATCTCTATCATTCTTGAACTCACCCAAACCCCAGACAACAATTTTCTTAGTTGTTTGGTTTTTGATAGTGATTGCAAGCATCTCTTCATTTGCAAGTTCTGGTTCTGGAAAACCATTGTCAGCCCTTGTCTCAATGTCGATTGTAACTGTTAGGATTTTGTCACTATCCCAATTAACTGTGTTAGGATATGTGTCAGAAAGATATGTGTATGCAAACCTATCCAGACCAAAGACCAGATGAGGTTGTTGTTTGTATTGTTCTATGAAAGCTTTTGCTTCTTTGATTGTATCAAACTTGTACGGTGTTGCATACTTACCGTCAAGTGTCTTCCATTCAGTTTCTTTCTGAACTGGAACGTACAAAGTGGGAGAGTATTTAACCTTTCGATTAACCCTCTCACCATTCTTATATTCACGAACTAGGATATGGTTACCCCAAGGGGCAACATTTGTATAAAAATTCATAATGTAGTTATACCACCTTTGTGGGTAAAAGTCAAGTCTTATTCAAATTTTGAGAAATGTTTATTAATCATATCCAATCTATCATCTGCAGCTGCGAGTTTGTCTAACTCTGCAATAACTGCTTCTGTGATATCGGAGTGTTCACCAATACCAGCAGGCATAGTTTGGTAAACTTTGATGTTTGCGATATGCACTGCAATTTCACCTTCTGCTTGTTTTCTTGCAGCTTCAATAATATGTTCACCTACTTTCATTATCATCCTTTCCTTTCATTGTAGTCAATAACAACTTTCTTTGAGGGTCTACCATGACATTCATTTCCTTCATGGCAAATCTGTTTAGAAGAACATCCGTTCCTCTTTTACTCCTATCGTCAAGTCCAAACATTAATTCATGTGTGTGACCCATAAACTCAACTTCAAGTTTAACGATAGGACGTTCATCAACTCCACCACCAGTTCTTGCTTTATATTCTTTTTCTAGTTTAGCAGTGTGAGTTTTACCACCTACTGTTGTAAATGTAATCTTATTACTATTCATTTTTATATCAGTAGCGTGTAATACTGAAAATGCACTATTTCCAGTATCAAATTTTGTTTCTATTTCACCAAATGGTTTTATATTTACCATTTCATGGTATCCACATTTAATAGGAACTTTATATCTTTTGTTTACATCTTTGTAATGTTCTAAAACTTCTTTTGCAATGTTTAGTCCAGAATTTGCTTCTTCAATACCTTCAGTACCAGGCGAACTATTTACTTCTAAAAAGTATGGTTTACCTTTATATGGAATAAAGTCTACTGCAACGAAATCTCCTTCAACTGCTTTTGCAGCTATAAGACATTGACGAATCTCTTCTTCTGATAAGTCATAAGATTTTACTCCAGCACCTTGTGTGTAATTACTTCTAAAGTCACCTTCTACAACTTCTCGT
>Ga0209433_10000562_pt1 | contig 11466 bp, 12 predicted proteins | sample METZYME_5_50m_FD_187552 | JGI IMG/M metagenome (GOLD analysis project Ga0209433, IMG submission 187552) | Marine microbial communities from oxygen minimum zone in mesopelagic equatorial Pacific - METZYME_5_50m (SPAdes) (version 2) | ecosystem: Environmental > Aquatic > Marine > Oceanic | place...
TAAATTACGAATTGATGCAAATGGCTCTTGGAATAGACAATGCGCAAATAGGTGGGCGGAAATACTGAGTAATAATAAAAATTTAGATTGGATTGAACAACCACTTGGAATTGATGATTTAGAAGGACTATATGAATTAAACAAAAAGATTCCTGTGGCTTTGGACGAATCATTGTTAAAATATCCTGAATTAATTAATTCTTGGAAGGGATGGCAAATACGAAGACCATCACAAGAGAAAAATCCTTTAAAGCTATTAGAAGAGTTGAATAATGAAAATAGCCTTAAATCTCTTAGTTCCTCTTTCGAAACTGGAGTAGGGAAAAGATTTTTATTTCATTTGTCATATTTACAATTATTAGGATCAACCCCAAAAGTACCTGGTTTAGCCTTAAAACAAATGCCTAACACTTTCCTTTTTAAAAATGATCCAAAAATAATATGGAATAATTTATGAATAATAAAATTAATGAAATTATAGTTGAGCATAATGATGAATTATCTTCAGAATTAATTCTTCAATATTTACAAGAAAGAAAATTAATACAAATAAAAAATAATTCTTGTATTTCTAATCGATTAAGTCCCATAAAGTCGGGGAACCCGGGAGTAATCATAAATAGTAGTGGCAGTATAAATATGCCAAAGCATTGTTATCATTCAATAGCAAACTTAAATCAATCTGCAAAGTACTGCGGTAAATGGCTAGAGGAGCAAGATTTTGATCTAAGTAATATTATTATTTTTAATACACTACCATTGAGTCATATCAGTGGATTCATGCCTTTATGGAGAAGTAAAATCTGGGATTGCGAATATATTAATATTTCACCAAAGATAATAAAAGAAAGTAAATATCTGTTAGAACAAACATTAAAAATTAAAGGTAAGTCTCGGAAAATATTAATAACTTCACTAGTTCCAACTCAGTTATATAGGCTCTTATTAAATAAAGATGGTATTAATTGGCTTAATTTATTTGATTTAATATGGGTGGGCGGAGCTAGTGTATCAAAAAATATTTTAAAAAAATGTATTAAAGAAAAAATTAATTTATCACCCTGTTATGGAGCTACAGAAACAGCTGCAATGATTTCTAGCTTAAAGCCTAGAGAATTTCTAAATAGTAATTTAAATGACGGGGAAATCTTTAAAGATATTAATGTAAGAATTAATGAAAAAAATTTAATCGAAATTAAAACTGAAAGAATAGGTAAAGAAGTTAGTCAATCTTCTGAAATAAAAGATTTTAAAAATATAGATGGATGGTGGGAGAGTGGTGATATTGGTAAGAAATTTATAAAAAATAATAAAGAATATCTAATCGTTTATGGCAGAGTGGATAATACAATTAACTCAGGTGGCGAAATTGTATTTCTTGATTTAATAAAAAAAAGAATATTAGATTTTATAAACAACGAAGATTTACCTGTTAAAAATTTTAAATTTGAGAAAATAAACGATCTTATTTGGGGACAAAGGTACAGAATATTGATAGACTTCAAAGAAAATACGGCAAATAAAAATTTATTTAAATCAATAAAAAAATTAGAAAATTTTTCAGAAACCTTCCAAAAATTTGAAAGACCTTTTGAGTGGATAGTTAATGAAGAAGAGATAGACTCAGATAATTACATAAAAGATTGGAAAAATAACGCGTAAATAAAATTAGCACTCTTGAACCTTATTATTTAAATTTGATGCCTCTATCCACTTTTCTAAATGTTCCGATAAGTTTGTTTTAAGTCTTGTATTTGGATTAATTGAACAGTGGACAATAATACTCTCTGCTACTTTGATAGAGTCTTTAAAAAATATATTTTTAACTTGAAATAAATGATTGTTAATTTTTTGTGGTGAGATTTGAATTGATAATAGATCTCCAAAATTTATTGGCCCAAAAAATCTGGCTTCACAATTAACAATTGGTAGAGCAGATTTTTCATGAGATATTCCATCAGGGAAAATTTCGTTTATTGGTATTCCATATTTATCCATACTTTCTTCCCAAGCTTCATGTGACCATTTTAATAAATTATGAAAATGTATAACATTGGCAGAATCGCAATCACCAAACCTCACTCTTCTTTTTAAATTCAACCAATTAATTGATTTCATTATGAGAGTTATCTATCAACTGATCCCATAATTACATCTATTGAACCCAGAATTGCCATAATATCAGCAATTTTTGCACCTTTAAGTATATGAGGAAGAATTTGAAGGTTATTTAAGTCTGCTGCTCTAATTTTAAATCTCCAAGGAGTAACCTCATTATTACCTTGTATAAATACACCAATTTCACCTTTGCCAGATTCAAGTCTTGTATATAATTCTCCATTAGGAATTTTAAAAGTAGGTGCTACTTTTTTAGCGATATATTGATAATCAACTCCAAAAATATCACTTTTTTTATCATCAGTTGCCATTCTTTGAGCTTCTAAATTTTCAGTTGGACCACCAGGAATCATCTCGCAGGCTTGTCTAATTATGCTTAAAGACTGTCTCATCTCTTCAACTCTTACTTTATATCTGGCATAACAATCCCCTTCTTCAGCTGTGGCAATTTCCCAGTCAAAATCACTATAACATTCGTAATCATCTACTTTCCTAAGATCCCAAGAGACACCAGAAGCTCTAAGCATTGGTCCGGACAACGACCAATTGATAGCTTGTTCTCTGTCAATTTTCCCTAGACCTACAATACGTTTTCTAAAAATTGGATTATTTGTAATTAATTTTTCATACTCATCTATTTTAGGAGCGAACCAATTACAAAAATCAATACATTTATCTAACCAACCATAAGGTAAATCGCATGCAACTCCCCCTATTCTAAAAAAGTTATTATTTATTAATCTCTGGCCTGTAGCAGATTCCCAAAGATCGTATATCATCTCTCTTTCCCTGAAAATATAGAAGAATGGAGTTTGAGCACCCACATCTGCTAAGAAAGGTCCAAGCCATAAAAGATGGTTGGCTATCCTATTCAGCTCGAGCATTAGTACTCTAATGTAACTAGCTCTTTTTGGAATAGGAATATTTGCTAATCTTTCCGGCGCATTAACTACAATAGCTTCATAGAACATACCTGCGGCATAATCCATTCTGCTCACGTAAGGGACATACATGACATTTGTTCTATTTTCAGCAATTTTCTCCATACCTCTATGCAAATAACCTATTACCGGTTCGCAATCAATTACGTTCTCACCATCTAGAGTTACAACTAATCTTAAAACGCCATGCATGGATGGATGGTGAGGGCCAAAATTGACCACCATTGGTTCTGTTCTAGTCTCCAGCTGAGCCATTAAAATTCTCCTTCTTATTAAATATTAATAGATAGTTATGGAAATTGACTCCAAAAATTCATCATTTTTCAATCATAAATCAGTTATGGTTGATCAAATTATTAGTTCTATTAATAATTCCCCGCAACAGTTAGATAAAAAATTTGTAGGGATAGATGCTACTTTAGGGGGAGGTGGGCACTCTTTCGAGTTATTAAACAAATTTCCTAATTTGGAAATGATTGGATTAGATCAAGATCCATACGCTATTGAAGCTGCTTCAATTAAACTAAATAATTTTCAGAATCGAATTAATATTATCAAAACGAATTTTTCAGATTTCAATCCAGAAAATAAAGTTTCGTTTGTAATAGCAGATTTAGGGTTTAATAGTAATCAAATAGAAACAGCTGAAAGAGGATTTAGTTTTCAAAAAGATGGTCCAATAGATATGCGTATGAACCCCTCGCAAAAAACTAAGGCAGAAGATCTAATAAAAAATTTAACGGAAGATGAATTAGCAGATTTAATTTATAAATATGGAGAAGAAAAACTATCAAGGAGAATTGCAAGAAAAATCAAAAATGATATTCAAATAAAAGGGTCATATTCTGGTACAAAAGAATTAGCTTATGCTATTGGAGGCTGCTTCCCTCCAAAGCAAAGATATAGAAAAATTCATCCAGCGACTAGAACATTCCAAGCATTAAGAATCGCTGTTAATAAAGAAATTGAAGTTTTGGATAAATTACTTAATAATGCTTCCTCATGGCTTTTGCCAAGCGGGATAATATCAATAATAAGTTTTCACTCTATTGAAGATAGAAAAGTCAAAAATTATTTTAAAAATAATGAAAGATTTTTTAATTTAACAAAGAAACCAATTGTCCCTTCAGAAGATGAAGTAAAAATCAATAAAAGATCTAGAAGTGCAAAATTGAGAATAGCACAATTAAAATAATTACTTTCTTAATTTATTTATAGTCTCAGTTATTACAGCGATAGATTTATCTATCTCATCAGATGTTGTAGTTAAACCAATACTCAATCTTACAGATGATTCAGCTTCTTTGAGTGATCTACCAATTGATGGTAGGACATGAGAAACTTTGCCATTACTACATGCCGAGCCACTAGAACATACGATTTGATGCTTAATATATTTATGAAACTTGGGACCATTTATATCTTGGACAGTCAAATTTAAGTTATGGGGCAACCGATGAAATATTGATCCATTAATTAGAATTTGAGAATTCCTTTTTAATAAACCATTCATAAGAGCATCTCTAAGGCTAGCAAGGTGAGTTGAATTTCTTGCTTGATTTTTAATCGCTAATTCAATTGCTTTTGAAAATCCAACAATCAAAGGTAATGGTATCGTTCCAGATCTATATCCGAATTCTTGGCCACCTCCATAAAATAGAGGATTTAATTGAATATCTTCATCTATTATCAATAGGCCAATACCTTTAGGACCATATATTTTATGTGAGCTTAAAGTGATCATATTAGCCAATGAATTAAAATTCCTCATTGGTACATACCCAAGACATTGAGCAGCGTCAGTATGTAATTTAATATTATTTTTTTGACAAATTTTAAAAATTTTTTCAATAGGTTGTATAACTCCAATCTCATTATTCGCAAGCATTATACTAATTAAAAAAGTATCATCTCTTAAAGCATTTATAAGATTTTCTTCCGAAATTAACCCATCTGACTCAGGATATAATTCAGTTACACTAAAGCCTTCTTTTTTTAATTGTCGTATAGGTTCCAGAACAGCCTTATGTTCAGTCTTCAAAGTTATGATATTTCCATATCTACCAGTTTTTTGTTTGAAATTTCTAGCAAATCCGAATAAAGCTAAATTATTAGATTCTGTAGCTCCACTAGTAAAAATTAATTTTTTGTTTAATAAGTTTAAGTTTTCCTGAATTTTATTTCTTGAGACCTCAAGAGATGCGCTTGCATATAACCCTGATAAATTTCCTTTACTTGATGGATTAGCAAAATTTTCCATCCAATAAGAACTCATTTCTTCAACAACTTCTTTCAAACATGGCGTTGAAGATTGAAAATCTAGTAGGATAGGACTTGAAACCATAATTTTTAGTATATAGAATTTTTATTAACATCATTAAAAACTTATAAAAATAAAAATGATTGAATCTACCTTAAAAACCGATGAAAAAAAGAAATCTAAAATTTTATTAGTTGATGATGAGCCTGGTTTAAGAAATGCTGTAAAAACTTTTCTTGAGGATGAAGGATTTGAGATCACTATTGCTGTAGATGGAGAAGATGGGTGGGAAAAAGCCCAGAAGTTATTTCCAGATCTAATAATTAGTGATATTATGATGCCACGATGTAATGGCTATGCACTTCTTGAAAAGATAAGAGAGGATGAAAAATTAAGTGGAACACCAGTGATTTTTCTTACAGCTAAAGGGATGACTCTTGATAGAACTCAAGGATACATAGCAGGAGTTGATGATTATATTTCTAAACCATTTGATCCAGATGAATTAGCAGCAAGAGTAAATAATGTAATAAAAAGACAAGACAGATTACTCAAAGAAGCTGCAAGATTCGCTGATACAGATGTTAGCAAGATGGCTAAACAAATTACTGAAATAAAATCAATGCTCACCAATAATAATTCAAATAACCAAGATAGCGATATTACTATTCCAAGTTTTACTCCGAGAGAGGCAAGTGTTTTACAGCTTGTTGCAGAGGGTCTTATGAATAAAGAAATTGCTAGAAAACTAGAAACATCAATTAGAAATGTAGAGAAATACGTTAGTAGATTATTTATAAAAACATCTACTTCAAGTAGAACTGAGTTGGTTAGATATGCACTTGAGAATAATCTTGTAAAATAAAAATTATTTTATCTTTTGGAATTCTATTAATTTCGAGAAATAAAAGGGTGCTTGATTTAATTTCTTTTGGACTACCACGAAACCTTTTTCTTTCGCAGCAGAAATAATTCCATCCTCTTTGAGTGTATATGCTCTTGTAGTTTTACTTGGCCCTGGAAACAATTTTCCAATACTTTTTAGTATTGCCAATAATGGAGTATATGGAGCAAAACTAACTATTAATCTGGATGTACTTAAATCACATAAGTGCTTTACCATCTCTTCAGCAACAGACTGTGGGTAATGAATAAATACATCTAAGCAGATCACAAAATCAAACGTTCCTGTTAATTTTTCAAGATCACTAACTTTATACTTAATTCCCCTAGAACTTAATCCTGCATTTTTTATACGTAACTTAGTTTCATCAATCATAGAATCAGAAATATCACTAACTTGTATATCTTTTACTCCTGACTTTAACAATGGAATTGTAAGGCTTCCGACTCCACAACCTGCATCACAAAAGGTCATTTTTGAGAGTTCAGGATATTTCTTTATCCATGTAATTACATCATCAACGGTTTTTTGATGACCTTTCCTAATATTTTTCTGAACTTTATTAACATCATCAGATTTACTATAAATCCTATTCCATCGATCAAAACCAGTTCCATTGAAGTATTCTTTTACTTCATTTTTCTCAAGATTTTTACTATTAGTCATGAATTTTTCTATTCTTAACTTTTTTATATTAACTAACTAGCATTCAACTGATAGCACGTCATCATAAGAAAAGAATTGATTTGTTATTTTGCCTTCACTAAATCAGGGTACTTCTTTTAAAATTTCTGTGGTAATGGGAAGTGATTCAGATCTTCCCACTATGAAATCTGCAGTTGAAATACTTGAAGAAATTGGATTAAAAACTGAAGTTTGCATTTTATCAGCGCATCGTACTCCAATTGAAATGATGAATTATGCTAAAGAAGCTGAATCTAACAATATCAAAGTTATTATCGCCGGAGCAGGAGGTGCAGCCCATTTACCTGGGATGATTGCAGCTCTAACAATTATCCCTGTAATAGGTGTTCCTGTTGAAAGTAAATCATTGAAAGGTATTGATTCTCTTTTATCTATTGTTCAGATGCCTGCAGGAGTTCCGGTCGCTACAGTTGCAATCAATGGGAGTAAAAATGCTGGTTTACTAGCTGCTCAAATAGTGGCTTTAAATGATCATGTGGTACATCAAAAGCTTAAAGCATATAGAAAAGATATTCATAAGGAAGTAAGTACAAAAAATGAAAATTTAAGAGCAAAAGGAATTAATCACTTTCTACGAAAAAATTAATCTTAAATATTTAAATTTAATAAATCTTTCTCGCTCAAATATTTCATAATTTGTCTTACTGAAGAATTAAGGTCTAACGAACCAGTCTCTATTATAATCTCTGGATCATTTGGGATTTCATAAGGACTAGATATACCTGTAAAATCCTTTATTTCTCCCAATCGTGCCTTTTTATATAGACCTTTCGTATCTCTTGTCTCACATATATCAAGATTCGCGGCACAAAATACTTCTATAAAATCTTTGCCAATTATCTTTCTAACTTTTTCTCTATCAGACTTAAAAGGTGAAACAAAAGCTGTAATCGTGACAATTCCAGCATTCATAAATAAATTTGCGACCTCTCCTATCCTCCTTATATTCTCTTCTCTATCTTTATCAGAAAAGCCAAGATCTTTGCATAAGCCATGTCTAATATTATCTCCGTCTAGCAAATAAGTAGATATTTTGTTGGCGTGCAAAGCTTCATTTAAAGCATTAGCCAAAGTACTTTTACCTGATCCTGATAATCCTGTAAACCATATAACCATTCCATTATGGCCTCTGAGACTTTCAAGATTCTGCCTACTAATTGAGGAAGTATGCCACTTTATATTTTTTTCATTTTCTAAATTAGGATTATTCATTAATTTAAGAACAAGAAATTACTCGATAATTATTTTAAACCTAAAACTTCAAATGCCATATCCTTCTTTACGAAGAAAAAACTTTACCTTATCTTGCATATCTCCTTGTAATTGAATCCCTTGATCATTTAAAGATCCACCTGTACAACAATATACCTTGAGTTTTTTTAATAAATTATCAATTTGAGAAGCATTTTCTGATCCTAATCCTGAAATGATAGTAACAGTTTTCCCTTTTTTACCTTTTTTTTCTTTATGAATTTTTATTGTTTTGGGTTGGCCTTCATAGACTTTATCTTTCATATCTCTCTTTTTAATATTGTTATTGTTAAATTCGATCCAATTTTTATTTCGCATTATTTTCTAAATAATCTATAGTTAAATTAATTATTACATTATAGAAAATTGGTAAGCTCAATTTCTCTTGAAGAACAAAATAATAAATACGACTCGTTTGAACGTCCCTCCAAATCAGGTCGATATGGAAAATTTGGAGGGCAATACGTCCCTGAGACTCTAATGCCAGCTCTTTTCGAATTAGAAAAAGCTTCAAAAGATGCGTGGACTGATAAAAAATTCACTAATCAATTAGATCATTTATTAAAAACATATGTAGGGAGAGAAACTCCTTTATATGAGGCATCAAGATTAACAGAACATTATAAAAAGGAAAATATTAGAACTAGGATATGGCTTAAAAGAGAAGATCTAAATCATACCGGCGCTCACAAAATTAATAATGCTTTAGGACAAGCTTTATTAGCAATAAGGATGGGTAAAAGCAGAATTATCGCTGAGACAGGGGCAGGTCAGCATGGTGTAGCAACAGCGACAGTATGCGCGAGATTCGGTCTCAAATGTGTAATATATATGGGCGAAGAAGATATTAAAAGACAATCACTTAATGTCTTTCGAATGAAACTTCTTGGAGCAGAAGTAAAAGTTGTAACTTCAGGAACAGCCACCTTAAAAGATGCCACGAGCGAAGCTATTCGCGATTGGGTTTCTAATGTTGAAAACACACATTACATTTTAGGTTCGGTAGCAGGACCACACCCATACCCGATGATTGTTAGAGACTTTCACGCAGTAATTGGAGAAGAGACGAAAAAGCAATGCTTAGAATCATTTGGTAGGTTGCCAGATGTATTGCTTGCTTGCGTAGGCGGAGGGTCAAATGCAATGGGACTTTTTCATCCATTTGTGAATGATAAAAATGTGAGACTTATAGGGGTTGAAGCAGCTGGGAATGGAATTAATACCGATAAACATGCTGCGACAATTACAAAAGGTACAGTTGGTATACTGCATGGATCTATGAGCCTTCTTTTACAAAATAACGAAGGCCAAGTTCAAGAAGCACATTCAATTAGTGCAGGGCTAGACTATCCAGGAGTTGGACCTGAACACAGTTTTCTAAAAGATATAGGTCGCGCTGAATATGGAGCAGTTACTGATTTAGAAGCTTTAAAAGCTTTAAAACTTGTTAGTGAACTTGAAGGTATCATCCCTGCATTAGAGACAGCCCATGCTTTTGCGTGGCTTGAAAATCTATGTCCGTCTATAAATAAAGATAGTGAAATTGTAATTAACTGTTCAGGAAGAGGAGATAAAGATGTAAATACAGTGTCTTCAAGAATTGATGAAATCAGTTAATTAATACCTAGGTATACTTGAATCAATATGAATACTCCACCCATCAATTCCTTCCTCTAAATTCCACACTTCCTTGACTAATTTATTATCAATTAGCCATTGGGCAAAATTATAACTTCTTATACCTCTATGGCATAAAATTACAAACTTCTTATTAAGATGTTCAGAAATTATTGAAGAAACATATTCAAACGATACTTTACTGATAGGAATATAGATGTCGACAAAAGGAAGGGAAGCCTTCTCAATCTCGAGGCTCTCTCTAACATCAATAATTAAGGGATGTTCATGATTAGAATTTAACCATTGATTTAATTCATGAACCGTTAAGGAGTTCGGAATATTTATCATTATCTCCAAATAATTAAAATACTTATAACAATTTAATAATAAGAGTTGCAAGAATAATTAGTTTGTTAAGAATAAAAATAAAAAATGAATAATAAACTAAAAAATTTAATACTTATAATTCTTACATTTTTATTTGTAATATTGTTATTAAATATTTTTAATAAAAGAATTGAAAAAAATAATTCTGATATTACAAATATGCAAATCCTTAATTATGTCCCAAGTAATTATGACCTAACTATTTTGTCTAATTCAACAAATAATAATATTAATAGATATCTAAATAAAAATATCTCAGAAAAAAAACGAGATGAAATAAATGTGATCAAAAACAGCATTATTTCATATTTAGGATTTAATTTACAAGAAAAAATTGATAATATTTATGATAATGAATTTGCTTTAACATTTTTTGTAGATAAAACAAACAAGATTGATATTTTACTAATTTTTAAATTAAAAGAAAATAAGGATATTAATAATATAATTAATATTGACGAAGAACTTAATAAATCTGATCAAATTATTGAATTAAAAAGGCCTGGAAAACTTAACTATATTAGCCATATATTTCGGACAAAAGATAACTACATAATCGCATCATCAAAGAAAAAACTAATTGATAGTTCACTACAATCAAATAATAGTAAAGATATATTATCTAGGAATTTAATCCCAAATAATGTTAATTTGAATGATATTAAATTGTTATCAATTTCAAAATATATTAATCCAAAAAATAATTCTAACTCTCAAACACAAACTATAAATAAATTAATAACTATTGTTAATTCTGAAGATAAAAAAATCAAGATAAGATCATTTTCGGCAAATACAAATGAAATTAATACTAAGATTCTTAATAATCAAATAGATAATGTGAAAGATATAATTTTTACTAATAAATATTCTACACATAGGCAAAATATTAATTTTTTATATAATGAAATCAATCAAAAAGACTTTATAGAATCAATTTCTCAGGAATTAAATGAACAACTTTTGTTCATAACAAATAATAATGATTGGGTATTATGTTTTAAAAATAAAATTCCTTATAAAATTTTAATTGATCAATTCGATTCCCTTAGTAAGTATAAAAGAGAAGACTTAAATATTGAAAATATTCATTATTCAATTTATACAAATGACAGTTTAAAAATAAAAGATAATAATGTAATTTATGAGAAAGGAAATCCTATCTTCAGTTTAAAAGATGAGGAGAATACTTACATTAGCAATAATTTTGATGATTTACTAAATATTGCTGAGAAAACTTCTCTCGCAGATCAATATTTACAAACTAATAACGAAATTGA
>Ga0209433_10000565_pt1 | contig 11442 bp, 6 predicted proteins | sample METZYME_5_50m_FD_187552 | JGI IMG/M metagenome (GOLD analysis project Ga0209433, IMG submission 187552) | Marine microbial communities from oxygen minimum zone in mesopelagic equatorial Pacific - METZYME_5_50m (SPAdes) (version 2) | ecosystem: Environmental > Aquatic > Marine > Oceanic | place...
CTTGTTGAATTGCAGATTGTCGTTTGTATTCATCTAATGCTAATTTATTAATTCTATTTTCATATTGTGCAGTAGTTTCTTTAGCTTTTTTTGAAAATCTTGTATGCATAATTTCATGTAACATTACAAAATTTGACCAATCTTTTGGTGATTCAAATATATCAGGTAATGCTTTAACACCTTCTACTTTAGGAGAAAGCCAAACTTTTTCATCAAATTGTGTGGTTTCAATATACTCTCTATCAAATCTAATTGTATTTGTTTTAGAATTATAAAAAGCAGGGATATATCTATCACCTCTAGTCTTACCTACTAAACTACCATCTTCATTAGCTTCAATAATTTTAACAGTATTTCCTTCTACTTCAGGAATTAAAAAACTAGTTGACCATTCATCTGTATTTGCAACATACAAACCACCTTGAGTTTCATGCCAAGGAGCGCGAGCTATTTCTTTTGCTCTTGCTTCATCAATTCCGTATCTAGCTAACCATTCTCTTTCAAATGAAGTTGCTTTATTTTTACTTAACTTAATAGATCTTTCTATAATTGTATGACCTCGAGCAATACCATCAAGCGTTTTACTTATTTGCGTTATTGGGCCAAGACCATTTAATGTATAAAAAGCATTTCTTGCTTTGTTCCAAAACTCAGGTGCATCAACATTATTAGCCATATCATCAACTAATCTGGCAAATGCACTACCTTTTAGAATATCAATAGCCTCACCAGAAAGCCTAATTTCTTTTGCGCTTTTCATTCTTATATCTTTATCAAGAATAGCTTGAATTGCTTTAATCATAACTGCCCCATCGTGTTCCATAATAACACGACCAAACTCAGGAATAGCAGCTACAAAACCAGATCCCATATAATTAGTAGCAGCAGCCTCTTTCATAACATAAGCTATTCTTTGACTCATAGCAGATGGATTTCTTAAATCTGAAATAAAGTTTTTAGATGGATTTCTAAGAACAGCACCAGCAATACGATCATGCATAATGTGAAAGTCTCTCATATGCTTTCGCATTTCCCTTTCACTTACATTTTTATTAATCATGTCTCGTTCAAGCTGAAAAACAATATCTTCAAGATCAGCACCAAACTGTCTTCTAAATTCTAATTTAGGAGCAATTCTAGCTGTGTATGTTTTCATTATTGCAAGGGGATCTTGCATAATAAAATCCCAAACTAATTCATTTGGAATATCTAATTTTCTATGTCTGAAATGTTTTGATCTACCATAACCAAAACCAATGTTTCCTTCATTAAGAGGATCTGCTTCATTAAGAATATTATCTATTGTACTCTTAACTCGTTTAGCTATTGAATCTTTATCTTTAGGTAAAACTTTCTTAGACCATTTACCTTTTTTAAACTGCCATATTGTATTGTTTTTATAATACCATTTTTTAAGTATATCTTCGAATCTTGTTCTGTCTTTTCTAATTGCATCTTCGTTCCAAAAACGTGGTAAAAATTTATCATTAGAAACTTTTGCAGTATCATCATATGCAGCTAATGAAAGTTCTAGTTCTTCTTGCCTTCTTCCTAAAAAGTTCACCCTACCTTCTAATCGTTTTTTTATTCTAGCATTTTTAGCTTTAGCAATATCATCCGTTAAACTTTCTATACTTCTTTTGACATAAGCTAAATCATCAGCAATTACTTTTTTAGTTCCAATCAAACCAGCATCTTCAAGCTCACGCTCAGCTTTTTTAAAAAAATCATCAATAACACTAATTGCTCTTTTTTCTACTTCAGAAAGTTTTTCTACTTTTGTTGTTCTCTTTTCATTAATACCTCTTAACCAACTTCCATAACTATCATCGCGCCTCATAACACTTCGATAAGACTGGACAACATCAACATCCATAATAGCAGTATTTGCTAAATTCATATCTTCACGAAATAAATTAATTAATGAGTCATGCGCTCTGACCCATTCACCATTACGAGCAGCAGCCCTTTGATAAACAGACAATGGACTAGCAATGCCAAGCTTATTTGCAATAAGATTAAGACCAGAGTCTCCACCTAACTTAACCATATATTCTTTTACCAAAGAAGGAGCAGTTGTAGATTGAAGAACTCTCTTCATAGGTGTGCTTACAAACTTATAAAGAACACTATCGGTAAACATATTATCAGCAATAGACCAAAGGTTTTCTGGTGTATAACCTTGATCGAGCAAATCTCTAACAGCAGATTCTTTTTTGTAACTTGCTAACTCTTGCTTAACAACTTGAAGCTCTTCATTTAACGCAGATCCTTGGCCTTTTTTTTGTTGCTCTAGTTGAGCATTTAGATCAGCTTCTTTTGCTGATAGTTTATTTATTCTTGATGTTATTGTTTTTGGTTTAAATCTTTCGTGTGGTCTTGGAATAGTAGTAAGATTATTAAGTTCATCAGCACTTAATTCAGAAATATTTTCAATAGTTCTTACACTCTTACCATAGTTTTCTAGACCATCCCTAACCTTTCTAAGAGCAGAAGCCCTACGAGTTATTGGAATAGATATAGCACCACCAAAAGCAGCACCAAATAAACCAGCACCCATAATGTTATAAGTGCTTTCTGTAGCTGTTTGCATTGGATCAAATGGCTGTATAAGAAAACCCTCAGTACCTGTTTGTATAGCAGCCGTCCCTAAACCTACACGAAAAGCACTTCTACCAAAACCAACAGTTGGCCCACCAAAAGGAAGAGCAACTAAATTTAGAGGATCAAACAAACCAGCACCAAGCTGAGAAAGAAAAGATGAATTAGCTAATATTCTTCTTCTTTCTATAGATTCATCTATACCTCTTTTTAAATGAGCCATATGCGCTGGACTAGTTGCATGACGCAAATTCATAGCAAACAAACTATGATCACCTAGATCTGTAAATGGATCATAACCCTCTTGCCTTTCTCTAGGGAATGTATGCTGACCTATAATATGCTCAACAACTGGATCATAAGTATATCCTATTGTTGCTTCGAGCGTTTGTTTAAAAGATGGACGTTCAGCAGTTTGTCTTGGTGAGTAAGGACTAAAGTCAATTGTAAAAGGGTTTGTAACCATTATTTTGTAAGCTCTAATAAAGCTTCTCTTATTGAATTATATTCTTCATCTTTAATATTTTTGCCTTGTGATGTTACTTCTTTTATAAGTTCAGTTAATAAAATATTAGCAAATTTTCTTCTGTCTCTATTTTTAAGCTGCGAAGCATCCTCAACAAAAATAGCATTATAAGCTTCAGAATAATCATTCTTAGCCCTATCTCTTTTTTGTGTATTTAATTTTGATTCAAAAAATAATTTATCTTCAGATGAAATAGAGCTAACTGTACTAATAATACTTGTGGATATTTCTTGTTCTGTTGTTGGTCTATCTGATATTTCTTGTGCTTTTTTAGCTTTCTCTTCTCCTAAAACTTGATCTTTATTCTTTTTAAATGTTTCAAACATAGGATCTTTTGTAGAAACAAATATAGCATGAGTTACAGCCTCACCATCTTCATCAGGTGTTTCCATTTGGTAAGCTACATTATTTTCATCTACTAAAGCATATACCTGACCTTTTGTTTGAGTGTCATAACCAACAGCAACAAAGTTAACTTGACCAATTGATTTACCTTCAATAAATCCTTCTGGTGTAAGAACACCTTCTCTTTTAAGAACTCTTCCTAGCTCCATCCTAGACCATAAAGCAAAATCATCACCACGACCATCAGTTGTAATATCTAATGCAAACGGAGAAAGATCTGAACTTGTTCCAAATGTTCTTACTCTTGAGTCTTCTTTGGCTGTTGCTTTTAACACATCTTTTTTAATTTTTTCTGGATTAAAAGTTTCACCAGTAGCTTTTGCAATTGCAAAACCAGCGCGTAAACCAGAAGCTACTCTTTCAGCAGTTTCTTCATCAGTAATTTCTAAAACTCTATAAACATAAGCTATTGCATTAGGTGCTGATTTATCATCGCTAATTGGTAATGAACTTAAAAATAAAGACCTAAAATTATCATCTGTCATAATTCTCATAGTGTCTTTAGCTACTGTTGTTAAAGCAGCATCTCTTGCTCGATCATCTAGCTCTGGATCTATATCCATCTCAGCAATAACTAACGCATCAAGAACAGCTTTTTCATCTTTAGTTAAAGCATTATCAAAACCAAAAGAAGGAAAGCTAACTCCAGTTACAGGGTTCGTTGGATTACCAATAGCTCTATAAAAACGTAATACTCTACTTAAAGACCTGTTAGGATTAGCAAATCCTCCTTGAGTAGCTGCTTGTTTTAATACATTAATAATAGCTTGCGGTGGTACATTATGATATTTTTGAAGCTCCATTTGATATTGTTGGATTTCTTGAAAATTTTCTTCTGTTAATGGTATATTTGGATTAGCAATAAAATCAGCAAGATCTTTAAATCCATCTGGAATATTGTCTTGAAATAAACCCTCAACAATTAATCTATTTTTTTCACTATTTTCTGTAGCACCTGTTGAAACACCTTCAAGAACAGCAACCTTTTCAGCTTCTAATTTTGCAGCTTGTAATTGGTCAGCAATTGAAAGTCTCTTAACATTACTAACTGAATTAAGTTTATCTTGACCTAAATGCTTTCTAGCAGCATCTAACATATTTTTTTGTGCATCTGATAATGGAGAAGCAACACCAGTATCTGTTGGTCTTTCTTTTCCATTCTTTGCATAATAATCAAGAGCAGATAATAAACCTTCATTATTTACTCCAGAATAAGCTTGTCTAACAAAATCATTACCAAATTTTAAATCTAATTGTGATAATAAAACTCTTTCTTGTTCATTACTAATATCAGAAGATCTAATTTCATCGATTAAATCTTGACCAACATTTGTATAATTATTTCCCTCAGTAAGAATATCTGACGTATTTTTTAATTTATTTTCTATTAATACAAAGTTGTCATATTGATTTTGATACTGATTATGTCTTTTTACATCAGTAATACCATTCATTGCTGTTACAAGATCACCAGTAAAATTAGATCCACTCATTCCCAAATCATCTTCAAACTGAATAAGTGCTTGTAACCTATTCCCAACATCAGAATTTTTACTTTTAATTTTTGCTAATAAATTTTCATCACGACTTTGAAGATAAGTTTCTATATCTCTAAAATCATCAAAATCTGCATCAGCTACTATTTTACCTATTAGTGCTTCAGCAGCACCTTTAGCAAATATTTCATAACGACCTAATCTTGCTCGAGAATCTTCAATAGGACGCATAGATTCTATATCATTATTTACCTGAAGTATTAAATCTCGATAGCCTTCAGAAATTTCTCCTAAGATAGCTGTTGTTTCAGTATCGTTAGAAATTCTAAGTTCACTTTGATAACCACTAGCAGTGGTAATATCTGCTTCTGTGAGTCTTTGTCTTGCAGCAATACTAGATTTAAATAATTGATTATTTTTTGCTATTTGCAAAATTGGTAATGTAAATTCTTGAATTGCTTTAATTATAGTTGGGTCTGATTGATTATTAGAAAAAACAGTTTTTAAATCTTCCAAACCTTCTATAGATGAAATTTGATCAATATCTCCTGAAGCTATAGAAAGAGATAATTCTGTTATTTGCTTAATGGTTAAATTATTAGCGTTAAGTAAAGTTCTTTCTATTATACCTTTAGACTTTGCTATTTCTTTATTCTTAGAAAAAGGTAATAAAGTAGATGAAGATATATACTGAGCATCTAAATCAGTTTGATTTCTATCATTTATACTAGCTGTTAATTCATCAATAAGTTCTTGGTTGTTTACTTTATGAGCATATTGTAAACCCACTAAGTATTCTTCATTTGCAAAAGCATTTGCTTTAGCCATGTCTTTGTCATGTCTAGCAGCAGCTTCAAGTTGCAAACCAGCATAAACATTATTTGTTATGTTTACGCCTTTATTTTCTATTGCCTGAGTAAATATAGAACTTTCTTCTACATTCATCATTTCGGCTGTATAGTCTGTCATTGCTTTCTTAAAAGCTTCTGGACTTTTTCTATATTTTACTCGAAACTCTTTTGCTTTTTCATTTAGCTCAATATCTATTTCTGTTTCAAATCTAGTTGCTAAAGCTTTTCTTCGAGCATTACTTGCAATACGACCAAAACCTTTAGGTGCTGCATATGCTTCTGGCAAACCAGTTGAAGGATCAAGAGCAAGAACCTGTTCATCTGTTAGTTTACCTACAGACTCAATGCCTCTACGTTCTGCATTTTCAGCAGCACGTTTATAAAAAATATTTGACATTGTATTAGCACTATCAGCTACTGCTTCACCAATTATAACACCAGCCCTTGATGATCGAGCAACTCCAATTGGACCAACTTTAAATTGTCTTGTTTCTCTTCTAACAGCCATTGTTTACCTACATAGTATCTTGAAACTGCATTATACCACTTGCTAATGTAGTAAATGCTTTAATCTTTGCAGCTTTTTCTCTAGCTCTACCTTCAACCCTTATTGTTGTTGCTTGCTGTTGAAGCTTAGCTTGTTCAAACATACCCATAAGATCTGATCTTGAAGTATCTTCTAAAGCTATATTTCTTTGTCTTGTTAAAAAAGCTTGAACAGAAGCATCATCTCTACCTCTAAAAGCAGATATGTTTGCTGCAAGATTATTACGATATAACTCTAGTCTATCATTGTGTCTTTGTAATGCTGCAACTTTACTTCGTTTTTTTTCAGTTTCAGTAGCAAAAGCATCTAATTCAGCAGCCTTACGCTGCGCTCTGCCAGCACTAGCCATAGCACCAGCTTGAACAACTTTGCTTCCAAAGGCTAATAAAGTAAATGGATCTATTGCCATTAAATAACTACCTCCGTAATAAACCCATTAACTTGCATAGATAACGGATCACCTTGCTCTATAGTTACTTGTGGATCTCTACTATACCCAAGCAAGCGAACTTCTTTTTTACCAGTAATTTCTAAAGTTCCAATAGGTATTGATTTATCATTTACTTTAATAGATCTGGTATCTTTAACATCTACTACAACATTTGTAATACCCCTAAGAGATCCTGTTAATGGGCCAGCAGCACCAGAAGCATCTATAGGATTAGATATTATTTTAGAGTCAAACTTCTTGCCATAATAAATTTCATCATATTTACCAAAAGCATTTATAGAGCCAACTATATTAAGAAAAGCATCTAAAACAATTTTCCCACCTGTTATAGTAAACTCACCTAAATAATCTAAAGGTTTACCTGTTCCACCTAAAGAAAAACCACTACTTTGCTGAGCAATAACATCAACAGTATCACCATTTGAAAAATCAGAAGAGCTAACAGTAACAGAAGCTGTTGTAGGATTTAATAATGAATCTATACTAATGCTTGCTTGGCGAAAATAATCTAATCCAATATCGTTATCAAATTCTCCAGCAGTAAATTCACATAACTTTAAATTATTATCAAAGTCATAAATATTTACAAACAATCTATCATCAATAGAAACACAAGAATCAAATCTACCATTTGTAGTAAATGAAGTCCAAGATGCTCTTTTTTCTGCTCTATTAGATGTAAATACAGTAGCACTACCATCTTCCATTACAATAAGAGCATAAGAATCTGCTTGTTTAAAACCACTATGAGCAACAGCAATATACTTAGGATCTGAGATTAAATGCGATGCAATAGTTGATATTGCGGTAGATGCATAAGCATCTTCAGCATCTGTAAATAAATATTCTCTTATTATTCTTCCGCTTGCTTGAGAAAAGATAGTTGCACCATCAATTAAAGCTGGTTGAGCAAAACCAGAACCATAAGGAGTTTGCTCACGAATTTGTGCATTTGTTGGCGTAATACCCTGATTAAGAAAAGTTGGAACATACAATTCACCAGTACCAGCAAAGACTTGAAGATCACGACTTGAAACTAAATGTCTTATTTCATGTATATCACCAGTAGCTGCTGTTAAAACAATTGCTTCATTATCTAATGCTGTACCAACATCATGATTAAAATACTCACCTATTTGACTCATAAAGAGGGTATCTGGCTCTGCAAGAGTTCCAGCAAACACTAATCTGTTTTCATGAAATGAAACAGCAGCAGGGAAACCTCTTTTTGCTGACCATGATTGCTCATCGAAGTTTGTTGTTGGTGCATGACTTCTTACAAATCCATTACCACCACCATCTTCAGAAGAAGTAGCAGCAGCATCTGCTGTAATTTCATAAGTATTTTCATCAATAACAGCTTGAACTGATCTTGTTCCATTTAATTGTGCGCCTGTTATTCCTCCAACAGCATCCATATCAGAAAAAATAAGAGCGTCACCAACATTATGACCATGATTTATTTGAGTAATTTCTACATTTGCACTTCCATTTCTAGTTCTAACTGGATTTGCAATTTCAAGATTAACCTTCAATACATCTAAAATATTTCCATTTGCTGATGTTGAAGAATTCACTTGTGTTATTTGTATTTCATTGCCGCCATATCTTATAATAACACCAATATGTAGACCTGTTGTGTCAAAGTAAGGCGCACTTGTAAATAAAGCTACATTATTTCCTGATGTAGCATTTGGATTTAAAGTAACACCTACACCCTGAAATTTAGAATATGGTTGATAAGTCTGTTTACCATCTGCTCTTTCATCAAATGTATAAGTACTTATTTCAAAAGCAGTAAGACTTGTTCTAACTAATAATCTTGGAGCAAATAGTGGATGACATATAAACATAACATCACCCATTTGAGCAAAAGTATATTGATGTGAAAATGTTCTGCTAAATGGTAAAGCTGCACTATTAACGTCAGAAGTAATTGTAGATACTAATGTTAAAGTATCTGCATCAACAACTCTGAAACATCTTACTTGTTGATGTTCAATTGAGATTACATATTGTTCATTATTATCAAAAACAAAAGGAACAAGTCTTGATTGACATTTGTGAGAACTATTAAAAGTTATACCATAATTAAAATGACGCTTTGTTCCTTGTCGTTTCTTTGCGCTGCCCTCAACAGTAACAATCATATTTTGAAGTTTTTGAGCAGAGCTTGTATAAATATTAGTATCTGTTCTCATTATTAGAGAATCACTTACTTCACCAAATTGAAAGCTATTTTGCGGAACACGAATTTTTTGCACTAGCTTAGCCTTTCAGTGATAAACCTTTTTGTATTGAGCTTTTTAGTTGTCTGAGCTTGTGAATCTAATCTTCTAGCTTTTATTAATTGTATATTTGCTTGTTGATCCATAGCAGAGGATAAAGCTGCATCTCTTGCTAAAGAAACTGCAAAAACAGAAGCAATAGAAAATTCAACACCAAGAGTAAAATATGGTGCCCAAGTTGATTCACTTGCCCTAAAAATATAATCTACAATAACTTCATCTGTTTCATTTGCGTTATTAAAAACTTTATCTTCATATATATTATATTCAATAGGAAGATCCTGAACAGTTATTGCATTTACCATTAATGTATCAGAAGGTAATTGATAGGTAGCATCCCATCTTCCAATAGGAGTATCAGTTAATCTGTTTAACTGAAATTGTTTTGTAGCAAAACGCCAACGACTGCTTGTCAAAACAGCCCTAACAATATCTTCATATACTGCGTCTGCTAAATCAGATTCTGTAGTACCGTCTGTAAAAGATTGAATTGGACTTCCACCAATTAACATTGATGCTCGAGAACAAATTTTTATTGCTGTGTTTGCAAAATCAGGCATAGAAAGTTGGGGGCCGAAGCCCCCACCCCTTAGTCGCTATCGGTTTCTGCTACTGCCGTACCATCAGATACGTCAACAACAGTACCAGTATTAGATAACACTGTTACCAAACTTGTTGTTGGTGCGTTAGTATCATGCACCATAATCAAGTCACGAACGCCAAGCATATTAGCAGCATCATTAAAGTAACCAGCAGTATTTACTGTAGCAATTGCATCAGTAGTTGTGTATCTCCACAAGCTACCATTTGAATCACCATTTATCCGAGTTAGTCCACTTGCACTATAAGCCATTTTCTAACCCTCCTAGTTATTATCTAATAGTTCATAGATACCATTGTCATCAATAACAACAGCACCCATAGACATCATAGATGTTGCAAGGTGAGATACTTTCTCAGCAACATAGTTGACTTCAGTTTGAACATCAGAGTTGATACCCAAGCCAACAGCAGTTGTGTGATAGCACATACTCTTACCAGCAGCGACAGCAGCAGTTGAAAAGATCTTAAATCCTAAGAATTCTTTCATTGTCATGCCACCAGCAAACGGTAAATTTTGATCACCAACAAAGTCAGATGATGCAAACTCTGTAATTAAGAACAGGTCAGCAAAACCTTTTGGATGCATAGCGATATAACGCTGACCATCTTCAGGAATATTAGCTGTTCCAAATGTTTCAAATACAGTCAATAGATCTGCTTTTTCAACAGCAGAACTTGTATCATGAATTTGAGTTGAGTTAGCACCAGCATCCATAGCTGTAATTAACAAGCTATCAGTCTTACGACCTAGAGCAGCAGCAGCAGATTGCGCTACAGCTTGACGCTCATTAATATTGATTTTGAGTTCATCTAACTTGTCGATGTACTCAGCAGCAAAGAAGTCAGCCATTGTTGCTTCTACATTGGTATGTGCAAGTTCCATTGGAGTTACATTACCATTACGAGATTTAGTAGTTGCTTCCGCAGTACCAATCTTTTGAAATCTAACAGTTGATCCAGTTACATTAGCAGTCCGCACTGTGTTCCGTAGCTTAGAACCCATACGCTGATACGCCATGTGAACTTCTGTTTCGAACTGTTTGATAAAGGCTGTGTCTATTGTATTAGCCATTTATTAGTTCCTTATTGAAGTTACGGTTACTAACAGGTGTCCGCTTTATCACTTCAGCAAGGGTATCCTTTCGGGCCTCTCAGTGTATTACGGGCTGCAATGTGCAATCATAAACATCTTTTTTATTTGGATTGCAACGCACAAAATCAACATATTCGATTTCATTGTTAGATATTATGCCAACAGATTCAAATCCTAACCAAGATGCCCAATCTAAAATAAAGTCATATTCTTTAAGAATTGTCATAGATAAACCATTATGAAATTGATCAAAATAATCAACAAACATTATAGAACCTCTAGCCATAGCAATAAAATTTTCTTTGATTTTATCAGAAAACATAGCAAACATTTGAGGCCATTCTTGATCTTCGCTAAACCAAAGACCACCAACCATTATAAAACTGTCATTATTTTTTCTGCAAAGATAGCATTCTGATTTTTCATGCATATCAATAAGAGCTTTTCGAATATCAGTATAACCTAGTAAAACAAGCTCTCTTGTGTTTTCTACAGTAAGACCATCAATAACTTCATCAATATGATCTAAAGTAAAAGGGGTAAGATAATAATTACCCCTTTGTAAAATCTTAACTTCTGTA
>Ga0209433_10000566_pt1 | contig 11395 bp, 15 predicted proteins | sample METZYME_5_50m_FD_187552 | JGI IMG/M metagenome (GOLD analysis project Ga0209433, IMG submission 187552) | Marine microbial communities from oxygen minimum zone in mesopelagic equatorial Pacific - METZYME_5_50m (SPAdes) (version 2) | ecosystem: Environmental > Aquatic > Marine > Oceanic | place...
TATGGCTCATACCTCACACTAACTAATTTAAATGAAAAAGATTGGAAGAGAATATCAACTCAAAGGCTTTCACCACTATATGTCTCAGTCCATTCTACAAATCCTGATACTAGAGAAAAATTACTTCAAAATAAGCGGGCAAGAGAGATTCTCAATCAAATTGAATGGTTCGAACAAAACTCATTACAAATACATGCTCAAATAGTTGTATGCCCTGAAATTAATGATGGAAGCATTCTTAAAAAATCAATTTTAGAACTCTCTAAATTTCATAATCCGAAGAAAAAAACTGTTTTATCTGTAGCCATAGTACCTGTAGGACTAACAAGATTCCGCCCTGAGAACGACGGACTTTTAGCTGTCAACAAAGAATATGCCAAGAATATAATCAAAGATATTGAATTAATCCAAAAGGAATTTAAAAAAAACCTAAAAACTAGATTCTGCTGGCTAGCAGATGAATGGTATTTAATTGCTGGTATGAATCTGCCACAGTTTAAAAGCTATGAAAATTTACCACAAGAGTCTAACGGTGTTGGGACAATCAGAAGTTTTCTCAAAATTTTAGAATTAAAAACAGAATCATTACCAAAAAAAATATATAAAAAAAGGTGCGTTAGCTGGATAGTTGGAAAATTAGTTTACGAAGCATTAAAACCATTCAGCGACAAGTTAAATCAAATTGATGGACTTAAAATTAATCTTTATGGATTACCTAGTATCTACTGGGGTCAAGATCAAGTAGTAACTGGATTACTTACTGGCGAAGATCTTATATATGGTTTAAAGAATAAAGAACTTGGCGAAATAATTTTTATACCTTCTATGATGTTAAAAATTAATAGTGACTTATTTTTAGATGACAAAAAAATCTCAGAAGTAGAGAAAGAACTTAATACTGAAATTCACGTTGTCTATGATGCAAATGATATTATAAATAATCTAATTGGTATATCCTCAACGAAAAAAATAGTTACCCATGCTTAATAAAAACATATATATTTCTTTATTGATACCTTTATTTTTAATATTCCCAGCGAATCAAGGTAGATCAAAGGATTTGGTAAATGAGGAAGATTTTAATATAGAAAAAATGGTAAACAAAAGACTTGTAAAATTCAAAGAAATATCTGAAATACTAGAAAATAAAAATTTTGAACTCAAATCTTTAAAAAAAATGGTTCAATCAGCATCATTTAATTATACAAGTTCTTTAGGTAAAAAATATCCTTCCATAGACCTTAGCGCTAGTGGTTTACCACAATATCTTTATGGGAAAACTTACAATAGTAATAAAGTAAATACTAAAAGCTCTCAATTTAAACTTAATCCTGCTTTAACTATAAGATGGGATTTAATTAATCCTACAAGGGTACCTGATATAGATTCTGCTCAAAAAAACTTAAAAATAGCTATTAATAATTATGAGATTAAGAAAAATGACTTAATTCAAGAAGCTAAATCTAGATACCACTCATATCAAAAATCTATAGCAGAGGTAAATAATGCAACTTTCGCAGTAGATTTGTCTGACAAAAGCCTTAGAGATGCACAAGCTAAATTAGAAGCAGGTATTGGTACAGAATTTGATGTTCTAGAAGCAAAAGCACAATTAGCTAGAGATAAACAGTCTCTTGAGGAGAAAAAAACAAAAAAAGAAATTGATAAAATTTCTCTAAAAGAGATCTTGAATATCAATTTAGAAACAGAAATAGAAATTATAGAAGAACAAAAATTATTAGGTTTTTGGAATCATTCATTAAAAAATAATATTGAAAAGGGGATTGCTAATAGTTTTTCTTTGAAAAATTTAAACTTACAAAGCTATATCAAGAATAATCAAGCGAAAATTTTTGAAAATTCAAACAAACCGATTATCTATTTAAGTAATGCATTAACAAGCTCATTTTCCAGAGGCAGTACTCTTGCAACAGAAATTGATCCTAAAAAAAGTGCATCTACTTACTCAAATACTATAAGCCTAAATTTTTCATGGAACATATTTGATGGAAATCAAAATAAAAACTCTGCTAAAGCAAAAGAATCTGAATCAGAAGCAGATATATTTAAATATAAAAATTTAGAAAATGTACTTAAAAAAAATATTAGTGAAACATATTTAAATTTAAGAAAATTTGAAAAGCAAATCATTTCAACTAAGAAAGAAGTGTTATCAACGACTGAGTCTTTAAGATTAGCAAGATTAAGATATGAAGTTGGTATATCAACTTTAAAAGATGTTTTAACTAGACAAAAAGAATTAAGCAATGCCAGTTCAAAAAATATTAATTCAATTTATAACTACAATATCAATTTAGATCGATTAGAGAGATTAACTTTTCAAAGCATAAATACAGATTGTCTAATTAATAAAAGTGATAATAAAAATCAAATTAATCCACTTTGCGACTATTAAAATGCATAATAATAAAATGGAAAACTCAACAAATAAATTAAGTAAAAAACAATTAGAAGAGTTAAATGTATTATTTGAATCTATTTGCACTAGACAATTAAAAGACTTTGGAAATATAGGATCCACTAATAAAGCAGATGGTTCTCTAATCACTAGTTGTGATTTATGGAGTGATCAAACAATTGTAAAAGGACTTTCAAAGATCGCCCCAAGTGAAGGAGTTCTAAGCGAAGAAGGAGAAAAAACTATTCCTAATGGGGAGGCTTTTTGGATAGTAGACCCTTTAGATGGCACAACCAATTTTGCTGCAGGTATCCCATTTTGGTCAATTTCTGTTGCAAGATTTGTAAAAGGTCAGCCACAAACATCATTCCTCATAATTCCTACTTTAAAGAAATCATTTATAGCTATAAAAGGAGAAGGAGTATGGCTAAATAATAAAAAAATAAGCCCCGACAATAATTATGAAAAAAGTTCATGCGTATCTTTATGCAGTCGATCAATTAAGATTTTGCAGATCAATCCAAAAGAAATATTTCCTGGGAAAATAAGATTACTTGGAGTATCAAGTTTGAATCTTACGAGTGTTGCAATGGGACAAACTTTTGGAGCCATAGAAGCTACTCCAAAAATATGGGATATTGCAGCAGCATGGTTAATCCTAGAAGAGCTTAATTGCATTATTGACTGGTTAGAGATCAATCCATGTGATTTAAATAAGGGAGAGGATTTAACTAACGTAAATTTTCCACTCATAGCTGGAAGAACTAAAAAAAATATAAAGGATTTAAAACCTTGGGGAAATTTATTAATCAAGAATTAGTTAATGTTGATTAAACATTTGCAAATAATTCTTTTTCGATACAATAATAGATATTTGGTTTAAATAGTTGAGACGAATTTATATACAATACAACATCAGATGGGTTCTCAAAAGTTTATGGGGCGCCTGTGAAAGATGGACTAAATCAGATTGTGTAGATTTAAGTGCTGCATTTGCATATTACGCACTTCAATCATTCTTCCCCATATTATTAATATCTTTATCAATTGCATCTTGGTTCCTTGGAAAACAAGAGGGTTTAGATCAAAAAATAATTGAAATTGCGGCGCAAATATTACCTCCTTCGGTAGTTGACTTGGTGAAAACTACTCTTTTCAAATTAATTGATCAAGGTTTTGGTGCAGGTATTTTAGGCGCTATGTTTTTACTATTTACTGCTGGGAATGCTTATTTATCTCTACAACGAGGAGCTGATAGGTTATGGGAAGATGCATTACCCTCAAAAAAGAGTTTCTCACCATGGAGAGAGCAAGCATCAAAATTTTTACGCAATAGAGTAGAAGCCTTTTTAATTGTTTTTTTTATTGGTTTTCTTATGGTTCTTGATCAAATAAGTGCAAATTTGAGAATGATTCCCGGTGCAGTGCTAGAAGATTTATCAAACTCTAGTAGCCTAGTAACAAATGTCTTATTAAAAATCCCTGTCTTACAAGTTGGTCAATTTGCAGTTCCCTTAATAGGTTTTTCACTTATGGCTTTGCTACTTCAAGCACTCTTACCAAGCCGAAAAGTACCATTACAACCTTTGATTCCAGGATCACTACTAATTGGCATATTATTAACTACCTTAAATTTAGCTGTAAGTAAAAGTATACTTTCGCTTGGTGTTAGATTCCAAGCCTATGGCTTCATAGGTGGTTTTTTAGTATTAACTTTATGGGTTTGGCTTTTGGGAGTAATATTGTATTTTGGTCAATGTTGGAGCGTTGTTATTGCTACGTCTTCAGTTATTGAAAAACAAAAATACAAATATCGAAGAAAATACTAGGGTTAATTAATAAGAATGAGCAAAAATTTTTTTACATATGTAATTATAATTCTTTTAATTATTCCAATTTTTGGACTCAATTTTGTACTAAATTTTATAGGAAATATTTTTCTTCTTATATTTTTAGTTCCATTACTAATTTTTATAGTAGGACTATTAGTCTTTAACTCCCTAAAAACAAATACTCAAATTTGTTCTAACTGCGGTTTAACAATATTAGGCAACAATGATAATTGCATTTATTGTGGAACATCTTTAGAAAACAATCAAATAAAAAGTGAGATATCAAAAACACCAAGTGATAATATAATAGAAGTGGAAGCTGAAGAAATAAAATAATTTGACTTATTCAAAGTCTTTCTTAACCAATACCAATTTGTCTTAAGATACTTTGGCCTGTTATTAATTCAGTTCCCAAACCAATCAATATCCCCATCATAGCCATTCTTCCGTTCCAGGTTTCTGCAAAATTTACAAAACCAAATCTGGTTTCATTCTCCTCATTCATAGTAGACATAATAAATCCATCAATATCATAGCGTTTAATTGTACTTTATATGCAATTTTATTTAATGAATTATTTTATGTGCTTCAATCCATCCACTGGCTTATATTCATCTCCAGTTAATTCTTCATATATTATTGCAGGCAAACCAGTCTCAAACATAGTTTGCAAAGCCTCTTTCAAAAAAGGATTCCAACCTCCTGTACTTACCTTCCCATGTCTAACAGTCCAGTCCCATGTACCAGGTAAATCCCTAGGAATCCTTCCCTCTCTGTCTCTTCTAGCTACTAAATCCAATGATTCTACCAAACCTACTACTATTGGTTCTTTCCCATAAGAAGGAGTTAAGCTTAATTCTAACCTCATAGGATCTTCTTTTAGCATCCTTAATCGAAATCGGGGAGGTAATTTGAGTGATCTTATTACAGAGGCGACTATTTTTGTTCTTTGTTCCAATTGGTTCTCCTTAAATTAACAGTGCAATTGATTTAATCTTTTGTTGTCCCTTGTCCCTTTTCAAGAGTTGAGTCAGTATCATTTGAGAATCTAACAGTTAGCAATTCTTCATCAGTGATATTTCCTGATTTATCAAGTAATTCTGGATGAATAGTATATTTCTTGTTATTGTTTGGTGTTGTAAAAAACTGTTTTTTATTTTTGTCAAAAGCACCCCAACCAGTAGACATGACTTTAAAAGCTTTCCAAATAAGAAATAATAAAGCGCAAGCATAAATAATTGGAAATAAAATTGTCATCTCTTATTATTAATAAAGATACTTTAGTATTTTACATATACTAGCCTGAAAAAAACAATTTAGATAATTTTAATTAATTGTGTTTTTTTAGCTTATTATTAATAAATAAATAATCAACCATATATTTTTTTTGTGAAATTAAATTTTTTTTCTAAAAAAACCTTTTCAAGACATATGAAATCTACAAATGAATACCTGAAAATACTTTTTGCTTCAAGCTTGATTGCGGGCATAACAATTAATCACTCTGCTATATCATCACCATTATTAGATAAAGTTAAAAATAAAATTTATGGTGAATCTAATTCATCTTTTATTACTAATGCGATTGATAAATCTGGACCTTCAGTAGTTACTATTGATACTCAAAGAATCATTAGGCAAAGAACTTTTCCTGACGATTCTAGAATTCAACTAGATCCTTATTTTGAACGTATATTTGGCTTAAGATTTCCATATGAGTTGAAGCAAAGGATTGAAAAGGGTCAAGGTAGTGGATTCATTTTTGATGATGGATTAGTAATAACAAACGCGCATGTCATAAATAACACCCAAGATTTAATAGTTGGACTCTCGGATGGAAGGAAATTCAAAGGATCAGTTATAGGGAAAGATTTACTAACGGACTTAGCAGTAATTAAACTCGATGGCAAAGGGCCTTGGCCTAAAGCAGTCTTAGGTAATTCAAATACAATTAAAGTTGGCGATTGGGCAATTGCAGTTGGGAATCCTTTTGGCCTAGATAATACTGTTACACTTGGAATCATTAGTAATCTCAACAGAGACGTTTCTCAATTAGGAATATATGATAAAAAGTTCGATTTAATTCAAACGGATGCTGCCATAAACCCAGGAAATTCAGGAGGACCATTACTTAATAGTAGTGGTGAAGTAATAGGAATTAATACTTTGATTAGATCAGGTCCAGGGGCAGGCTTAAGTTTTGCGATACCAATTAATAAGGCTAAAAAAATTGCTAAAGAATTAATCAAAACCGGAAAAGTGATACATCCCATGATTGGTATTAGCTTGTTAAATGAATTTAATTTTGAAACTAATAAAATGAATGTCAAAGTAGATTATGTTGTACCAAGAAGTCCAGCCGATAAAAATGGTATCCTAAAAAATGATTTCATATTAAAAATTAATCAAAAATCAATTATTAGTTCTAATGATGTTGTTAATGAAATTAATAATAATGGAATTAAGAAATATCTAAATATATTACTTAGGAGAAATAATAAATTAATAACTATAAAAGTAAAACCTATAGATATTAGAAATTTACCTAAAAATTAAAAAACTTCAATTCTCATTTTCTCTAAGAATTTCTACACACTTAGAAATACATTTTCCATCTTGAATATCGCACATTGCAATACACTCAAAATAATTATCAATCGGATCAATATGCAAAGAATTTATTTTTGTATAATCATCTTTTTGATTAAACATTTTATGTAATTAATTAAGTAGTAATTAGATTAATCAAATGAGCTTTATTATGTAAAGATAAATGAGTGATCTTGCCTAATAGAATGTAAAGTTTTTTAAAAAATAATACTTATAGGACCTAAAAATAAGAATAATTACTTATCAAAATTATTTTTATGTTTTAATTTTTTTTTTTAAATAATACTGGTAATTACCATCATAGGAAGCTAAATTGTAATCTTCTATTTCTATGATTCTATTAGCAACTTTCGATATAAAATATCTATCATGCGATATAAAGAACACTGTCCCACTATATTTTTTAAGAGCAACTTCTAAATTTTCTTTAGATGGAAGATCAAGATGATTAGTTGGTTCATCTAAAAGTAGAAAATTACTTGGTTTCATAACTATAAGAGCCAAAGCTAATCTAGCTTTTTCTCCTCCACTCAATTGTCTTATTATTTTAAAAACAGAATCTTTATAGAAACCAAATCCACCTAAATAAGTTCTTACTTTTTGCTGAGTCCAATTAGGCTCATTTTTAAAAATCAAATCAATAACCTTTTCATTATTATCAAGAGCTTCTGCTTGATTTTGTTGATAGTATTTTGTTATTACATTAAATTTACCCAAAGTAATTTCGCCAATTTCAGGTTCTAAATTATTTATGATTAGATTAAATAGAGTCGATTTTCCTGAACCATTAGGACCTAAAAGTGCAATTTTTTCTCCAGCAAGAATTTTTAAGTTGGATTCAAAGAAAATAATCTTATTCTCAAAAGAGTGAGAAAGATTTTTGATTTTTAAAACTGTTTGCCCAGAACGAGGACAAGGAGGAAAAACAAATACAGGGCTTTTATTTTTTTTAATAGGATTTATAATCCTTTCAACTTTATTTAATTGCTTCTCTTTGCTCTTTGCCTGACTACTTCTAGTCGCACTAGCTCTAAATCTCTCAATATACTTTAATTGACTCTCAATCTGTTTCTGTTGAATTTGATAAGCCTTATTTTGAGATTCTTGATCAAGTAATTTTTTTTCTAAATAAAAAGAGTAATTCCCTTTATATGAATTAGATCTACCATCTTCAATTGATACAATTTTATTGCAAACTTTATCAATAAAATAACGATCATGACTTATCAGAATGACTGAGGTTTTTACAGATGACAAATAATCTTCAAGCCATCGAATTGTATCTAAATCTAAATGATTAGTTGGTTCATCTAATAAAAGCAAATCAGGTTCCTGAAGCATTATTTTCCCTAAAGCAATCTTCATTTGCCATCCACCTGAAAATTTCCGAACCAAATCTTCTGCATCCGCACTTGAAAATCCAAGTTTTGGCAATATTTTCTCTATTTGTGATTGAATTTTATATCCACCGAGAGATTCAAACTTTCTTTGGTTGACATCTAAATCTCTTATTAAAGAATTTAATTGATTTGTATTTTCAGAATTTGCAAATATTTTCAACTTATTTTCTATTTCAATAAGTTTTTTAGATACCAATTGAATTTCACTAAATGCACTCTCTAGTTCTTTTTTCACACTTCTATTCAAATTAACATCAAATTCCTGTTTTAAATAAGATATTTTAATTTCGCCCTCTTTTACTATAGATCCAGTTGTAGGTTCCAACTCTCCCATTAAGATCTTTAATTGAGTAGTTTTTCCAGATCCATTGGAACCTATAAGACCTATTTTTTCACCTTTTTTAATTTCCCAATTAATATCCTTAAGAACAATATCTGTTTGAAAAATTTTACTAACCTTATCAAATCTAATCACTTTTAAAAAATACAAAAATAAAATGATATCTTTTTTATTACAAAAAAGAAAAAGTGGAATAAAATTAAATCATGAAAAGATTAGAACAAATTGTAGCAATATTTATTGCCGCAGGTTTGGCAATACCTAGTTATTGGTTTTTTTGGACTTTGGCAGGGGGAGGTGGCTATGACAAAAGAGTTAAGCCAATTCATAATATTCCTGAAAGATCCATTTTACAAACCTCCCCTGACCTTAATAAGCCATAATTTCGTAGGCAGATCATCTAGAGTACTTAGATATTCAATAACTTCTTCTTTAGAAACATTAAGATTTGATTCCTTACCTATTTTACAAATCTGATCTAAAGCTGCTTTTGGATTTGTTAAGGCAATCCTGAATAAATTTTGTTTTTTTTCCGCATCTTCTGAAATGAGGTTATAAAGTTTTTCAGCATTTGATGTCATTAATTTTATCCAATTCACTTAATAGAATATTCCTTCAGGCGGCATTTTGCTTACTATTATTATTTATGTATAAATCTTTATCAGGATCTTGGATTTCTTTTGCTGAGGCATCTTCCATACTTCTTGCATCAAGACATAAAACTTTTCTTAACTTTGCAAAGTTTGCAGCATGAGATAATCGTCCTTCTTGCTTAGAAATCAACTCAGACTTTTGAAGTGTTTGATGAAGATGTGTTAATAAATAAGGACTTATTACAGCAGAAATTAAGACATCGCTACTTTTTTGAATTTTATTTCGTGAATTTATCACACTTTTTTTTCTTTGATTCATAATTAGTCGTTTTTCAGAATTTAGCTTGATTGATTGTTTCATGATCTTCGAACACAAAAAAGTAAAAGTAAAAGCTATTTGAGCCTGATGATATTATACACAAAGATACTATCCTTGACTAACTGTGTATACTTATAAGTAACAGTTAAGATCTCTTACTCATGGCAACTCGCCAAAATTCAACCAATGGCAAGCCTAAATCCCCAAGAATTCAAGTTGTTCTTCCTGAACACCTATGTGATCAACTAGCATTATTAGCTGAAGAGGAGTCTAGGACAGTAAGTAATATGGCAAAAGTTCTGATACAAGAAGGAGTAAACAATTATTTAGTGAAAGAAGGCAAAGCTCCATCCTCACATTCAAATACTGATTCCTTTAGACATTCTCTTGAAAATCAAAGTATTAAAAGGCTTAAAGGAGCGCCTAAAAGAATACGTTATTACAAAAATTCAGATAATTAGAAAATTAATTTTGAGGTAATTTTGATAAATCTTCCATCAACCCCATTACAACGAGCACATGTCCTCTCTCTAAGATATATTTTGCAGGAGGATTAACTGTTAACTGTTCAGCAGGCCCTGCAGCGAGAACATTAACTAAATAATTTTTTCTAAGATTTAAATCCCTCAATGATCTTCCAATGAAATCTTCAGGGACAGTTATTTCATCAATACCAGTTTGGTTATCTAATTCTAATCTTTCAATTAAATTTGGCCTAACAAGTTCTAAACCTAATCTTTCACCCTGCATTCTTGATGGGAATACAACTTTATCAGCCCCTACTCTTTTTAACATCTTCTCATGCAAATCACTTGTAGCTCTTGCTATGACTCTTCTAACCTTAGTCCCTTCACTATCTTTTGCTATTAGTGTAGTAGTAATACTCGCTTCAATAGGCTCACTTATCCCAACAACCAAAGTATTCATCTCAAGTATTCCAGACTCCTTCATTGATTCTTCATCAGTACAATCTACTACTCTGGCCTCTATTGTGGGTTCTAGCTGCCTTAAATCATCAATTGCTTTCTCGGAATAATCTGCAGCCAGCACATCCGCTCCATTACTAATAAGTTCTCTACAAACAGCAGTCCCAAATCTGCCAACTCCAACAACAGCGAAAGTAAGAGCCTCATTTTCTTTTTTGGGAGACCATTGCCACCAATCAGACATAATAAATCTTCTTCAAACGTAAAGATCAGCTTTCGGATAACCAATTCTTTTTTGCTTATCCATTCTACTCTTGTAAAGAGCTTCCCATACAGCACTTAAGAACAGTAAGATTCCAAGCCTTCCTACGAACATACCAATAATCAATATTATTTGTCCAAAATGATTTAATTTACTTGTTAAACCGATATCAAAACCGACAGTCGCAAAAGCTGAAATACAAGTAAATAGCATTTCTAAAAAAGTAAATTTCTCTTTATTAATAAAAGTATTTGTAGTACTCAAAAGCATCGCCATCAAAAGAACAAATAATAATGAACCAACAGTTATACCAACAGCTTTTAATATAACTTTATCTGAGATTAATCTATTGCTGATAATAACGTCCTTCTGACCACGCAAGGTAGATCTTGTCGCAGCCATTAATGCCATAAATGTTGTAGTTTTAATTCCACCTCCTGTACCTCCTGTACTCGCTCCAATAAACATCAAAGTCATTAATAACAAAAGACCAGTATCAGATATAGAATCTAAGGAGATAGGATAGTTAGTAAAACCTGCTGTTCTGGCACTCACAGTCTCAAATAAGGCAGCTAAAAGCCTTTGGAAAAAGTTAAGATTATTTAAAAAAAGACCATTTAACAGAGATTCAGTAATTAAAAATCCTAAAGAGCCAAATAATATTAGATAAAAAGTAGTTCTTATTACTAATCGA
>Ga0209433_10000571_pt1 | contig 11370 bp, 7 predicted proteins | sample METZYME_5_50m_FD_187552 | JGI IMG/M metagenome (GOLD analysis project Ga0209433, IMG submission 187552) | Marine microbial communities from oxygen minimum zone in mesopelagic equatorial Pacific - METZYME_5_50m (SPAdes) (version 2) | ecosystem: Environmental > Aquatic > Marine > Oceanic | place...
TACAAATTTAACTGTGTCACCCGCACTTATGTTTAATGTGCTTGGTTCGAAAGCAAGCATCCCTGCATCTGTACCAAGTTTAACTTCAACAGTTGAAGCGTTCACGTTGGATACACCGATTATAAGGAACGCGAAGAAAGCGAATAAAGCTGTTGAAATAGAACGAATCATGAAATTAATTCTTTTCTTTTTGTATTTATACCATCTTAGCCCCTGTTTGCCCTTTTAGTGTTTAGTTAAACCAGAATTATGTAAAACTTGACTTAAAGTTTTGGCGTAGCTTATACCTCCAAAGGTTTCAGGAGAAGTTGCAGGATCATGTATAAAGTGTTTTTGTTTAATACTATATCTATCCCAATTTGTAATTTGAATTGGAAGTAATGTAATTAAAAGTTCAATAAGCCAATCTCGAATGGGGAATTGAGGGACTTTTCTTATCCCTTTCCAACTAACAAGCGTCTGAATTACATCATTAATGCTTGTGTGGGGTTGCCCTAACACGAATTTTCTTATTTGGGTACCAGAAACATGTTGTGAGTCCTCGAAATCAGAGGTAGCTAGATGTCCACAAATAAAAGCAATATCTGCTGCATGAATAAAATGAAACCTTGAGGATAGTTTTATCCATCTTGCCAGCCAGATCCACTTCAAGGCATCTTTGAGCCCTTCAGTAAGGTAACTAGTTGGAAATTTACTTTTTCCGTCAAGACTTCCCCCAAAAACGAGAGTTGGAAACACAGCAATTATTTTTCTTGATAGCTCATGGGATTCAAGCTCTTGGAGACATTGTGCTTTCGTTTGTATGTACTCTGTTCCGTAGGTAAAAGCTTCTGGTAACAAATTTAGGTTTCTATCAAGAACACTTGCAGTTGAGAAATAGATAATTTGTTTGATATTTGAGTGGTTTAACAAATTCAGTAGATTTTTTACGGCATCAATATTTACTTCTTTCGCTCTTTTTGGGTCACCCCAAGCAGTTGCGGTATGAATAACTCTGTTAACTTGTGAAATCTCTTTCTTAAACCTATTAGGTTGTCTCAGGTCTCCCACTAAAACCTTAATCCTTCGATTCTCTAGATTTATTGAGGTTATTTTTTTAGGATCTCTGACCCATAGAAATAATTCTGCATTTGAGTTTTCTATCAGCCAATTTGCTAAGTATTGCCCAACACACCCACTAGCTCCAGTGATCAGAATTATTTCGTTTTTCAAGATGAAATTTTTATAAGTTCATTTACATTCTTTCCAGCCTCGAAAAATACTCTTGCATTCTCTTCTGGCGTTCCAGGAAGTATTCCGTGACCAAGATTAAGAATATGTTTTCTACCTTTTGCTTTTTTGACTACGTCAACAATTCTTGATCTAATCGCATCAGGAGTACCAAACAGAAGTCCTGGATCAACATTCCCTTGAACTCCTACAGATTTAGGTAGCCTTTTTAATCCATCTGCCATATCAACTGTCCAATCCAGAGAAACTATATCTACACCGGTTTTTCCCATCCTTTCAAGAACCCCTGCACTTCCTGAAATGTATAAAATAATAGGCGTATTTGGATGTTTATCTTTTACCAAATTGACTACTTTCTGTTGATATTGTGCGGCGAATTCATCATAATCTTGTGGACTTAATTGTCCGGCCCAAGAATCAAACATTTGAACTACTTGGGCTCCGGATTCAATTTGATAAGACAAATAATTAGCAATAGATTCAGCAAAGTGATTTAAAAGTTGGTGCAGTAGCTCTGGCTCTTGGAATGCCATTGCCTTAATGATTGCATAATTTTTGCTGCTTTTCCCTTCTACAACATATGCGGCAAGGGTCCAAGGGGCGCCCACAAACCCTAAAACGGCAGCTTTGTTCCCAACGCTTTCCCTCAGCCTTCCAAGAACTTCACCAACAAAAGACATACTTTCCTTTGGTTGGAGGGGCTTTAGATTTTCAACCTGTTTAAGGGTTCTAATTGGGTCATTTATCAATGGCCCTTTGCTCTCAACGATGTCAAAGTCAATTCCCATGCCCGGAAGAGGAGTCAATATATCTGAAAAAAGTATTACTCCATCTGGTTGAAAAGCTTTAAAAGGTTGCATGGAAATTTCATAAGAAAGATCTGGTTTTTCGGACCTTTCCCTGAAACTTGGGTGGTTCTCCCGTAGGTCTCTATAAACCTTCATGTATCTCCCTGCTTGTCTCATCATCCAAACCGGAGGTCTTTCAACATTTTCTCCGCGAGCCGCACGAAGTAGTAGAGGAGTAGTTTCGTTCATTATTTTGTCCTTTAAAGCCAAAAATTTACATGAAGCAGTAACTTGAAAATCATTAAATAAGCTCTCTGCAAAAGTTCGTCATACCTTTGAATTGTTGCATCCTGACGACAGTCGAAATTAAATTTTGAGTCAAGGTTGAAACATTTCTATTCGAGGAGGGTTAATTCTCTTTGGATTTATGCTTTAGAACAAGAACGCTAAGTGGAGGAAGGCAAAGATCTATTGAATTTTCATATCCATGGATGTTGTATGAATCTGTGGATTTGCCTCCCATATTTCCTAAGTTTGATCCTCCATATTGACTGGAATCTGTATTGAAAATTTCCTCATAGAAACCATTAATAGGGACACCTATTCTGTAGTTAGAGTGGTTTTGAGGGGTGAAATTTGCAACTATGACTAACCATTCTCCATCACTTTTTTCTCTTCTCATAAAACTAATTACTGAATTTTTATTATCGTCGCAATCAATCCACTGGAACCCATATTCGTCAAAATCATCTCTCCATAATGCAGGTTCTTTTTTGTAAAGAGTATTCAAGTCATCTACTAATTTCTGTATTCCTTTGTGCGGTTCATAATTGAGAAGATCCCATTGCAAATCATCCCAAACATTCCATTCTTGACGCTGTCCAAATTCCATCCCCATAAATATTGTTTTTTTACCAGGATGTGTCCACATGTATGCCAGTAATGCTCGTGTATTAGCGTATTTCTGCCAGTCATCTCCTGGCATTTTATGTAGAAGATGACTTTTTCCGTGAACAACCTCATCGTGGCTTAAAGCAAGCATGAAATTCTCGGTAAAGTTATAACAAATGGAGAAGGTAATGTTGTTTTGATTGAATTGTCTAAACCAAGGATCAATTTCAAAATAATCGAGCATATCGTGCATCCAACCCATGTTCCACTTGAGATTGAATCCAAGTCCATCCATGTCAGTTGGTTTAGTTACACCAGCCCAAGTAGTTGATTCTTCGGCAATTGACAGTGCACCTGGAAAATGTTGAAAAAGGACATGATTAGCCTGTTGTAGAAATCTAACTGCTTCAAAATTCTCATTTCCACCATCCTCATTAGGTATCCATTCACCTTCTGGGCGAAGGTAGTCTTTGTAAAGCATTGACGCTACTGCATCAACACGTATGCCATCTATGTGAAATTGATCAAACCAGAAAATTAGATTTGCAACAAGAAAATTGCGAACCTCATTTCGGCTGTAATTGAAAATCAATGTTCCCCATTCTTTATGCTCTCCAATTCGGGGATCTGAATGCTCGTATAGATGGCTGCCATCAAAATAAGCAAGTCCATGCTGATCTTTAGGGAAGTGCCCAGGGACCCAATCGAGTATGATTCCTATGCCCTCTTTATGACAGGCATCAACGAAAGCACGAAATTCATCTGGTGATCCATATCTACTTGTAGGTGCATACCACCCTGTAACTTGATACCCCCAAGAGCCATCGAAAGGGTGCTCCGAAATTGGCATTAGTTCTATATGAGTGAAGCCTCTCTGTTTGACATATGGAATGACCTTATTAGCAAGCTCTGTATATGTGAGCAATCTTGAGCCTGGCTTTAAATCTGCTGCTGGAACGGGCTCTCTTCTTCCTCCGCTTGCGTTGACAAATGGATCGTCTGAAGAAGCATGCATCCAACTCCCTAAATGCATCTCATAAACCGATATCGGCTGCTTTAAGGGATCTCTATTTCTGCAATTGGATATCCAAGATTGATCATTCCATTTAAAAGAATCGATTTTTGAAATGACTGAGCTTTTTGCGGGTCTTACTTCATGCTGAAAACCATAAGGGTCGGCCTTCTCGTAGCAATGACCTTTTTCAGTCCTGATCTCATACTTGTATAAATCTCCTTCACGCAGCCCAGGTATGAATAATTCCCAAATACCACCAAGACGTTTTTGCATGGGATGATGACGACCATCCCATGAATTGAGATCACCAATAACGGAAACGCTTTTTGCATTAGGTGCCCACAAGCAAAACATAACTCCAGGCTTTTTATCTATTTCAGTTAGATGAGCACCCATTTTTCGCCATATGTGATGGTGATTCCCCTCCGCGAAAAGATGTCTATCAATTTCACCCATCCACTCGGTGCGGAAGCTCCAAGGATCATGTTGAAAATGTTCAATTCCACCTCTATTAACTTTTACTTGATAGTCGGTGCCTGGATTTTTATCCAAAATCCCTTCAAATATCCATTCATGATTAGGATTTTGTAGTTGAATTTTATTTCCTTGTGTTATGAGTTCAACTTCACTTGCCTCAGGCATCCAAATTCGAATTATCCATTGATCTTTAAACGGTTGAGGACCAAGAATAGAAAATGGACTTTCATGTTTGCATTCAGAAAGTCTTAATCCGTCATTTCTCAAAGAATCCAGAAGAATAGAGACGGGCATGACTTATTGCTGAAATAGCCCGTTAGCTTAATCCCATGCAAGTAAATATTGAACCCCTAATAGGAAATAAGTGACTCAAATTTAAGTTTTGAATTTAAAAGAAAAAGTGAAATTGTAGTAACTAGGCAATGAGGACTAGGCCCCTCGCATAAATATTGACTTTGCCCTGGATTGATTCCAATAGCTGGCCATCCTGAACCTGATATTGAAATTCTTAAACGATCTCCCTCTTTGAATGTGGCAAGAATTGGTTGAAGTTTGATCTTTCTTGAGATTTTCTTATCTTGCTTGCAATTTGCAATTCTTAGTACACCAGTAGATAGTTGATGGGCTGTATTTTCGACCTTATTGGGTATAAGAGATAATGCAACGAACAGATCAAAAGTTTCTCTGTCACAAGCTGCCTCTAGGAAAAGATTTGGGATTCCCTCTAGCCTTAGATCATTAGTAAAAGGGGGTGATGTAAATACTGCTACATCAGAACGAATATCAATCAAAAATCTGTTTGCTTCTCCGGGTGTATCACTGAGATGTCCTCCTATCGCAGGTGTTGGTCTCCAAGGATCATGGACTATATTCACTTCAACATCTTTTTCTAAATCAGAATTGGGGGCTAAACGTCCTTCAGTGTGACTTATTGAGGCTAAACCTTGGCTGCAGAGATTCCATGTGGGTGTCTTATTCTGGAATGAAAGCTCCCATTCTTTTTTAGTTTGATTCCAAAGTTTAATTTGAGGGAAATGAATTTCTTTGTTTTTTGCTTTTAAATGAGAATCAAAGAAATTTAACTGGGTTTGTTGTGCTCCCTCCCACCATTGGAGATGTGTAGCAGGACCGATGATTAATTTAGGATTGCCACCTGCTTTTTTTGCTTTTTCAAAAATATTTAATATCCCTTTCAAATGAGGATCCCACCAGCCTCCTATTAGAAGCATAGGTTTTCGCAACCATTCATCCAAAGGCTCATGAATTTCCCATTTGGTTGTTTTGCTAGAAGCAAGATTAAGCCATTTATATGCCATCCCTTCTGGGTCATTCTTTTTGAGTAATTGATGACCGTTGAATAAGTAATTTTTTGATTCAAGATTTTCACGGATTTCCTGCCAAGCTCTCCAATTTTTCTCTCTTTGTGCTTTTTGTGCTGCCAATTGCAAACCCCATCCAATCCCTAAGTGCCACCAATATGCTCCTCCCTCACAACTCCAATGTTCATATTCTGAAAGACCTGTCATAGCAGGAATTATGCAATCAGGAGGAGGTGTACCCTCCTCAGCGACAAGTTGTGTTAGTCCTTGATATGAAAACCCGTATGTGCCCACTAGACCATTGCACTCAGGCAAGGTTCTGACCCACTTATGACATTGACTAGTGTCAGAGGCTTCTTGACTGAAACCTGAAAATTCTCCCTCAGACCCACCTTGACCTCTTACGTCTTGTATGGCGACCACATAACCATTGCTAGCCCACCAAGAAGGGTGAGCATAAGTAACTGTGGAAGCAATTTCTCTTTTGTATGGCTGGCGCATAAGTAAGACAGGCCATGGACCATTGCCTTCTGGTACCCAGATTCGAGATTTTAATAATGTGCCGTCTCTAAGTTTTAAATCCTCGTCCCTGTATGTTATTGAAATCATTGGTTATTTTAAAAAGTTTCTGGGCAATGAAGACCCCTGACGTACATCGAAAGGATTTCAGCGTCAACTTCACTTATATTTTTTTTTGTGGAGATTGTTTGAATAGATTTTTTTGAAGAAGCTGAAATGTTTTCTTTATTTAATTTCCTAAAACTTTCACAAATAGATTTTGCTTCATCTGGATTCCTCTTGACACTATCAAGAAGTCTTGATTGAGCCATTGCAACTTGACTGATTCCAAATGATGTAATTATTAAAGTTAATGATAAACTATTCATTTTCTTAGCTTTGCCTTGTTTATTTAAAATTATTTTTATTCTATTCACCAATTGATCTTGAGCAAATTAAATTATGTTTTTTTTCGCTTTTTCTATTATGAAGTGAGCTTTTTCTAGATTTATTATTGGAATTCTTTCTGTTCGAAGAATTCTCTCAAATCGACCAGTCTTTTGAACTAGCTCTTGAGGAGTAAGATGAGAAATGGCATTGTTAGAGGCCAAGCCTGAGTGCATTAACAAGGCTGCTTCTTTAAATTGAATATCTAAAGTACATATAAAATACGCAATACATTTAAGCCTTTTTAGATTGCGAACACTACCCAAACTTCCATATATTAGTTGGTTTATTTGTTCATCACTAATAGATAACAAAGAATCCCATGTTTTTATATTATTTGATAGGAGTATTTTTTCTTCTTGATAAAAGCTTTTAGGAAGACTGTTTAAGAATGATTTTTTACTCATAAGTTTCTGATGTGGTTATTTCTTTAATATCAGCATCATTCGAAAAGGTTTCAATTTCCGAATAGCTTCTATCTGGTAATTCTATTATCTTTGATTCTTTTAAATCTTTTATTAGTTCACCAAGAATAATTGGTTTACTTATTCCGTCTCCAACTGACTCTACCTTTCTGAGTCTGACTTTGACTTGAGCACCATTTCTTCCTCCCCCTTTCAAATTACCAGCAATTTGTAAAAGTGTTGGTTTAATAGCTTCTTTAGGAAAGTCATTTGACGCTTGAGCAACAACTAAATCAAAACCATTGTCATAAACGATAGGAGCATATTTGTAACCCTCAACATTTATCGGAGGAGTATAACTTTGTTGAAAGGCCCAACAACTAGCAGATAATAAAAATGTGAAAATTGTTGTCCCGGTTAGTCGGTATTTAATTCCCCAGTTAAATAAATAAGCCAAAATAGTCAAGGCACCTAATCCTGAGCCTCCCCAGGAAAGCCATTTGGTAACATCTTGGATAACTTCACTCATAGACATAGGCTGGTTTCTCCTGGATTGATTCTTTATAGTTTGTTAGCTCCCCCAAGTTTGAGAATAATGTTTCATGGGAGATGAGTGGAGTTCAAAAAGATTAAAGCGGTGGGGACTTGCTGGAACCTTTGCGGCATTTGGTGGTGTTTTACTTTGGAGTGGTGTCGACTTACTTGCAGAAAGAACTATAAGTCGCCTCTCACCACAAATAGAAAAAACATTATCTAATTCATTAGGTCATCCTCTAAAGATAGGGACATTCAGGGGACTTAGACTATGGGGAGTTGAGCTGGGACCAACAAGACTCCTGCCAGGTATTAAAGATTCTTCCTCAGTAAATATTTCAAATTTAACAATTAAATTTGCTCCAATTGCAAGTTTATTTAATTGGCAACCAGTTGCAATATTTAATCCTAGAGGAACAGAAATTTTATTAACCAAAAATGATGTTGGTTCGTTTTGGGTCGTTCCCAAGAGTGAAAATCCTCAGAAAATCAACCTTCAACTAAAATTTAATTTAAAAGAACCAACCAAAATTGTATTTAATGCTGGAGATACTTCATTATTGGCTAAAGGTAATCTATCAATAAATCTTGGTAAGAAAAAGATTTATGGTGCGGTTAATCTTAACTCCAAAAAACAAGGAAGCCTATTCCTCGCAGGAAATGGCTATTGGGATGGAATAGAATTTCAAACCAGAGTAAAAATCAATAAACTTAAACTTAGTATTCTTGATGGGATTTTAGAAAATCCTAATATCACATCTGAGGGTAATATTAATGGAAGTTTTAAATTGGGCGTAAATAAAGGTTCAATAAGTTGTAATGGTGACTTATCGTTAAACAATTTAAGTCTAAGAGGTGGGCCTCTGCGTGAAACTCTATATACAAAAAAATCTAAAATAGAATGTGATAAAAGTGAGCTTAAGTTAATTGATTCAAAGTGGAATTATGGATATTGGGATATATCAAATTCATCTGAAATACAATTTAATAAAAAAGAAAAAACTTACATAGATTCAGAGACTTCAATTAAAATAAGTGATTTTGATCATAATCCACTTAATTTGAAATTAAAATTACCCATTTCATTCGTTGATAGACAATTTATTCCAGGAGAATTAGATGCTAATTTTGATTTAGAGGCTTTTCCTTTAGGTGCTTTAAATCCCATAATAAATTCATCATTATCTGGTAATTTAAATACAAAAGGAGATTTTAAGGGTCATTTATCCTCACTGAACTCATCTATTGATTTTGCTTTAGATAATCCTAGAATTAATGGCATTCGATTACGGGAAAAATGGAGAGGCTCTTTTACTCGAATTCCTAGTGAAAATAAATGGGGTAGTTTAAGAATGGAATCATTTGGTGCCTCTATCCCAGGGAATCTTGAAATAAACCTTGACAAGAATGGCAATTTTAATGATTTAAAACTAAATAGATTGGGAGGTAAAATAACTCTTAACCCTAAATCAAATGGATTTGAATGGGTTGCTAATAAATTTAGATTAGATCGAGTAGAAGTTGCTTTTCCACCAGAGAAAAGTTTCAAACGAATTTTTGGGGAAGTCTCAGGTAATGGAAATTTTTCTTTCAATCCATTATTTTTTAATGGAGATTTGAATTTAGATTATTTCAGATTGTTAGGTTTTAAATTAAAAAAAGCAATTATCAAAGGTCAAGTTAAAAATGCAGAATCGAATTTTACAGGTGAATTAATACCTTCTGAAAATGGAAAGATAAAATTTGATATTAATAGTGGGTCAAATTTCTCTTTATTAGCTCAATTTAAGGATGTAAGCTCTAGTTGGATTACTGCTACAGCTTTAGAATTTCCTAAATTAGGATTGAAGTATTCAGATGCAATGGGTAAGGCTGAAGATTTAAAAAAATTTATAATTGGTAAACCAAATAGTTCTATAGATAGACAGTTTAAAACTTTAAAAAAATCACAGGATTCGTATAGAAAAGAGATCTCTAAGTTAAATAATCAGAGTATCATTAATCCATATGATCTTAATGGTAAAATAAATGCTAATATTAAATTAAGCGGTCCTAATTTATCTAATTTAAATTTAGAAGCAAAAGCCTTTGGAAAGGTTTGGATAAACAAATTTAAGAAAATTAATTCTAGTGAAATAAGACCTTTTAAGGCTACTTTAATTGGAAATCTTGCTTCTGGTAAAGGAGAATTTTCTTTACTAGATTTTAATTTCTCATTATTATCGTTATTGGCACCAATAACCTCAGTAGTTGATGGTTATTTTGGTCTTAAGGGTAAATATAGCTTAGGTAATTCAACTCCACTAGTTACAGCAGATTTGATTATTAAGGATACGGTGATTTATAACAGAGATATTATTTTAGACAAGGGAAATATCCTATTTAAAGATAATTATCTTGAGTTTGATATCGCTTTAAGGGATAAAACGTCCATAAATCCTGTCATGTTAGGTGGGATCTTCCCATTATCAAGCTCTAATCCTATTGATCTAAAGTTAGAAAGCCACGGAGATGGTTTGAAATTTTTGACTGGGCTAACGAGAGGAAATGTCTCTTGGAATTCAGGAACAGCTGATCTGAGCTTATTGATTGGAGGAACCCCTGATAACCCGATTGCAAATGGTTTTTTGGTTTTCAAAAATAGTGAGATTCTTTTTCAAGATAAGGAAATTAATAATTTAAATAGCACAATAGTTTTTGATTTCAATCGACTTGAAGTACGCACTCTTAAAGCAAACATAGGATCAAACGGTAGGCTTGAAAGTCAAGGCGGAATTTCCTTATTTGATTCTCAATTAAGTGAGAGCAAGCCATTGGCTCTTTCCATAGTGAGGACACCCATTAAAACGTCATTCACTGATATGGTTACTTCATCTAATATTGTCGTTAAAGGATCTATTTTGAAACCTCAATTAGGAGGTGAAGTACTTATTTCAGAAGGTTCGATTTTTGCTAAAAGAACTAATAATTCAGATAAGACCTCTATTAGAAAATCTGAACGTTATCAGGATACTAAGTTAAATATAATTCGTAGAATGCCAGAGCAAGATTGGAACCAGATAGAACCTTTGGTTTTATTTATTCAAGACGAGGAGGCACCTGCAAGTCGAATAGTTAGTTCTGGAGTTCCTGGTGGTTTTGAATCATTATCCTTTGATAATTTAAAGCTCAAACTGGGCCCTTCATTGCGATTAGTTTCTCAACCTTTGGCGAGCTTCGAAACAAATGGATTTCTTCTCTTAAATGGTGCTTTTGACGAGACACTTGATGTTAGTGGAGTTATTAAACTTACGAGTGGCTATATTAATCTATTTACGACTACTTTTTACCTAGATCAAAATGAACCAAATGTAGCCGTATTTGTACCTTCTATGGGGTTGGTTCCATATGTTGACGTGACTTTGAAAAGTCGTGTTCCTGATAATGTTAGAGACGTCAGTAATTTCTCCTCCAATGGTATGGCATCATTTGGTATTGGAGGCTCACGGTTTGTAAATGTAGAGGTGACAGCCTCTGGACCTGCAGATCGCATAAGTGATAATTTTCAATTGAGAAGCACTCCAGCTTTAGGAAGAAGTGATTTGCTAGGCTTGATAGGAGGTAATTCTCTTACAAATCTAATAAGTAGTGGAGGAAATAGTGATGTCCTTGCTAGCTTTTTGAATAGATCTTTTGCTTCATATCTTCAAGGTAATATCAATGGGTTTTTGAGTGATAGGCTACAAATATCTTTATATCCTACGTATATAGTTGGATCAGATGCAGAT
>Ga0209433_10000572_pt1 | contig 11353 bp, 7 predicted proteins | sample METZYME_5_50m_FD_187552 | JGI IMG/M metagenome (GOLD analysis project Ga0209433, IMG submission 187552) | Marine microbial communities from oxygen minimum zone in mesopelagic equatorial Pacific - METZYME_5_50m (SPAdes) (version 2) | ecosystem: Environmental > Aquatic > Marine > Oceanic | place...
AGGGAACAGTTACAGTAGATGGTAACTCAAGTAACGATACTATAGAAGGTATTGCATCTAGATTTACAAGTGAACTTGTTGAAGGTGATAAGTTACTACTTTCAAATGGTGCAACTACAAATGTAGTATCAATAACAGACAATGACACAGTAGTTGTATCTGATATTTCTGGAACAACTGGAGATATCATTAGTGGTAACATAATCAGACAAAGAGCTAAGTTTTATAGTCCAGACCAAACAGTTGCAATATCTGGATTACCTAATAGTGGTATTAAACAAATAAGTGCAGTAGAATCAGAAGTTATAAGAAGACAGTTCTTAGAAAATACAACTTCTGGTGGTGCAGTTACTTTAACTGCAAGTGATGGTACATTTAATACATTTAATGAAGATGATTATCATGTAAGTAGTGTTGCAAGTAATGGTGCAAAAATATCGATTGCAAGTAGTGACATTGCAAACCAAGGAACAAGTTCAATTACAATCAGTGGTTTACCAGCCAGTCAGGCAGTAAAAATTATTGCAACAATAACCAGAACATCTGTAAGTTCTGCAAGTAAAGCTTTAGTACAAGGTGCATGTGTTGTAGTTAATACTTCAAACTCAACAAGTAATTATGGTAATTCATATTCTCACAAAGATATAACTTTAGGTGTAGGAGATATTTACACAGTTAGAGGAGTATTCGAAGGTGGTAATAGGATAAGTTCTGGTGGTGGAAATTTATCAACAGACCCAGTACCACCATCATTTACATATACTGCTGATTCTGGAAGTAATGCATTATCTACAGGTGGAACAGAAATTGTAGGTAGTGTGTCTGGTGCAAGAGGTATACTAATAGAAAATGCTGGTAATGAATTAGGTGGTACAAATGTATGTTATTTCTATTACAAAGAAAACTCTCCACTATTTCAAAATGCTGAAGGTGTAACATTTAATGACAGTGGTTCAAAGTCTGGTGTCATTAGTAATCTATCAGCAGGTTCAAAAAACATAACAGATAACTTTATTCTTGATGATGGTCAAAGAGATGGATTCTATGCAAATGGTAAACTTACTAGAAAAGAATCTGCACCAGCACCTACAAATCCAATCATGGTTGTATTTGATTACTTTACACATGGTTCTGGTAATCATTTTAGAGGTGTATCATCATACCCTACTGAATTATCAATAGAAGAAATACCTACTTATCAAGCAAATAGATTTGACCCATCTGCATCTTTTGATGTTGATGGTGATTTTGCTCTTGCAGATTCAATAGACTACAGACCAATGGCTGCTCGTCTACTATCATCTGCACCATCTGCTGATGTTAGGTCAGCACCAAATATTTCTGGTATAACTAATTTTCCATTTTCATATGGAAATACTACATTTGAAGGAAATGATTCAAATGCAGTTGACCTTGCAAAAATAGGTTCTAACATAGTTGTAGATTATGAACATTATTTACCAAGAATTGATAGATTATTTTTATCATCTCAAGGTGAGTTTATAGTTGTTAAAGGTGAACCTAGTGAAAAACCTAAGAAAGGTGCAAAGGTTGATAATGCAATTGAGATTGCAGAATTATTCATACCAGCGTTTACTCCAGTAGTCGGAGATATAATAGCCAAGTTAGTGCATCACAGACGATACACTATGAGAGACCTTGATGGTATACAGAAGAGATTAACACAATTAGAAACTGCTGTTTCTCTTTCTATGTTAGAAGAGAAAACAGAAACACTACAAGTTTTAGATGACGAAGGATTTGATAGATTCAAATCTGGTTTTGTTGTCGACCCATTTAAAGGTCATGGAGTTGGAGATGTATTCCATCCAGACTATGCTGTTGCAGTAGACCAAGCAGAAGGACTTGCAAGACCAACACATAGAACAAATTATTTTGATTTAAGTTTTAACAGTGGAACATCTTCAAATGTAACAAGGAGTGGAGATTTACTTACTTTACCATTTAGTGAATCTGCATTCATCACATCTACAAAAGCATCACAACAGGTAAATGTTAATCCATATGATGTTGCAAACTTTATAGGTAGAATAGAATTAAGTCCAGACAAGGATGTTTGGCATGATATGGAAACACTTCCTAGTATTACATCAAATAATGAAGGAAACTATGATGCAATATTAGCTGGTAATCAAGCAGGTACAGTCTGGAATGATTGGCAACATACATGGGCTGGAAGACCCATAATTACAGAAACCACAGATGAAGTACAAGAAACATTCTTTGGTTCTGGAGTTGCAATGGACGAAAGAGAACTTGTAGAAGAACAACAAAGAACAGGAAGACGAAGAAGAGGTCAAAGACAACAAGAAGGTAGGAGAGGTATTCGTACTACAATTACAAGAACAATTCCTACAAGAGCAAACAGAACAGGTATCATTACAAGAGTTGTAGAAGATATAGTAGAAACAAGAAACGATAGAGTTGTTGGTATTTCTGCAATCAACTTCATGAGAGAAATTGATATTACTATTACTGGTGAGTTATTAAAACCAAATACTGCATTGAATGTATTCTTTGATAATGTTAAAGTAAATGCACATTGTACTCCAGCCTCTGCAACTTATGGTGTAAGTGGTGGAACTTCAAAGGGAACTCAGTTAGTAACAGATTTCCAAGGTAAATTAAATGCAACATTCTCAGTACCTAATAATGATACATTAAGATTTGAAACAGGTGTAAGAACACTTAAAGTTACAGATTCAACAACAGTAGATGGTGCATTGTCAACTACATCTGGATTTGCAAACTTCATGGCAAATGGTTCATTAACATCTACACAAACAGAAATAGTATCTACAAGAAATGGTAGAACAATACAAGAAACAGTAAACGAATCAAGAGCAAATCAACTAGTAACAACTAGTTCATCAACAGAATGGATTGACCCTCTTGCACAATCATTCCTTATAGAAAAAGAAGAAGGTGTATTTGTAAACTCAATAGAAGTGTTCTTTAGTGCAAAAGATGGTGGTGGATTACCAGTAACATGTTCAATTAGACAGATGTTGAATGGTTCACCAACTCAGAAAGTATTACCTTTTGCAGAAAAAACTTTATATCCAAGTGAAGTATCAGTTAGTGCAAATGCACAGACAGCAACTAAGTTTACTTTCCCAGCTCCAGTTTACTTAAATCCAAATACAGAATATTGTTTTGTACTTGAGTCAAACTCAAATGCATACTTAACATGGGTTGGACAAATGGGTGATTTTGATGTTCATACAAAAGAACCAATCGATAGACAACCATATGCTGGTGTATTGTTTAAATCACAAAACAGTTCAACTTGGACTCCAGAACAATTACAAGATTTAAAATTCAATATTAACAGATGTAAATTTACTCAATCATCTGGTAAAGTTGTACTAGAAAACAATGCATTACCATCTAAAAAGTTAAAGAATAACTCGATAGAGGTTGTAGGTTCTAGTGATAGAGATAGAATAAGAGTGTTCCACGATTCACATGGTATGTATGATACAGATTCAAGTGTAACTATATCTGGTGTTGTAGGTGACAAAGACAATGGTATAAAATCTCTTACTGAAACATCATCTGGAACAGGTGTGGTTAATACTTATACAGTAAGTAAAGATGGTAATGGAAATGGTAGGAATGCATCATTTGACATTACACTTGATACTACTTCTAATATATCTAATGTTGTAATCAATGACCCAGGCGTAGGTTTTGCAGTAAACGAAACAGTTACAATTACACAAGCTGATGTGGGTGGTTCTGGTGCAACAACATTTGCAACATTAACAGTTACAGGAGTAGAACAAACTTTAGGTGGAATACCAATTAGTAAAATTAATACAACACATAACAAAGCAGTAAAATCATTTGATTTAGATTCATATGAAATAGATGTTAATCTAGGTAGTGGTAGTGGAACTACTCATGGTGGTGGTACTGCAAATGTGAAAGGTGGTGGTAACAGTATTATTGCAACAGAGAATATGTACTATGATGTACTACACACTTTAGTACCTAATGTTATATATCCTAAAACAGGATTGACATCTGAGATATTTAGAACAAGCACAAATACTCCACAGGGTAATGCACAAAGTTATACAAGAAACACTACTAGTGAATCAATTGTTTTAAATGACAACAACTTTATGACTACATCTGGTATAGTTGCATCTCAGATAAACGAAACAGATAATATGTCATCTCAGAAATCATTTAAATTAGAACTAGATATGATAACAACATCTGATTTTGTATCACCAATTGTTGATGTAGGTTCTATAGGTGCAAACACAGTCATGAATAGAATTAATCATGTAAATTCAGATAGTGACCTTGCAGCTAATAATACATTTATAGACCCAACAGAACCAGAAGGTGATAGCAATGCAGCGGTTTATTGTACAAGATTAGTGCAATTAGAAAACCCAGCATCACAACTCAAAGTTATCTTTGATGGATTCAGACCAAGTGGTGCAGCTGATGGACAAATAAAAACATACTTTAAATTATTAAAATCAGATAGTACTCTTCCACCAGAAGAATTAGGTTGGACAGAATTTGCAACTACAAATGTACCAGATGCAGACTCAAGTAAGTTTAGGTCATATGAATATGATGCAGATAATCTAGAAGAGTTCATAGGGTTCTCAATTAAAATTATAATGCAAAGTAAAGACACTACACAACCATGTGGTATTAGAGCATTTAGAGGACTAGCACTTGCCTAAGATTAAAGGAAAAGAACATCTTGTTAAAGATGAGTTTAGTAAAGCAGTTATAAATACTGATAAGAATGCTTATGCACTATACAAGAAAAGAAAAACTATAATGCAAGTTAAGAATAACGAGATAGAACAATTAAGAACAGAAATGTCAGAATTAAAATTAATGATGACACAAATATTGGATAAATGTAATGGCGAAGAATGTAAGTAATAACGATACCCTAGAAGTATTAAGACAGTCTTATAACGACCTCGTAGATGAGGTTGGTGGAATAGGTACACTTAGAACAAGTCAAAAATCTTCTTTAGTAGATTCTATTAACAGTATTATTGACCAATATTTCTTTTTCCAAGATTTTGAATATGATGGGTCAGATGGTGCAAGTTCAAATAAAGTATTCAGTGGAACAGATAACTTTGGTGAAACACTACAATATTCAACAAATAGATTACTAGTATTTAAGAATGGTGTACTTTTAAGAAATGGTACAGACTATTCTGCAACAAATGGTACAAGTGTTTCTCTTGTATCATCAGCTGCAAACTCAGATGTAATAAGAATTACATCTTTTACTGGTTCATACGAAGGAGTTGCTGGTGCAACTCAACAAGCAACAACACAATGGACTAAGACTGGTTCTGGTTCAATATTCAACCATGATACTTCTGGTGGTGTTGTAATTAATGCAGACGATACAAATATTGTTACTGTACCATCTTCTGGTAATGGAATACAATTAGAATCAGATGGTGAGAACATACTTTTAAATGTTGGTGGAACATCAAACAAAGTAGATGTTAATGGTAACTTAAATTTAGTTAGTGGTGGTAAGATTACAGTTGCAGATGGTAATGTTGCATTAAGTAATTTCCAAGGATTAGAAGCTGCAGTCAGAGGAGCTTTAAGTGCAGATGGAGATATAACATACAATAGTTCAACAGGTGTAATTTCATTTACAGCTGCATCTGCACCAGTGACCAGTGTTGCTGGTAAAACAGGTGCAGTCACACTTGCAGAGGCAGATGTTTCATTTACAGGTGGTAGTTTACAAGAAAGAGTACAGGATATCGTAGGTTCATTTATATCTGGAAGTGGTTCAACTACTGCAACTTATAACGATAGTGCTGGAACATTAGTAATATCATCAACAGGTAAAACTCAAGAAGAGATTGAAGACATTGTTGGTGCAATGTTCTCTGGTAATACTGAAACAGGTGTTGGAGTCACATACGAAGACTCAGATGGTACTTTAGATGTAGTGATAGGGAACGATGCAATTGTAAGTTCAATGATTGATGACAATACAATTGTTGCTGGTAATATTGCAGATAATACAATTACTGCAACACAAATAGCTGCAAATGCAATCGGTTCTAGTGAGTTGGCTGACGATGCAGTAGATACAGATGCAATAGCAGATAATGCAGTGACTTTAGGAACAAAAACATCTGGTAACTATGTTGGTGCTGTGGTTGGTGGTACAGGTATCACATCAAGTGGTGCAACTTCTGGTGAAAATATTTCACATACATTATCAATAACTAATACTGGTGTTACAGCAGATAGTTATGGTGGTGCAAGTGCAATTCCAGTTTTAACAGTTAATGCACAGGGACAAATTACAGCTGCATCAACAGCTGCAGTAGATACATATTCTGGTTGGAGTCTTCAAGCCGATAGTGGTGGTGCTGGGACAATTCCAGAAGGAACAGTAGTTGATATAGCTGGTGGAGAAGGTATCGATACAGCATTTTCTGGTTCAACTGTAACAGTAAGTGGTGAGGATGCTACTGCAACTAACAAAGGTATTGCATCTTTTAATTCAACTCATTTTAGTACATCAAGTGGTGCAGTCTCAATATCAACAGAATTTATTGAGGACACTGTAGGTGCAATGTTCACTAGTAACAGTGAGTCTGGTATTACAGTAACTTATCAAGACTCAGATGGAACAATAGACCTTTCAACATCGGTAACACAAACTCCAGCAATTACAAGTAATGGTTCAACACCATCTCTTAATTCTGGAATATCAGCAACTGAGATAAGAGACTTAATAGGTGCTGGAACAAGTAGTTTCAATGGTGCATATTCATCATTAACTGGGTTACCAACAATTGTAAATGATACAGGAACACCAGCAATATTAAGTGATGGTTCAACACCAACTCTTAATTCTGGGATATCAGCAACTGAGATAAGAAATTTAATTAATGCTGGTACTTCATCATTCTCTGGAGCTTATGCAGATTTAAGTGGTAAACCAACAATACCAACTAATAATAACCAATTAACAAATGGTGCTGGATATACTACAAACACTGGTACAACAACAGCAAGTAATACTCAAACATTTACAAATAAATCTGGTAACATATCACAATGGACAAATAATGTAGGATATGTAACATCATCTGGATTTGTTAATGGTACTAGTAATGCACTAATAGCATCAACAGGTACATTTAATGGAGCTATTACTTCAACAGGTAACATTACTGCATACTATAATTCATCTGACCTTGCATTAAAAGATAATATAGAAGTTATACCAAATGCATTAGAAAAAGTTATGTCTTTAGATGGTATTAACTGGACATATAAAAATGATGGTAGAAAAATGACTGGATTAATTGCACAACAATTACAAAAAGTTCTTCCAAATGCAGTTTACGAAGCAAATGTTATGGATGAAGATGGTCACTTAGCAATTAGATATGGTAATGTCGTAGGTCTCCTTGTAGAATCTATCAAAGAACTCTCGGAGAAAGTTAAAAAACTAGGGGGATAATAGTCATGCCGATGAGAGACCATACAGATTTACCTTCAAGTGGTGCAATCTCTTGGAATCAAATGCATATTGAAGCAGGTGGAACATCTGGAACTCAAGTATCAATTAATGACAGAGATTTAAGAAACTTGACTGGAGTTAAAAAGAGCAATGGGGCTCAAAGTTCTGCAAGTGATTTCCATGGTGCATATAGAGATGGCCATAAACATGGTGATTGGTGTGGTGCTTATGTAGTTGGAATACATCCAGATAATAGTTTTACTTCAAGTAATTATGGAAGTAATAGTGTAGCCCAGAATGCCTTTTTATTGTTTGGCAGTACTTCAACTGGACATGGAAGTGCCTCAGCAACTCAATCTCCAACATCTTCTTTAAGTAATTTTAGTGGAAATAGAGATGGTCGTGGTTGTAGAAGATATGCATCTGGTGCTGGATATACAGATTCAGGAACTATTGGTGGTGGTTACAAAAGTAATAGTACTAGTGTAATTCAATATCATAAAGCTTTAGATGCTGACGATGATGGTGAAGGGGATATATATTGGGATGTTTCTATAGTAGCAATTGCTCCTGGCGGATATTGTACTTTTGGCCCAACAACTGGAAGTTTAACTGGAAGTTATTCTTTAGCAAAAGTAATTCTTCATGACAGTGACACAGAAGACTCTTATGGTTGGCCTAGACGAGACCAAGATAATAATCCAGCTGCAGGGCCTGGAAATATTTCTGGTACAGGTGGTTTTGGTGGTTCTATTTGGAATACGATAGGTTGGTGGAATATCGGTGGATATAACAGTGGTTATGATGCTGGTTCAGATACAACAGACCTATTTACAGTGAATGCTTAATGAATGAGAAAAGTTTGTGAAGTAAACATAACTAGTTTATGTAAAAAAATATTAAAATATAATGATGCAGATTGGGATTTTTGGACTCGTAGAAGAGGTGGATTTCATGAATACTCAAGGTCTATTCCTTTAAAGTGGTGTGATAATATAACTTGGTTTGACCCAAAAGAAACAAACGAGTTTAATAAAGTTACTTTCTTTGATGATTTTTATTATTATGGTAATGAATTAGATGACATTAATAATACACTAGACCAACAGGAAGGGCCTGCAAAATTAGTGAATGCATTGTTTATTAGATTATTTAAAGGTTGTTATATTAGAGAACATGTTGACAACCCTAGAGGAAATGATAATTTCTTTACTAAAACAAAAAGATATCATATTCCAATTGTTACACATCCAGATGTAAAAATGATATGTAAAGGTGAAGAATATCATATTGAGACTGGTTATGCATACGAGTTAGAGAACACTGAAATGCATGGAGTTCAAAACAATAGTCCAATTGATAGGATTCATTTAGTTATAGATAGGTGTCCATACTTATTATCTTAAAGTCCGAAATCGTATAAATACTACTTAGATAACATCAAAAGGTAGTATTATATATGGCAAGTATCAGTAATTTATTCGTAGACCAAGGGAGTGATTTTAGTATCACTGTTACCTTGACTGATGCCACAGATTCAGCATTAAGTCTTGCTGGTAGTAGTTTTCTTGCACAGGTAAGAAAGTCTCATGGTTCGAATACAGTGAAAGCAACATTCAATACATCCAATGATGGAATTGGTGGGAATTTAACTTTAAATCTCACCGATGTACAAACCTCTGCACTAGAGAGTGGAAGATATGTATATGATGTCGTCCAAACTGCTAGTGATGGTTTAAAAACAAGATTGATGGAAGGGCAGTTGATTGTAACCCCAAGTGTAAGTAGGAGTTAATAAAAAATGTCAACTATAAAAGTAAAGGTTGCCAACCCTCTTAACAAACAAGTCAAACAAGTGACTGTAGGTAAGGTGGATGCATCCTCAATTAATATGAATGACTTGGCAAATGTGGATACTACCACAGTGTCACTTCAAAGTGGTACTACCCTTATTTTTGATGCAAGTACAGGTAAGTTTGAAGCAGCTAATACAATAGATGGTGGAACTTATTAATACTAAAGAATTATAATTAGGAGAAAATAATGTCAACAGTAATTCAGATTAAAAGAAGCACAGGTGTTTCTGCCCCTACTACATCTGACCTACAACAAGGAGAACTTGCCTATTCAATGGATGCATCCAATAGTGGTGCTGGTGCAATTCTTTATGTAGAGTCCCAAAATAGTGGTGGTGCAGCTGTAATTCAAAAACTTGGTGGTAAGTATTATACCGATATCTTAGATGGTTCAACTCCAACACCAGCAAACTTCAAAGTAGGGAATGGAAGTTCAACAGGTGGTAGTTTACAACTATTCGAAGATACAGATAATGGTACTAACTTTGTAGCACTTAAATCACCAAATGCAGTAACAAATAATACTACATTTACATTACCAGATGGTGATGGTTCAAATGGTCAGTTCCTTAAAACAGATGGTTCTGGTCAATTAAGTTTTGGTACAGTAGTATCAAGTTTATCACTAGCTGCAGATAGTGGGTCAAATGATTCATTCTCAACTGGTGAAACTTTAACTTTCACAGGTGGTGAAGGTATTGATACAACAGTATCCGACAACCAAATAACCATTGCTGGTGAAGATGCAAGTACAACAAACAAAGGTCTTGCATCATTTAACAGTTCACAATTTACTGTAGCAAGTGGTGCAGTAAGTTTAAACAATTCCTTTTTAGTAATAGAGTCGGAAGGAATTGGTTCAAATGATAATGATACAACAATTCCAACATCAGCTGCAGTTAAAGATTATGTAGATACAAATATTACTGCACAGGATTTAGACCTTGCTGGTGATTCTGGAACTGGTGCAATAGATTTAGATTCACAATCTCTAACAATTGCTGGTACAGCAAATGAGATTGAAACAGCTGCAAGTGGTCAAACACTTACAGTTGGATTACCAAATAATGTGACAATAGGAAATAACCTTACAGTTACAGGTAACTTAACAGTTAATGGTACACAGACTCAAGTAAACAGTACAGTCGTAACAGTCGATGACCCAATCTTTGTGGTTGGTGGTGACACTGCTCCTGGCTCTGATGATAACAAAGACAGAGGTATGGAATTCAGATGGCATGATGGTTCATCTGCAAAACTAGGGTTCTTCGGATTCGATGATAGTACAGGTAAATTTACTTTTATTCCAGATGCAACTGATAACAGTGCAATTATATCTGGTACAAAAGGTAATTTAGATATTGGTGGATTAGACTTAGCAGGTTCAATTACAAGTGTAGATGGTTCTGCACCAACTAATGGACAGATTCTAATGGGTCATACAGGTAATGGTGACATGCAATTAGGAACAATAACTGCTGGAGAAGGTCTTGATGTAACCAATGGTGCTGGTAGTATAACTTTATCAGCCGAAGATGCAACTTCAAGTAATAAAGGTATTGCATCTTTTAACTCAAGTGAGTTTACAGTATCATCTGGTGCAGTTTCAATTACTGCAATAGATGGTGGTAGTTATTAATAGAGGTTAATTATTATGAGTTATAATGGAAAAATCTATAATGTCGATACAGGAATTTCAACTCCAAGTGTATTGCAAAGATTAATTGATATTGAAATACCTAGAGAAGTCATGGAAAAACTTTACATTCCTATAGATGGTAAAGTTTATATAAGTGATAATGGTAATCTTACTGCTAAAATGAAGTTAGATAACTCAGAAGGTGGTAGAGAACTTGATTTAGGTTTAAGATTGAATGGTCAACTTCCATCAACAGATTGGTGGGATTCTGGTTCAAGTAATGTACAGAGAACAATTAAAAATGTTCCAAATGATGTACTTTCCTATCTAGGACTT
>Ga0209433_10000576_pt1 | contig 11323 bp, 7 predicted proteins | sample METZYME_5_50m_FD_187552 | JGI IMG/M metagenome (GOLD analysis project Ga0209433, IMG submission 187552) | Marine microbial communities from oxygen minimum zone in mesopelagic equatorial Pacific - METZYME_5_50m (SPAdes) (version 2) | ecosystem: Environmental > Aquatic > Marine > Oceanic | place...
CTACTAAGAATATCAATGAGAAGGTCAGAAAGGTGGAGGAAAATGAAATATGATTTGAAAAAAAATGATGAAGAAATCGAAGAATCATTTTACATACCCAAGGAAATGACTGTCTTTTCTTGGAAGGGTGAAATTGATACTACGATGAGTCCTTTGGATTCAATGAAATATTACAAGTCTTTTTTCAGGCCTGGAATGATGTCAATGGATCCAACAAACGGCTATATCAAAGCCTGGGTTGGGGGTATGAATTACAGACATTTTCAATATGATATGGTAAAAAAAGGCAAGCGTCAAATTGGCTCAACCTTTAAGCCATTTGTTTATGCAGCTGCAATAGATCAGTTAAAATTATCTCCTTGTGATACATTTCCTGACAGCCAGTTTTGTATTGAAAAAAATAAGTTTGGTAATGTTGAACAATGGTGTCCAAAAAACTCGGGAGATAAGTACGGAAGAACAAGAACTTTAAAAAATGCTTTAGCAAATTCAGTTAATACTGTTACTGCCAGATTAATAGACAGAATTGGCCCGCGTACCGTTGTCAAATTAGCTAAAGATTTGGGTATCGAACAAAGAATACTTCCTGTTCCATCGATTGCTTTGGGAACACCAGATCTTAGCGTTTATGAAATGGTAGCAGCGTATTCAACTTTTGCGAACAAAGGAGTATATACACAACCAGTTTTTATTGAGAAGATTGAAGATAAAAATGGTACAACCTTATATGAAAATCAACCTATAACTAGAGATGTGCTAAGCGAAGAAGCTGCTTATGTTACAGTCAATTTATTAGAGGGTGTTACCAAAGCAGGCTCTGGAACAAGACTGAGAACAACAGGTGCTGATGAATTTAACAAGGCATATCAAAATGTGGTAACGGGTTATCCATATGAGTTTACTAATCCCATTGCCGGAAAGACTGGTACGACACAAAACCAAAGTGATGGTTGGTTTATTGGAATGGTGCCAAATTTAGTCACAGGTGTTTGGGTTGGAGCAGAGGATAGAGCAATTCACTTTGAGGATATAGCATATGGCCAAGGGGCTTCAATGGCTCTGCCAATTTGGGGAGTTTATATGAAAAGTGTTTATCAAGATTCAACCTTACTAATTTCTAATGGACCTTTTGACCAACCTAAAAGATTGAGTATTGGTTTAGATTGTAATAAAATCATGACAGACAGCTTACAATCTGGAAAGACGGTTGAGCAGGAGATTTTAGATATTGACTTTTAGTTTTAAAAAGTCATCTATACATTCAGGATTCCTCATTGCACCTTTGGAAACCACATCATCTATATTTTGCCCCAGTAAAATTTTCTTTATTGGAATTTCCATTTTTTTCCCACTAATCGTGTACGGTACCTGAGAAATTGAAAATATTAGGTTTGGTGTATGACGTGGAGAACATTTATTTTTAATTACTTCATTAATTTTATTTTTGAGATTTTGGTTTAATTTATTTTCAGATTCAACAAATAAAATTAGTTTACTACTAGTATCAGTATTTAAATCAATTATCAGTGAATCTTTGATTTCACTAACACTGTCTAAAGCAGAATAAATCTCAGATGTACCAATTCTAATCCCGTTTCTATTTAATGTTGCATCTGATCTTCCTTGCATTAAGACTCCCTTTAAATCATCGATGTATATCCAATCTCCGTGAGTCCAAACTCCAGGATTTTTTACAAAATAAGAATTATGATATTTTTTAAAATCATGATCTCCCCAAAAGTATATCGGCATTGATGGCATGGGTTCCGTAATAACTAATTCACCTGTCTCTCCTTTAATATTTTTACCATTTTCGTCCCAAGCTTGAATTGATGCACCAAGCATATTACATTGTAAAAAACCAGCGTAAACTGGTAATTTACTACAACCGCCAATAAAAGCTGAACATACATCGGTACCACCACTTAATGAAATTATCTGGGCTTTTGGTAGTTTTTTTTGTAACCATTTAAAAGCCTCAACTGATAAAGGAGAGCCAGTTGCTCCAATGGTCTTAATAAATTTTAAATCTTTATCATTAACATCATCAATGTCTTGCTTCATGCTTGCAATAAACAGCGGAGATCCATTTCCAAAATGATTAATTTTAGCCTCCTTAGCAAATCGCCATTGCACTCCAATATCTGGGAAATTTGCTGAACCATCGTAAAGGCAAAGGACTGCTCCACAAAGAAAAGATCCTATTGCATAGTTCCACATCATCCATCCCGTTGTGGTATTCCAAAAGAATCTATCACCACTCACTATATTCTGGTGTAACGAAAGAGATTTGTACTGCTCTAATAATATACCCCCTGTGCTGTGGGTTATTGCTTTTGGTTTCCCAGTTGTTCCAGACGAAAAAAGAACCCATAACGGGTGGTCGAAGTTCACCGATTCCAATTCATAATCTATCCAATAATTAGAATTTAGATTCCAATTGTCAAAGCTAGAGTCAAATAGTATGGTTTTTTTTAATGATGGGAGAAAACGTTGAAGCTGATTAATTTTATCTTCTTGATCAAATTTTTTTCCATTATATGAATATTTTTGATGTGCCAAGAGAAGAGAAGGTTTTAATTGACCAAATCTATTTACTATGCTTTCTACGCCAAAATCTGGGGAACAACATGACCATACTGCACCCAAAGAATTAACCGCAATAAAAGAGGCTATTGTATCGGGATGATTTAATAAATAACCCACAACAACATCGCCTTTTTTAATATTATATTCTAGTAGGTTATCCCTTATTTCTTTGACTTTTTCTAATAAGCTATTCCATGAAATTTCAACTATATTTTTTGATTCGCTTTTATATACTATAGCAGTTTCATTATTTTTTGCATGACGTAAAATGTGAGCCGCATAGCTAAGTTTGGATTTTTCAAACCATTTGGTTTTATAAAAAGGAGTTTTTTTATTTATAATAAACTGATAAGGTTTATCAAATTTAATTTTATAAAATTCACTTATTGATTTCCAAAAACTATCCAGATTTACAATTGACCACTCATGAAGTTCATTATAATTTAAAAAAGACAAATTATATTTCTTCTTTAAAAATATTTCAAATTGAAATAAATTTGAAGAGTCATAATTTTTTGGATCCCAAATTTTTTCCATACTTACATAGATGCTTTAATTAGTTTTTTGGTGTAACTATCTTTTGGCTTTTCAAACAATGAATCAGCATCTTCGTATTCAACTATTTTTCCATTGTATAATACCACAACTTTGTCAGACATGTGTTTAACCACAGAGAGATCATGAGAAATAAATATATATGTAAAATTATATTTTTCTTTTAACATATTTAATAGGTTTAGTACCATAGCTTGAACTGAAACATCAAGTGCAGAAACAGATTCGTCGCATACCAATACCTCAGGATTAACACTAATTGATCTAGCAATACAAACTCTTTGTCTTTGACCCCCCGACAGCTCGTGTGGATATCGATTTAAAAATGTATCGTCAAGACCAACATCGTATAATAGCTCTTTGCATTTTTCATAAACTTTTTCTTTGCTACAAATTCTGTGAAATTTTATTGGCTCTGAAATTATTTCAAGAATATTTTGTAGTGGGTTAAGAGAAGCATAAGGATCCTGAAAAACAATTTGAATACTTTTTCTAAATTCTAATAATTCTTTCTTTTTAATTTTTGAAATATCTTTTCCGTGAAAAAATATTTCTCCTTTATCAAATTCATGAATTTTAAGAATTGAATTTGACAATGTTGTTTTTCCAGATCCAGACTCCCCGATTAAACCTAAGGTTTCTCCTCTGTATAATTGAATACTAATATTTGACAAAGCTTTAAACCCTTTATTTTTTACAAATAATTGTTTTGAAGTATTGTAGAATTTTGATAAGTTTTTGATTTCCAAAATAGGCTTAGATGAATATATGCTTTTTAGTCTCTTTTTTCTTTGACTTTTAGTTTCAACTTGTTGTTTGATATTATTGTCAAAACTATCGATGGTTGGTAATTTTTTTAACCTCTTTTTATCGTTAATAATCAGTGATAAAAGTGCTTTTGTATAATTTTCCTTAGGGGATTTAAAAATTTTATTTTTCTGACCTTGCTCAATTATTTTACCCCTTCTCATAATTAAAATTCTGTCAGAAATTTCAGACACAAGTTTTAAATCATGAGAGATGAATAAAATTGATAAGTTCTCGCTTTTTTGTAAATCTTTTAAAATTTCTATTATTTCCTTTTGAATTGTAACATCTAATGCGGTTGTAGGCTCATCTGCTATGAGTAGTTTAGGCCCACATGAAAGAGCCATAGCAATCATTACTCTTTGTTTTTGACCCCCTGAAATCTGATGAGGGTATTTTTCCAGTAAATCTTCAACACTATCTAGTCTAACTTTTTTAATTAATTTTTTTATTTTTTTTGTAGCATCTTCAAAGGTTATTTTTTTATGTGCTTTGAAAATTTCGAAGAGTTGTTTTCCAATTTTCATGGTAGGATTTAAAGCACTCATTGGTTCTTGAAAAATCATTGAAATTTCAGAACCCCTAATCCCCATCATTTCATTTTCATCAAGACTTAGAATATTTTTTCCATTAAATAAAACTTGCCCTGCAACATTAAATTTATTCTTTTCGAGAAGACCAAGAATGCATAAGGAGGTTAGAGATTTTCCACTACCTGATTCCCCTATTAGACCAACTATTTCATTTCTTTTTACTTTAAATGAAATTCGTTTAATTAAATTTTGAACTTTTTCTTTTTCTGTTGTACTAACAGCAAGATTATTTATTTCTAGCAGTATTTCTTTTTCTGAAATCAAAGGCTATTCTATTGCAGTTGCTAGTTTATATCCTTCAGCTATGTAGTTGTATAAATCACCTGACTGATTACTAACCCTACCCTTCATATTATAGTCCCCCTGTCTTACAATAATTATATTATCATCAGGGAAAGAGATAACAAATTGTCCTCTATGGCCATTCATTGTAAAAACTCTTTTACCATTATATTCGTATAGCCACCAACCGTATCCATAGAAAGGGCTATCGTCAAATACAGGTTTTAATGAAAGCTCGACAAATGATGAATCAAGAATTTCCTTTTCACCCCATTGCCCTTTATTTATATAGAGTTTACCAAATCTTGCAAAATCTCTGGCAGTAGCTGCAATACAACAGTATGCTTTTTCCATACCATACTCTTCACTGTCAATTTGCCAAAGTGCACTTCTTTCTGCACCCATCGGCTCCCAGAATTTTTCGGTTAAATAATCTGAAATGTTTGTTCCTGTCGCTTTTTCTATTACCATAGCTAATAGTTGGGTATCTCCACTAGAATATCTAAAACTTTGCCCTGGTTTGTTCTCAATTTCTTGTCTTAAGATAACGGACCTTAAATCGTTTGTAAAATAACTTTCAGATGTAATATTTATTACACTATAATATTTCTCATTCCATTTCATTCCAGACGACATTGAGGCTAAATCTCCAACAGTTAATTCAGCTGCAATCCCATCTTTATATTCTTCAAAAAAATCACTTACTGGCTGGTCCAAACCTTTGATTTTACCCTCCATAATTGCTTTTCCCATCATACTTGTAACAATACTTTTTGCAACAGAAAATGAGTTTGAAATATCATTTTGCGTATGACCATCATAATACTTTTCAAAAAGTATACTATCATTCTTTATGACCAAGAATGATTTTGTTTTTCTTTCTTCATTTAATTTTTTCAACTTTTCAGACTCTTTGACAGTATTGTATTGCTTATGAAGAGACCAAGGTTGAGGATTGCTAGTAATTATCTCCCTGTTGTCAAAATACTCATAGTCTGAAATAAACGCAGTGTTATTTCCGGTAAAATAAATTGTTCTTACACCTTTAAATATATAATCAATATTAAATATATAAATCAATAAAACAATAGCACCCAAAACAATTACTGACCACTTAAAAATCTTATTCATCTTCTGTTATTTTTGCCAAAGATATGAATTTAATATTCTAATTATTTGTATTTAGGTGTTATGAAAATTTCCAGGTTTTTAAATTATTACTAAATTTATTTTAAACTAACCGTTAAGCCATTCAAATAATATAATGTCTAAAAATAATATTTCGTTAAGCTCAAGAATTTTTTATTACATGATGGTTTTTATTGTAGTTGAGTCTATAATGATTGCTGGGGTTACGTTATATCAATTCAATAAAAAAAATTCTGAATATCATGAAGGGAGATTGGAAAGAAAAGAGAATAATATATTAATTGATATCAAATATGAGTTAGAAAAAAAAGGACTTAATTCGATCAGCTCCATAAACAATAGTATGATTTTGGAAATGGCAGATGTACACAATTTAGAATTTGAACTTTATAATTTAGATGGGGTACTATTAAAAAGCTCAACTGCACTAACAGGCATAAGAGGAATGACAGTTTTAGACGATGAAATATTAGATTATTTTAAAAATGAAAATCCCTCAAGATATGTGATTGATGATAAAAACTCAAGCTACTTTAAATCTTCTTATAATTTAGTTACAAACTTTCAAAACAAACCCTTAGGAATTATATACATTCCGTATTTTGCTGATGATTCTAGCAGTAAGGAAGAATTAAATGGATTTCTAATCAGTCTAGGTTTCGTCCACGGAAATATGATTTTAATAGCGTTTATTATTGCATATTTCATTTCAAACTTTGTCACTAAATCACTAGACTCAATAGGGGATACAATCAAAAAAACTAATCTTCAAAATAAAAATATAAAAATCAATGTAAAAAACACTCCTACAGAAGTGGTTGCACTAATTGAATCTTATAATACAATGATAGATGAGTTAAAAAGTAGTGCTGTTAAACTTGCAAAAAGCGAAAGAGAAACGGCATGGAGAGAAATGGCAAAACAAGTAGCACATGAAATTAAAAATCCTTTAACGCCTATGAGGCTAAGTATTCAAACTTTTGAAAGAGGATATAGCAAAGGGAAAGAGTTCAGCAAACAAAGAATTAAAGAATTTAGTGACTCTTTAATTCAGCAGATTGACACCATGAGTTCTATTGCAACAGCTTTTTCAGATTTTGCAGAAATGCCTGAGCCAAAAAAAGAAGAATTAAATGTTGTGGAGGTGGTTGAGTTAGCTATTGATATTTTTAATCGTGATCATATTAGTTTTAGTTCTTCGTCAAAAAAAATTCTGGCTAATTTTGACAGAACTCAACTTATCAGAGTTATTACCAACTTACTCAAAAATGCATTTCAAGCAATTCCAGAAGATAGAACACCCGAAATTGACGTAACAATTTCTGACAAAGATGATAATGTAAAAATTTCAATTTCTGACAATGGATACGGTATATCAAAGACAGATACTGAAAAAATATTTGAGCCTAGTTTTACGACAAAATCAAGTGGAATGGGATTGGGTCTATCGATGATAAAAAGCATTGTTACTGCATACAACGGTCGGATAACTTTTAAATCAAAGAGCAACGTCGGAACCACATTTGATATAACCTTTCCAAAAAAATAATTAATATGGAATACAAAAATTTGAAATACGAAATTGAAAATAGAGTTAATGTAATTTCTATTAATAGGCCAGAAAAGCTAAATGCTTTAAATATCGAAACTTTCGCAGAAATTGATCATGCGGTAAAATCATCAGTAGCTAATCCTGATGTTAGACTAATTATCATAACAGGTGTTGGAGATAAAGCTTTCGTAGCTGGTGCTGATATTAAAGAGTTTATAAATTTTTCCATGGAAGAAGGATATGAACTTTCCGAGTCAGGACATAAAGTATTAACTGAAACTATAGAAAGTTGCTCAAAACCAATAATAGCTGCCATAAATGGATATGCGCTTGGTGGTGGATTGGAGATAGCATTGGCATGTCATATTAGAGTTGCCTCAGAAAATTCAAAAATGGGTCTTCCCGAAGTTTCTTTAGGTGTAATACCTGGTTATGGTGGTACTCAAAGACTTCCCCAATTAATTGGCAAAGGAAGAGCTATGGATATGATTATGACAGGAAAAATGATAGATGCAAATGAAGCTCTAGCATTTGGTTTAATAAATTATAAAACCTCTCAAAATGAATTAATGAATTTCACGAAAGACCTAGCAAAAAAAATTCTGTCCAACTCTTCTAATGCTCTTAAAAATGCCATAAGATGTGTAAATGCTAATTTTCAGCAAGGAGTTAATGGTTTTGAAGTTGAGATTAACGAATTCAGTAGATGTTTTGAAACTAAAGAATTTATTGAAGGAACTTCAGCTTTTTTAAACAAAAGAAAGCCTGACTTTAACTAAAAATTATAGGTTTTTTAACACCCCTTTAAACTAATAATCAAGATATTCGAACAAAATATTTGCATTGAAAAAAGCATTATTACTATTAACAATTCTTTCTGTAAATTTTTTAATTTCTCAAGATAATGACTTTATTGAAATTAATATCAATGCTACTGTATTGGACTATGATAGTCAGAATGAGATACCATTTTCTGAGGTAAAATTCTTAAATAAAAATATAGGTGCGATTTCTGACAATGATGGGAAATTCTCATTGAATTATTTGCAAAGAAGTATTAAAAAGAATGATATTTTTATGATTTCAGCCTATGGTTATGATACCATAAAAACAACAGCAGATAATCTATATAAATTTTTAAATAACACTAATAAATTCTATTTAAAGAAAACTAATAATTCATCTTTATGGTTTAATGAAGAAGACGAAAGTGATAATTTCATATTTGGAAAGGTTTTTAGTGTAAAAGGCCCTATTCAGGGAGCTTCAATAAAAGTTAAAAATTCTCTAATTGAAGCTAAATCAGATTTCGAAGGGTTTTTTAAAATCAAAGCAGACGTAAATGATGTCATTGTAATTAACTTTTTAGGAATGACAGAAAAACAAATGCTAATTGAGAATTTAGATGATAAGTATATTTTACTTAAAACTGATGCACAAATTTTAGATCAAGTAACTATTACCGGCACAACTGAATTGAGTGATGAGGTTGATACCGGCTATGGTAAGAGAAAGAAAAAATCTATTGGGTTCTCAACTTCAACCATTACATCAGACGATATCTCACCTGGTGCTGTTTCAATAGTAGATGCAATTCGGGGCAAATTCACCAATGTTCAAGTCGCATATAATCAAGATGGGGCAGCAACTGGAAATAAAACTCAAATTTATGTTAGGGGTGGCTCACTTTCTATTAATAATTCGGCTGCAGCTATTTTTGATATTGAGGGTCTGATATATAATGAAGTTCCTGATTTTATTGATCCACAACAGATTGAAAGTATTACACTACTAAGATCTCTTGCTGCAACAAACCGCTATGGAAGCCAAGGAAGAGGCGGAGTATTTTTAGTGAAAATGAAATCCCTTTCAAGAAAGGCTCAGAGGTTATTAGATAACCTGAAAGTCAAAGGGAATGATTACAAAGAACAAACACCAAGTATTATATTTGATTCGTTAAAGCCATATTATATCAATGATTACAGCTCTACAAAATCTTTAGATGAAGCTAAAAACCAATTTTTAAGACTTAGCAATGAGATTTATAAATTGTCTGTGACATTTTACATTGAATCGTTCAACTATTTTAAAAATATCGATAGAGATTTTGCGGTTAGCATATTAAAGTCTATTGCTAAAAAGGCAAAAGACAACCCGAAAGCATTAAAAACTATTGCATACCATCTTGAGAAGATTGGGGACTTTCAAAATGCAAAAACTATATATCAAAGATTATTATTAATTAGACCACTAGATGAACAATCTTACAGAGATTTAGTGTTAATTTATAAAGAAAATCAAGACTATGAATTAGCAGCTAGTCTTTATAACTTAATGTTAAATAATAAAATCAAAAATGTTAATATGCTTGGCCTTCAAGAAACTGTTGTCAATGAAGCTGCACATTTATATTGGACTAAGTTTGACAAGCTTAGCCAAACTGATTTTCCCTTAAAAACACTAAAAACTTACATTCCAAAAAATGATTGGAGAAAGTTTGGGTTTGATTATAGAATCATTTTTGACTGGAATGATCCTGCGGTTGAATTTAATGTGCAATTTGTTGATCCAAAAAATAAATATTACAATTGGTCTCACACAATATTGGATGATAGAGATTTATTAGAAGATGAGCTAAATTATGGATACAACACCGAGGAGTTTATAATTGAGAAATCAGACCGTGGCAAGTGGATAATTAATATTGAAAATTATTCAATTCAAGATGATTCAAATCCAACTTACATAAAATACACAGTTTACAAAAATTATGGTAGACCTAACGAGATTAAAAAGGTTGAGGTTATCAATTTAGATAAGCTTAGTCAAAAGGTCAATCTTGATATTCTGAGGTACTATAACTAGCAATGCTCGTTATATGCTCCCATTAAGTTTTGAGAAATCATTTCAGCAGATCTTCCTTCAATATGATGTCTTTCCAGCATATGTACTAATTCGCCATCTTTAAATAATGCTATTGCTGGTGAGCTAGGTGGGAAAGGGGCTAAATAATATCTTACTTTTTCAACAGCCTCTCTATCAACTCCGGCAAATGCTGTTGTTAGGTTATCGGGTTTTTTTTCGTTTAATAGGCTTGTTAATGCACCGGGTCTTGCATTGGCTGCAGCACACCCACAAACTGAGTTGACAACAACTAGCGTTGTGCCTTTGTTAGCAATCATTTCGTCAACATCGCTAACTGATTTTAGCTCAGTAAAACCATGATCTGTAAGTTGTTTTCTCATCGGTAAAACTAGTTCCTCTGGGTACATATCTAGAATAATTATAAATTACTGCAAATATAAAACGTTTTCTGATAATATTTGATTTGTTTTATTATTTTCGTCAAAACATATTTATGGAAAATATAGCGACTACTTTGGAAGATTTTTTTGTTGGTTTAGGCAACCCTATATTACAAGCTTTTATTGCAGGATTATTTACCTGGATACTAACAGCACTTGGAGCTGGATTAGTTTTCTTTTTTAAGTCTGCTAACCGAAAGTTACTAGATGCTTCACTCGGCTTTACAGGTGGTGTAATGATAGCTGCAAGTTTTTGGTCACTTTTATCACCGGCTATTGATGCTGTAGAAAAGCAACATGAATTAGGGCTAACGAGTCTGCCTTCATTTTTACCTCCTGCAATAGGTTTTTTTCTGGGCGCATTTTTCATATATTTCCTGGACAAGAAAATCCCACACTTACATTTATTTAAAAAAATTGAGGAAGCGGAGGGTCCAAAGACTGACTTAAAAAAAACCGAATTATTAGTTCTTGCAATTGCAATTCATAAT
>Ga0209433_10000578_pt1 | contig 11299 bp, 14 predicted proteins | sample METZYME_5_50m_FD_187552 | JGI IMG/M metagenome (GOLD analysis project Ga0209433, IMG submission 187552) | Marine microbial communities from oxygen minimum zone in mesopelagic equatorial Pacific - METZYME_5_50m (SPAdes) (version 2) | ecosystem: Environmental > Aquatic > Marine > Oceanic | place...
TCAATATTTGATAGTCAATTAAATCTCTTGGTTTTATACCATTGATGCTTAAAATAGCATCTCCAGATTCGAACCCTACTTCATCTGCTATTGAATTGTTTTCAATACTTTCTATTAAAGCCGGGTTAATTTTGTGACTATTTTCTGAAATTAATACATCATTTGAATTTTCTAGATAATTAGTTTCTTGCCACACAGTACAAATGCTAGATTGCTGTAATATTCTTATTCTAAACCTATAAAAGACTCAAAGACTATTAAATGCCTTTAATATATTTAATATATTTAGTTCTTTTGTAGTTTTAATTCTATGGAATATGAACTTCAGATTTATTTAACTTAAGTCAACATTAAACAAAAGTTTCACTTTTCATTATTAGTGCATTGAAAGAAGTAATCTCTAAAAATTTGAGTAAAGAAAATCATTATAAATCGATGTTTATTGAAGATATTCATGTCGTTGAAGGTACCTATCTGACTCAACCAAAAACTTTAAGATTTTGGTCATCTTTTTTTGTAATATTACCAATATTTTTACAAGCTCCTTGGGTAAGATTTCAGCCAAATAGTGCTTTAATATTTACATTCTTTATCTTAGCAACAGGAATATTTTTATCTAGTGAACCTTCAAAAAAATTCTTTATTATTGGATCATTATTGTTAGGTGTTGCCGGTAGTTGGCTTGGTGGATCACTATTTTGGGGTTGGTTAAGTGCTCATCCTATCCTTCATATTCCGGTTGAGGCTGTAGCTCTTCCTCTCGCTTTAATTGGATTAGGGACAAAGTGGAAGATAGGATCAAGTTTTTATATATCATCTTTGGTTGGCACCGCAATTACTGATTTAACTATATTTTTTACTGGGTTAATGGATAGATGGATGGATGTGATCAATGCTGACTCTGAAATTGCTCCTTTAATACTCCAAGAAACCTCTGAAAATCTTATTAATATTAAGCCTATATCTATTATTTTAATTATTGGTTTTTCTCTTTGGTTCCTTTCCAGAAAAATTGCTGAATATTCTTCTATAAATACTTCTAATGGTAGATCTGCTTTAGTATCTAGTTATGTTTTACAAACTACATTAATAGTTGATGGCATTTTTATTTTGCTTGCAATAGTACAGCCAAATTTAAGTGGATTGGTTTAATGTTAAGGCCCCCATTCTCCAAAAATCTGATTGAATTTAATAATTGGGACGTCATTGTTATTGGTGCTGGAGCAGCAGGTTTAATGGCCTCATTAGAACTGCCAGATAATTTAAATGTTCTCCTTTTAAATAGGAATACTAGTAAAGTATCTTCAAGTAGATGGGCTCAAGGTGGAATTGCATCTGTTATTAGGCCTGAAGATTCCTTTGAATTACATATTGAGGATACATTAAAAGCAGGAGATGGCTTATGTGATATCAAAGCTGTTGAAATGTTAGTTAGAGAGGCGCCAAATTGTGTTGATAATTTACAAAGACTAGGAATGATTTTTGATAAAAATTTAGATCAATTATCAACAACTTTAGAAGCAGCTCATTCTTGTAGAAGAGTACTACACGTAAAAGATAGAACAGGAAGAGCTCTTGTTGAAGTTCTCGAAGATCATGTTGAATCTAAGAAAAACATTTTGCATTGCAGAGGTGTAAGGGTAACGGAATTATTAGTCGAAAATAAAATCTGTAGAGGTGTACAAGTGTTAGATGGATCAAATTTATATTGGATTTCTTCTAAGGCAGTTGTATTAGCTACAGGAGGGGGTGGACATTTGTTCACAAATACAACAAATCCATCCCAGTCAGCTGGGGAGGGGGTTTCACTCGCTTGGAAAGCAGGTGCTTTGATTCAAGATTTGGAATTTATACAGTTTCATCCCACGGCCTTAAAGTTTTATGGAGCCCCTTGTTTTTTGATTTCTGAAGCTTTGAGAGGAGAAGGCGCTGTTCTAGTTGATAAATATGGGAATAGTCCAGTAGATCATCTAAAAGATAAAGAATTATCTTCTAGAGATCAAGTCAGCAGAGCGATTATAAATAATATGATTAAGAATAATACTGATCATGTTGGTTTAGATTTACGATTTATTGATCCAGATAAAATCGTTCAAAGATTTCCAACAATATTAAATAGATGCCAAGAATATGGAGTAAATCCATTAAATGAAGTAATTCCAGTCGCCCCAGCTGCACATTATTGGATGGGTGGAGTGTATACAGATCTAAACGCTGCAACAACTATTAAAAACTTATATGCTGTTGGTGAAGTTGCCTCAACGGGAGTTCATGGAGCTAATAGATTAGCAAGTAATTCACTCATGGAATGCCTTGTCTTTGCTAAAAAAATGGCATCAATAGAATTAGATTTGGGTTTAACTAAATCTATTGAGCGCATAAATAAGAGTTTTCAGATATGTGATGTTGATAAAGATTTATTTGGTAAGATATCAAGTCACATTGAAGAATTGAGAAAATCTTGCTGGAAAAATATTGGTGTATCTCGTTCTAAAAATAAAATGGAATTATTTTCCTATGATTTGGATAACAGTAAATCTGATCTAATTGATAACTCGCTTTTAAATCTTGTTAAACAAGTTGAGTTAGATCAGAAATTATCCTTTGATGAGGAACACAGAAGAGCACTTAATTTGTTAATCGATTTACAAAATAGGCAAATTACGACTCGACTTTTAATGGATGCATGTCTTTTTAGAGAGGAGAGTAGAGGTGGACACTATAGAAATGATTATCCAAATAAAAATGATCTTTGGAAATGCCACTCAAATCAAAAAAGAAATCAAGAAATAAAAAGAACTCCTATTCAAAATTGATATCTCCATCATAATTAGTCATTTCCGCAAGTTCATTTAAACTCATAGTTCCACTATATATTTCATTATTAATTTCCCAGGAAGGAAATCCTTCAATACCTTTTTCTTGACAAAGCTTATATTGATTATTTTTACCATCTTTAGCACATTCAACAATAATTAGTTCTTCCACTGCTTTTTTTCCAAAAAGTTGCTTTTGATCATTGCAATGAGGGCACCAATATGCACTGTACATTACGATATTCTTATCATTAAGAAACTTTGCGAAATTAATTTTTTCTATTGAACTCACAGTCGTTATTGGGGGAGATATGTTCTCCTTAGGCAAGTTAATTTCGTTTGCTCTCGCTGGATCAACTTGATTAGACCAAATTAATCCCCCAATTAAAACTGTAAAAGCAATAATTAAACCTCTATAAAACATAGTTTCTCTGTTTTCAAACCTTGCTCCAATAATAGAAAGAATAAAGATAGAGAAAGATAAAATTGCAGAAAGTAAACAAAAAAAACAAAAAGATTTAATTTTTATAATCATTATACTTATTAATAAGATGCTGAATACTGAAGATCCACAAGATATTAGATATAAAAGCCACCAAAAAGACTTATAAATTTTTTGTTTTGGAGATATGATTTTTAGACTCAAAATTAATACTATTAATAATATTGTTGAATAAGTTAAAAGGCCTGCAAATGAGAGTGGTATATCATATTGATCATTTTTTATTAATGTTCCCCATGGGCTATTTAGAACTGCCTCACATCCTTTATTTACACCAGGGCAACTTAATGAATTAAACAAACCCCAATTTTTCAGAGTTATTGATCCAGTATCAACAATTCCAATAGTACTTAAAATGGCTATAAGTATTTTTGGCCATTTTAAATTTTTTTCATTTTTAATTTTTATAGTGTTTAAAGACATTCAAAGACAGAATTTATATTTATAAACTTATTTTAATATTTTTTTATTATTAAATACTTAACGTTCCTGGAAACTTTTGTTTATCCAATTTATTTTTTAAATTAATTTGACAGCTCTCAGCAGTTTATCTAAAGCGAATGCTGCTCCAAAGCCAAAGGCAAGAAAACCTAAATAAAAAATAATGTTCATAGCTTTTTTTTTTAATTTAGCACTTACTTTATGGAGGGATTAATTTAGTTTAATTTCTTAATCTTGTATATACTCATGATCTTTCAATAAGCATTCTTCTGCCTTTTGTAATTCTCTGCCGAGATACAAAGCATGATCAAATTTTGAAATTAAATTAGTATTTTTTTCTGTAATTAATATCCCAATTTCCTTAGCAGTATTTCCTTCAAAGATTTTATTGTATTGTCTTTTATTCTGCTTATCACATTGTATCGGTTTGTTAGTAATAGGATCTAAAGCTATTCCCTTATCATCAATATTATTGAGATAATGTTCAACAACTATTTTTTTATTAACTTGATCAATCTTGATAATAAAATATCCAGATGAGTCAAGAACTATATCTCTTTGAGATAATTTCTTATCAATAAGTTTATTTTTTCTTTTTAAATCCTCAATAGCCATTTAATTAAAAAATTATTTTTATTATACTTTTTTTCCAAATTTTTATTTGAATATTCTTTTTATGCTTAAAAAGAAATCAATCTATATTTATAATCTTATTTTATTATTTTATATAATCTAGAGCTTTTGACTTTTAGTTCATTAATTAAAAATTATTTTTTAAAAGGAATAGAATTATTTTCATCTTGGATGCTATTTAAAGTCTCTTTATTTACTTTGTTTAACCACTGAACAATTATATTTTCCATATTATTATTAAACCATTTATGTAAACTGTTTGTTCCTTTGGCATAAAAACCTCTTCTCCTTTTGTGTTGTCCACCCGCACCTGGATCAAAATATTTAATTTTATTTTTAATTGCCCATTCTATTGGCTGATAGTAACATAATTCAAAATGCAAGTAATTTATTTCTTTTAAGGAACCCCAATATCTTCCCCATAAATTATCCTTATTTTTGATACACATCGACATGGCTATTGGCTTAGTTGATGACTCCTCAAAGGCGCTAAAGATAATTAAATTTTCTTTTGTTTTGAGGCTATTTTTAAAAAAATCATCGGTAAGATATTTGCTACCCCATACCCCCCATCTTAAGCAATGTTGTTCATAAAAAAAATGCATAATATTCATTAAATCCTCATTAATATTTTTTTCAGTAAAAATTTTTATTTTAATTTTTTGATTATTAATTGATTTTCTTTCTTTTTTGATATTTTTTCTTTGATTTGAATTAAATCTATTTAAGAAGTCTTCAAAATTTTCTTCTCCAATTGATTCCCATTGGCTTCTTATATTGATCCATTTGTGATAATTATGTTCATTTAATAGTTTCTCCCACTCTTTATCAATATATAAAAAATTACAGCTAAGTATATTATTTTTTGTAGCAAAGACTTCAATATAATTTAAAAGCATTTCAGTTATTTCTTGCTTGTTTGAATTTTCTTTATATATAAATTGATATCCCTCTATGGGACTATAAGGACTCATACCAATAAGTTTGGGATAATAAGATAAATTTAAATCTTGGGCTAATCTTGCAAATGATTGATCAAAAATAAATTCGCCGTAACTATGATTCTTCAAAAAAAGAGGTGCTATCCCATGTAATTCTTTATCAAGATAAAGAAGAAAGTATAGTGGTTGCCATCCTGTTTTTTGAGACACACTTTTTGATGTCTCAAGATTTAAAAGCCATTCCCATTCATAAAAAGGGTTATCTAATTTTTTTGCAAGATTATTCCAAATATCTTTCTCCACATCTTGAATCGTTAATTTAATTTCTATATTATATTTTTCATTAATCATGAGTAATTATTTTTTAATTGATCTTTTTGTGTAATGAATAAATACTTCGCTTGTTTTTAATACTTTAGTCATTTTAATTTTCCATCTATTATCAAAATTGAAAATATCATTTTTTTCTTTAAAAGGGATCCATGTGTATTGCCCTCCAATAAGTTTTGGACAAATAGTTATTTTAATTTCATCTATCAGATCTTCTTTAAAGAAAGATTCTATTAACTTAGCCCCACCCAATAAGGCAATTCTTTTTATACCCTCCTTTTTTAAAATATTTAATGTGTGAAGCCATGAATTTTCATAAAACAGAATTTTATCAAAATTAACTTTTGAATCTTTTATTCTTCTATTTGAGCTTATTAACCATCTTCTTATAGGTTGTTTGAAATACCTCCAACTTTTTGAGAAATTTTCACTATTTCCAGCAATAACGGATATTGGTTGATTAGCTAATATTTCTTGTCTATTTTTTAAGAAGTGATTTTTTCTGATTAAGAAGGTACTTTGATGCGCTTTTAATGTTCCTGAACCAAACAAAGTTGCATCAACTTTTGTAAGAGATTTATTTAGTAATTGTTTATCATATTTGCTCCCAAGATGTGTTTCTCCACCTTGAGGGAAAGCAATTCTTCCATCTAAACTACTAGCAATAACGAGTATTATTTCAGGTCTTTTCAAACTTGAGTTACAAGACTATTTTTAAGATTAATTTGTAGAGAATTACTTAAACTTTGTTCAACATAAATTTCTGCGGCGTTGTTTGGACTTTCTTGAAGTCTAACTTTATGCAGATTTGCTCCTATGTTTTTTATAGGATTGGATAATAAATCAGAAATGTATAAGGCGATGTTTTCACAAGTAGGTACACAAGTCTTAAAGTACTCAATATCTTTATTTAAAAATGTATGATCAAGTTGCTCAACAATTAGATCATCAATAATATTTTGAAGCGAAGGTAAATCACATATCATTCCAGTCCTTGGATCTATATCTCCTCGAACAGTTACATCAAGAAAATAATTATGTCCATGGCCATTAATTCTTGCACATTTTCCGTAGATTTTTTTATTTTCACTAAGAGAAATCTCATCTTTAGCTAATCTATGAGCTGCATTAAAATGAGTCTGAACTGTTAATAAAGCTTCCATTTTTTTTCCATGATAATCTGCCCAAAGAGTAGGGCTTTCGTATAGTCTTAGTGATGTTAATGGTAAATCATTTTTAAGACGATTCCAGATAATACTAACAAGAGCTTCCGTTGTAGGAAGGATTCCTGCATCATTAGACATGTCAAATTCTGGCCAAACTTCATTTAGAAAACGGAAATCTAATGGTCCAGTTACTTTATCTTTAATAGAATGTTTGACATCAGAAAGATTTAAAACCATCCCGTAGGGATCTAGTTCACCTCCCATTGATACAACCAGCTCATAATTATGACCATGTCCTGGAGAAAAACTACATTTTCCAAAAAGAGCAAAATTTTCTTCAGGACTTTTTTCTGGAAGCCAATAGCGATGACTAGAACTAAAGCAGGCACGGCGAGTTATGACGCATTCACGTCCTTCCCCATGTTTATGATTGGAATGATTTAGTGCCATCTTTGCCTGTATTATTACTATCTTAAGGGCTCAAATACAAATTTGTCTTCATGGAAGAAACTTTTATCAATAACATTACTAATCTTTTAAAAGGTAGAAGTATATTTTTAATAGGTATGATGGCTTGTGGAAAGTCAAAAACAGGGCCAAAATTAGCTCAGCTACTTAAATATAAATTTATTGATTTAGATTTATTAATTGAAAAAGTAGCTAAAAAATCGATTTCAAAAATCTTTGAAGAAGATGGAGAAAATAAATTTAGAGTATATGAGAGACAATGCCTCCAAGAAATTATTAAATATCCTTCACTTGTAGTTTCAACTGGTGGTGGTGTAATAACAAAAAACGAGAATTGGGGTATCTTAAGGCAAGGTATTGTAATCTGGATTGATCTTGAGAAAAAATATGCGATAGAAAGATTGAGAAATGATATTAAAAATAGACCTTTGCTTAAGGGAAAAGATTTGGAGGAAAATTATTCTGAGATTTTTAAATCTAGGAAATGCTTATATGAACAAGCAGATTTAAGAATTAAAGTTCAACATGAAAATATCGAGCAAGTTACTAAAATAATTATTAGTGAATTACATAAAAGTATATCTTCTTAATCTGGATCAATTCTTACAGCAAACCATTTTATAATATAACCACTATTAATCTCTAGTTCACAGGTGTCTTCTAGAAATTTAGATACAGTTTCTTCCTTTTCAAAATTTTCATTTTGATTTATTGTTGTAATATCAATCTTTTTAAACCAACCTCTGAGCCATTTTATAGCTTCTTCTTTTGAAACGATCCTCTCTTTCTTATCAGGTTCTAATAAAACAAAATGATCTTCAGATCTTATTAATGGATTTGACATGATAAATATTTTTATAGGCCTGATTTGCTTGTTTTTTTCTCAAGTAATTAATTTTACCGAAGTATATGCATTACCTGTTAAAAATATAGAGCAATTTTTAATTAATAGGGAAAAAACATGGCCTAATTGGAATTTAACTAAATTAAAATCATCAAATATAAATCAGGATTTAATTTATCCTGAATGGTTTGAAGGCAACTGGATTGTAAAATCTGAAGATTTAAATAATAATTTGCAAGAACCAATTATTTATAAAGTCAATTTTTTTAAAAATGAAATGGGTAGTATTGTAGGTAATAGATCTAAAAATTCAGAGTCAATAGGAAAAGAAATTTTTGGGGATCAGCTTCAAAAAGTAAAAATTGATCCAAAGTCTTTTAATAACCAAGTTATATATTTAAAAGATAATGAATATATAGATTCTAGAGTAACAGGAAGAAATCAAATCTTTGATAGTGACCTGTTTTTTTCAGATGAGTTCTTTATTCAAACAAACCATAAAAATGGTGTTTCTCGTATTAATCAGGTAGAAATTATGAGCAAGTTTTATAAATGTAATTTAGAAGATAATATCGCTAGCAAAATAAATGATGATATTTGTGGTTTCCAATATGTGGCAACTTATGGATCAAGAGTAGGGGAACCAAATATAAAAGCAATAACTACAAATAAATATAGATTAACTTTTAAATCTTCTGAGATTTAGCACTAAATATTAATTCTTCTAAATTGTCTCTCCACTGGAATATATTTTCTAAGTAAGGATTATTTATGAATTCTTGACATCCTTCCCCCGCCAAAATTGGGCCGGCGGAGGTTGGGAATTTTAATAAGGATAGTTGAGCAGCAATTGATATATCAGCTATGGATAAAGTATCCCCAATTAAAAACTGTTTATTTATTAATGATTTAGATAAAGCTTCTAAAATCTTTTGTAAGTCAATATTGCTTTTGTTTGATAAAACAATATTGGATAGTTTACTAACATTATTAAAAGGTAATTTATCAATTACACCTTTTATAGAAGAGGGGAAATCATCTGGAACTAATGCACTTCTCAATCGAGGATTTTCTAATGCCGATGTTATCAATACTTTTTTACAAGTAGAAGCCATTGTTGTGTCTGCCCAGTCTTCAATTAATTTCGATTGAGCTAATAAAATTGGATCCTCAGGAAATAATTTATTTGATTCATATTTATTGTCAATATATTCGCAGATATTTGAAGAATCACTAATAATCTGGTCATTATCATCTTTGAGAACTGGTAATTGCTTTTGACCAGATATTTGGAAAATTTCAATTTGGCCTATGCCAGGCTTAACCTCTTCAATACGATATGGAATTTTTTTTGCATGAAGCGCCATTCTTACTTTGAGACAAAAAGCACTGTGTCTAAATTGATATAATGTAATCATAAAACTATGGTTTTTAAAAACTTAGCTAAAAAAGTAATCTTTTTGTGGGGTTTATGGGCGAATTCTTTTCTAACGTAGCAAGGTACCCTAAATATTTAATTTCAATTATTGTTGGTGGAATTGTAGCTTTATTAGGCCCTCTTTTTAAAAATATATCAAATCCTGTAACTGCTGTTGCTTTAATCTCCTCTATTATTAGTGCAATCATTACAATCTTTTTTGTTTTGCAAGCAATGACTAATTCTAATCAATTATAAATTTATGTCGCAAACTCGCCGAATACAAAAAGTTTCTTCTCTTTTAAAAAAAGAATTAAGCTTAATCTTAAATCATGACCTAGATGAACCAATAATTTCAGATAATTTTATATCTATTTCTAAAATTGAAATTTCCCCTGATTTGTATTATTGCAAAATCTATATCACTAGTGCTGTTGAGGATGAAAAAAAAGAGAAAATGGTGGATAGCTTGAATAATTTAAAAAGTGTTATTAGACATAAGTTAACTCAAAGGGTTGAAATGAGAAGAATTCCTGAATTAACATTTAAAATAGATAGAGCTTTAGAAAAAGGTTTAGCTGTATTGAAAGTCCTTGATAAATTAAGAGATCAAAAAAATAACTCATAAATTTAATTATGAAAGATATTAAATTACCTTTGAAAGATAGAAATATTGTAATTACACGTGCTAAAGGTCAAATTTCTGAGGCAAAAAAAATCTTTAAGAATGCTGGTGCTTTTATCTTTGATTTGCCAGCGTTGGTTATTGATTATCCCGATGATATTGTACTTTTAGATAAGGTAATAGATCAAATAAATAAATTTGATTGGATTATTTTTTTAAGTAGTAATGGGATCAAGTATTTAAACAAAAGATTATTAGATAAAGGTTCATCTTTAAAAATATGTTCTAATGAGATTAAAATTGCTGTTGTAGGTGAAAAAACTGCCCAATATTTAAGTAGTGCTGGTATTGATGCTGACTATATTCCTCCAGACTTTATAGCTGAGAGTTTAGTAAAACATTTCCCATCCCCTGTAAAAGATTTGAGTATTTTAATTCCAAGGGTTCAAAGTGGCGGAAATAATCTTATTATCGATAATTTGCTTAGCCGCGGAGCTTTGGTAAAAGAAGTAGCTGCATATGAATCAAGATGTCCAGAATCAATACCTTTGGAGACAATAAATGCCTTTCAAAGTAGAACGATTGATGCAATATTATTCTCAAGTGGTAAGACAGTTAAAAATACTGCTTTTTTGTTGCAAAAGCATTTTGGCAGAGAATGGAAAGCCATTCTTCGTGAAGTAAAGTTATTTAGTATTGGTCCTCAAACGACTTTGGAGTGTCGCAGAAGTTTTGGAAGAGTTGATAAAGAAGCTGATAGATATACTTTTGAAGGTTTACTTAAAGCATCCATAAATTACTTTAGTTAGGAATATTAAGTGAATAGTTTTTTTCGACAAGATCTTTGAATCTATCTATATTTGCCTGTAGTTCGTTGGTTACCATTTTCCCTAAAATATTTTCTTCCATTAATCTTGCAATCATTTTTGGCAATTCATAAGTTACTGAAAGATTGACTGATGTTGAGTTTGTATTCTCTGTACTAAATGTTACTGAACCTTTTGTTGGTAAGCCTCCAATTGATTCCCACTTTAATTTTTGTCGTTCAATTCTCTCTGTGATTTGAGCTTTCCATTTAAATCTAAAACCATTTGCTGCAAGAGTCCACTCAGTTAA
>Ga0209433_10000582_pt1 | contig 11268 bp, 9 predicted proteins | sample METZYME_5_50m_FD_187552 | JGI IMG/M metagenome (GOLD analysis project Ga0209433, IMG submission 187552) | Marine microbial communities from oxygen minimum zone in mesopelagic equatorial Pacific - METZYME_5_50m (SPAdes) (version 2) | ecosystem: Environmental > Aquatic > Marine > Oceanic | place...
AAACAAAGATTTTAATGCACCATGTGGGGCTATAGCGGGAGGAGCATTAGTAAAAATTAATGTTAATAAATTTTTTTTAACTGCTTGTTCTGCGTAATATCCTGATAACCCATAATGACCGCTTCTTTTTATTCCAACCAAACCCAATCCTGTTTTTTTTGCGCTCTCAATTGCTTTTTTAATTCCAATATCAGCAGCTACAAAACCAATACTGTCATCAGCATCAATTTGCATTATGGATTGAGATATTTTTTTAAATTTAAACTTTGGCTTTGGATTAATTAATTTTTTTCTTATTCTATCACAGTACATTTTTAATCTAGAAACACCATGACCAGTGGCTCCAACTAATTCTGCATTAACTAGTGCATCAGAACAAATCTTTGCATGTGTTTTGCTTAATTTGTGTTTTAGAAATACTTTAGTCAGTAATTTATTTAATTTTTCTTTTTTCATTAAAACCATCTAAACATTCCAATAATACCAGCTGTGGCATAAAAAATTTGAAGTAGTAAAATTCCTCTATGATTTCCTAAATATGCCCACAAACCAATTAAAATTGCAGAAATTAATAATAATGCAAAACCAAGAAATTCAGCCCCAATGTTTAAGGCAACTAGTAGTGAATAAACAATAGCAGTTATAACGCCCGTCCACTCTAATATTTTATTTTTATTCATTAAGTTTATGAGTTGAAATTAGCCCTTACCTCTCCAAGGTATAGTTTTATCGATAATTTTTCTAAGAGTGATATCAAACAAAAGACCTAACATTCCCATTATAAATATTGTGATCCAAATTACCTCATACTGAAAGTACTTTTTAGCAACGTTTTCAACAAAACCAATACCAGTTGTGCCAGCTAAAAACTCTGCAGCTACTAAAGTGCCCCAACACATACCAACAGCAACCCTTATACCTGTTAATATTTCAGGAAGAGAATTAGGGAAAATAACATGTCTTAAAATTTGTTTTTTAGAAGCACCTAAAGAGTGTGCTGCATGAATTTTTGATAATTGGGTACCTGATGCCCCGGCTCTAGCTGATATTATCATTATCGATAATGAAACCATAAATAATAGAAAAACTTTACCAGTATTATCAATTCCCAAAACTGAAATTATCAAAGGCGCCCAGGCTAAAGGAGGTACAGGTCTATATAATTCAATTAAGGGATCAAAAAATCCTTTAGCAAATCTGTTTAACCCCATGAACAAACCTAAAGGCACTCCTATAATAATACCAAAAACTAATCCTAAAAATACTCTTAAAAAAGAGTCCCAAATATGTCCGTATGGAACAGGAACTTTAAATAATTTAAAGTCACCTGTTACTAGTTTTAATACTTTGCTTTTAAAATTTTCCTTTACAATTCCATCTTTAGTATGAACTGGATACTCTCCAGGTAAAACATCTGCAATCCAATCCGGTAGAATAAAACCAATCATAGAACTGACATCAATCATTTCAATCCAAAGCAATGGAATATTTTTATATCCAACACTTGGTTTAGACATAAGAATAAATTTGTTAAAGGTATCAGATGGCTTAGGTAGCCATCTACCTGAACCTTGTTCAGAGCAACTTGGACCACTCGCAACTATTGTTCCTGCAGGAAATAAAAGTATATCAATTAATCTTAATCCACCTTGTTCAGATTTTTGAAGATTATCAAATTCAATTATTGCATCTTTCATCCCATTAAGAGCTGTTGGAGGATAGATGCTAGCAAATTCTATTCTTCTTGCTATTTTTACAATATTTTTTGCATATGTTGATGCTATTTCGTCACTATCATCCAAACTTTTCCTATATGCTTTGATTTCATTTTTTAATTCTTTAATTGAAGTTTTAAAATATGAGTTATGGTTTCTTAACTTAAAAAATTTGTCACTTATAACTTTAAGTTCTGCTGCTGCAGCATGAAATTTTAAACCTCTATTTGTTCCTGGAACTAATGGAACTTCAAGTGTATTTTCTATAGAGCCAGTTCCAGTTCTTACAGTAGTAATACCCCATCCACCTTGTTCCGAGACAGCTTTGAGTCTGTCATTTTTTTCTTCCTCAGTTTCAAATGGATAATCTTTTTTTTTAAAATTTGAGCTCAAAATTTTAATTTCCTCAGTCATTTCTTTAATCTTAATTTTTGTATCCATTTCCATTAAATTATTATTTGTAAGCAAAGGAATAAGCTGGGATGTTTTATTAATAAAACCAATCAATATCCTTTTTTGCTGATCATTTAGATCATTTGAATTTTGAATTTCATTAGCTATATTTTTAAGATTTTTATTTTCGATTTTAATAATTGAAGTACTTTTGAACTCTCTTTCCTCAATAGGAAATTGATATTTTAAACCCATCAATGACTCGTTTATTTTTGCCACTTGGCATAACTCATTTGCAGATTTTGGGTAAAACCCTTTTGCTATATCCCAAGAATAATACAACCAGACTAATAAGATTGCGCTACTGCCTACAACAATCCAATGTGTGCCACCTTTTGCTCTTTCTGGGTTTCCAAAAACTGCATCAACTTTTTCAGTTTTTATTAATCTTCTTCCATAAAGAATACATCCAATTATCGCTACAAATATTAATATTGTTGCAAATTGGGTTAACATTTAATTATCTTTCCCCATAATTTCCTCTTCCATATTCCAAATCATAGATAGGATTTCTTCTCTTTTAGATGAAAAATCTTTATTTTTTTTAATTTCCCTTAAGTCTTCTTTTAAGCCCATCTCTGCAAAAGGAAGATTGTACTCTTTGTGTATTCTTCCTGGTCTTGGTGCCATTACATAAAGTCTTTCACCAAGTAACAAGGCCTCTTCAACTGAGTGAGTAATTAATATAATTGTTTTTCCCGTTTCTTTCCAAATCTTTAAAACTAAAGACTGCATCTTTTCTCGAGTTAATGCATCTAAAGCGCCTAATGGCTCATCCATTAAAATTAAATCGGGATCATTTATTAAACATCTTGCTAAAGCAACTCTTTGCTGCATTCCACCTGATAGTTGGTAGGTAGGAGTATTTCCAAATCCTTTTAGACCAACTATATCAAGCCATTCTTCAACTTTTTCTGAAGTAATTTTTGGGTCTTCTTTTTTCATTCTTAACCCAAAGTTCACATTCTCTGCAACTGTTAACCATTCAAATAATGCACCTTGTTGAAAAACCATACCTCTTTCAACACCAGGTCCATCTATTTCATTATTATTTAAAGTTATTTTTCCTGAGGTTGGCCTTAAAAATCCAGCAGTAATATTTAATAAAGTTGTCTTTCCACAACCAGATGGGCCTAAAACAGTAAGAAGTTCTCCTTTTTTAAGAGTAAAACTTACATCCTTTAATGCATGAACAGTTTCTCCTTTTGGAGTTTTAAAAATCATATTGAGATTTTCAGAAACTAAATCACTCATTAAATGGCTTTATATTAGAATTTTTATCAAAAAAATAGGCACCAATTAAAAAATTGGCGCCTATTAAATTTTTTTACCCTACAAAATTATAGAGGTAAGAAACTTGTATCTACTGCTCCGTCTGGTGTTCCCATACCTTTTAAGAAGGCATCAAGATTACCACTTTCCATAGATTGTTTAGTTTCTTCTGGAGTTAAAAATTTGAAACCATCTAAAGTTTCTTTCATATCTGCAACTTTCATCTCGGATGCTTTTGACATAGAATTCATATCGCTTTTACCAGCTCTATATCTATCATTAGCTTCGTGAGTTACTTCAATGAATGTTCTTAACATTCCAGGGTTCTCTTTCATAAACTTATCTGTAACTGATGTGATATCTATTCCTAAAATACCAGCATCTCTAGCTTCTTGAACAGTTAAAAGTCTTGATCCAACTGCAGTTGCAGCTTTGATTGAGTTACCACCAAATAAACATGCCATTACAACATCACCACTTACTAAAGCAGCAGCACCTTCTTCTGGGTCCATTTGAATGATATCCATTTTACCTCTGTCAGCTCCAACAACTTTCATACTTTCATCAAAAACATATTCAGCCATTGTTCCAAGTGGAACGGCAACTTTTTTTCCTTCTAGTTCTGTTGCATTTGCTTTTGTAATACCTGAAGCATTAGATGTTACACAAGTAGTTCCACCCATTCCATATTCCATTGCAATATCAACAAGCTTAATTGGAGCTTTTGATTTTACAGCATTGATGAAAGGAACTAGTCCTTGTGAATAAGAAATATCAATATCTCCGGCTAACATTGCATCAGTCATTGCACCACCGTTAGTGAAGTTTGTCCATTTAACTGGCACTCCAAGAGCTTTTGCAAAATTCTTTTTCTGCATGTCTTCTAAATTAGGACTTGGCCATTCTAAAAAGTATGCAACTCTAACCACATTTGCTGCTGAATTAGCGGCAGTAATCGTAAGGTTTAGAGCAAAAATACTTCCTAAAATAAAACTAATTATTTTTTTCATTATTTCTCCTGTAATTAAATTTAATTTACGCGACATATTTAAGTTCATTATAAGATTGATGTAAATGATGAATTATGCGTAAGGGGTAACATTAAAAACTTAGACAACTTTGAGTTGTATGGTATATTTATTTTCTGTCCAATCAAAATGAATTAGTCTAAGAGGATAAAAACTTACTTTTTTAAAAATTTTATGAGTTCAGAAAAACCAAATATTCCAAATTCTTTAAATGAACATTGGATGCCATTTACATCCAATAAAGATTTTAAAGAAAACCCAAGATTAATCGTTGAAGCAAAAGGAGTTTATTTAAAAAATCATCATGGAAAAACTCAAATTGATGCAAGCTCTGGATTATTTTGCAATCCTTTAGGTCATGGGAGACAAGAAATTATTGATGCAATAACCAAACAATTAAAAACTGTTGATTACGCTCAACCATTTCAACAAGGCTTCGGAGGTTCATTTGAACTTGCAACAAGAATTGCAAAACATACTCCAGGAAATTTAAATAGAATTTTTTATACGATTTGTGGATCGACTGCAGTTGAAACAGCAATTAAAATTGCAATAGCGTATCATAAGTCTAGGGGAGAAGGTAATCGTTTTAGATTTGTCGGCAGAGAAAGAGGTTACCACGGAATGAATATTGGAGCGACATCTGTTGGTGGTATGATCAATAATGTTAAAACATTTGCAAGTGTATTAATGCCAGGTGTAGTTCATATGAGACATACACATTTACCAGAACATAAATTTATTTCAGGTCAGCCTGAAACAGGAGCAGAATTAGCAGATGATTTAGAAAGAATTTGCACAAACTTTGGAGGAGAAAATATTGCAGCATGTATTGTAGAACCAATTGCAGGATCAACTGGAACTTTAGTTCCACCAAAAGGATACTTACAAAAATTAAGAGAGATTTGCGATAAGCATGGTATAATTTTAATTTTTGACGAGGTTATTACAGGGTGGGGAAGAACAGGCTCACCATTTGCATCTCAAGAGTACGGTGTAACACCAGATATAATCACGATGGCAAAAGCAACTACGAACGGTATATCACCATTGGGTGCAGTGGCATGTAAAGAGGAAATTTACGATTCAATAATGGATGGCGCACCTAAAGGAACAATAGAATTATTCCATGGATACACGTATTCTGGAATTCCAATTTCTGTTGCTGCAGGTTTAGCAGTTCAAGATATATTTGAGAAAGAAGATATATTTAATAGAGCAAAAGAAATGAGTCCCTATTTCCAAGAAGGTTTAATGTCTCTTAAAGATTTAGAAGCAGTAGATAATATTAGAGGTTATGGAATGATGGGTGGTATAGACATGAAAATGCATAATAAGCCTGGAGCCGCTGGATTTACATGTTTTAAACATTGTTATGAAGCAGGAGTTAATTTTAAAGCAACAGGAGATTGTTTAATTATTGCTCCAATGTTCATTTGTGAAAAAAAACATATTGATGAAATTATTGAAAAACTAAGAACTGGAATTTCAAACTACGCAAAAAGCAAAAAAAATTAATTCCAATTTATGAAAATCGGTGTTCCTAAGGAAATAAAACCTCAAGAAAATCGTATAGGGCTTACTCCAGAAAGTGTAAAAACTTTAACCTCAAATGGTCATGAGGTATTAATTGAAAATAATGGTGGTTTTGAAGCTGGTTTTGATAATGATCAATATAAATCAGCTGGAGCTAAAATTATTGATAAGTCAGAGGATATTTTTAACGACTCTGAAATAATTGTTAAAGTCAAAGAGCCTTTAGCAAACGAGGTAAAAATGATTAAAGAAAATCAAATAGTTTTCACTTATTTGCATTTAGCGGCTGCAAAAGAATTAACACAAGGACTAATAAACTCGAAATCAGTTTGTATAGCTTATGAAACAGTCACAGATAACAATGGCAGACTTCCATTGCTCGCTCCAATGAGTGCTGTCGCAGGTAGAATGTCTGTTCAAGCTGGAGCACATTGTTTAGAAAAAAATCAAAAAGGAAGAGGAATATTGCTTGGAGGTGCTCCTGGTGGAGAACCTGGTAATGTAGTTATTTTAGGTGGAGGAGTTGTTGGAGAAAATGCTGCGATTATTGCAACAGGAATGAGAGCAAAAGTTCATATTGTAGATAAATCAACTGAAAGATTAAAACAATTAACAGAAATGTTTGGTGATAAAATAATTCCTAAATTAAGTGATGAAACCGATATAGAGAAACTGATTTCAGAATGTGATTTATTAGTTGGTGGAGTTTTAATTCCAGGAGCTGAAGCGCCAAAATTAGTTACAAAAAATATGTTAAAGAATATGAAAAGAGGTTCAGTCATAGTAGATGTTGCAATTGACCAAGGTGGATGTGTTGAAACTAGCAAACCAACAACACATGCAGAACCAACTTATATTATTGACGATATCGTTCACTACTGTGTAGCAAATATGCCTGGTGGCGTACCAAGAACATCCACAATAGCATTAAATAATGCAACTTTACCTTTTTTATTAAAGCTTGCTCAAGACGGCTATCAAAAAGCTTTAAGAAATGATCCTAATTTTTTAGCTGGGCTAAATGTTTACAAAGGACAAGTCACTTATAAAGCTGTTGCTGATGTTTTCGGCCATCATTATAAAAGTGCAAATGAAGTGTTAAACTAATTTAATATAGAAATTAATTTTTCCTCAATAGTTTTACTAATTATTTTAACACCATTAGGATTTGGATGTATTCCATCTTCAAGATTAAATTCTGGTTTAAAAGCAACACCCTCCAGCAAAAAGGGTATGAAAATTAAATTATATTTTTTTGAGAGTGATGTATAAATTTCATCAAATTCTTTTTTATATTTATCGCCATGTGAAGTAGGCGCTACCATTCCAGCTAAGATTAGATTAATTTTTTTATTTAAAGTTATTTTAATAATTTTCTCTAAATTTTTTTTTGTTTCTTCAGGTTTAATTCCCCTGAGCATATCATTTGCACCCAATCCTAAAATTAAAATATCAATATCTTTTTCTGATAAAGTCCAATTAATTTTATTTAAACCACCTGCAGAAGTATCTCCAGAGACACTGGCATTAACGATATTTATATTATAGCCTTTATTTCTAAGTTTGTTTTCTAATATTGTTGATAAGCGGTCTTCTTTTTTCAATCCATAACCAGCCATCAAACTATCACCAAATAAAACTATTTTTTCTGCCACACTTGCATTAATAGTTATTAAACAGATTATAAATATTTTAATAATTAAACTTTTATTCATGAGTACTCTTCTTAAATTAAATAAAGTAAATCTTAAATACCAAACTGGCAAAGATAACATAAGAGTTTTAAAAGATATTAATTTAACTACAAAAAAAAAGGAGACAATCTCTATTGTTGGTGAGAGTGGATCAGGAAAAACCAGTCTTATAATGTTAATTGGTGGATTAGAAAAAGCAACGTCAGGCAAAATTTTTTTTCAAAATCATGAAATTACAAAACTTGAAGAGGATAAGGTCTCTGAGATAAGAAGAAAAAATATTGGAATAGTATTTCAATCATTTTACTTAATCCCCAATTATACAGCAGTTGAAAATGTAGCTTTAACACTCGAGTTAAATAAATTTAAAAATTCTGAAAGAGAGGCAAAAATTTTGTTAGATCGGTTTGGACTTAATCACCGTTTTAATAATTTACCCAGCCAATTATCTGGAGGTGAGCAGCAAAGAGTTGCGATAGCTAGAGCTATTGCAATGAAACCAGAGTTAATTTTAGCTGATGAACCTACTGGAAATTTAGATACCGAAAATTCATTAATGATTTCAGATATTTTATTTAAATATGTAAAAGAAGAAGGCTCATCATTAATTATGGTAACTCATGATCCAAAGTTAGCAAAAAAAGCAAAACGAAAAATAAAAATTAAAGATGGAAAAATTAAATAATTCATCAGAGGGATATTTAATTTTTAGATATGCCTTAAAAGATTTAAGTAGGAATTATAAAAAAATTTCCAGTATCATAGCTACTCTTTTTATAAGTCTTTTTATATTAAGTGCTATTTTCACTATTGAAGATAGTTTGAAAAAAGAACTCAATGATAACGCTAAAGCATTGTTAGGAGGAGATCTTGAAATTGATTATAATCGCAACAAAGGAAATCTTAAACTTGTTAATAAAGTAAAAAAGTTTGCAACTGTATCCCAAATGATTGAGTTCAGCACAATGGTCTCAACAACAAATAGAGAAAAAAATAAATCACTTTTCACAAGGATTAAAACAGTTGATACAAAATATCCATTATATGGTTCTGTTATTTATGAACCTTTTGGGTCGTTTGATAGAATGCATAGAGAGTCAAATACTCTTTTGATTAATGAAAGTTTGTCGAAAAATCTCAATGTAAAAGTTAATGATAAAATAAAAGTTCAAAATCAAATTTTTACTGTTATTGGAATAGTAAAATCTGTTCCAGATGTGAGTGGATTTGTAGCCTTTGGTGATTGGGCACTTGCTGGCAAAAAAACATTAGAAACTTTAAAATTGAACGGAATTGGTAGCTTTTTAAATTATGAATATAAAGTAAAATTTAATCAAAGTGATGATACTAGAAAAATTGAAAAAAAAATTCAGGACATATTTAAAAATGATGAAAAAGTACAACTTAGATATCCAGAAAATTCTGCAAGTGGTTTAAAAAGAATTATTAATAATTTTTCACAGTTTTTATCTTTAGTATCAATAAGTGCGATGTTAATTGCAGGTATTGGTATCGCCAACACTCTTTTATCTTTTATTAATCAAAATAACATGTCTATAGCAGTTAGAAAAGCAGTAGGATTTTATTCAGGAAATATTAAAAACTTATATTACCTCCAACTATTAATATTACTTTTAATAATTACGACATTTGCTTACTGCTTAAGTTTTTTAATTGTTCCAATTGTAGACAAATATTTGTCAGATGGACTTGGATTGAGCGTATCCCCGGTTTTTTCTATAATAAATTTTTTAAAAATATTTTTAGTGGGATTATTAGTACTGGTAATTTTTTCTATTCCCACAATAAATTCTATTGATCAAGTAAAAGCATCAAATTTATTTAGAAATGTATTTCAAAATTTAGAATTTTATTATTCAAAAAAATCAATTTTTTTAAGTCTAATTTTATTAATTATTTTAATATTATTATTTAGCGCTGAATCAGAAAGACCTGTTTATAGTATTGGATATTTCGTAGCTTTTTTTATTTGTTTAATCGTATTTTTTTTACTTTCAAAAATTATTATTCTATTTTTAAAAAAATTTAAATCTACTTCAAATATTTCATTAAAAGTTACTATTAAAAATATTACTCAAGCTAAAAGTATTACTCCAATAACAATTATGTCACTTGGATTAGGAGTAACTTTACTTTTAACACTTGCCTTGGTTGGAATTAATTTTCAAAGAGAAATAGCAAGATCAATACCGGATATTGCACCCGATTACTTTTTTGTTGGAATTCAAAATGAACAGAAAAATATATTTGAAAAAAATATTATAAGCATGGATCCTAATGTTAATATTGAAGTTGTACCTATGGTATCATCAGGCATTATTAAAATTAATGGCGTTAATCCAAGCAGCTATATTAAACCAGAAAATGATAGTTACTGGGTGATCGGAAGTGATCGTAGATCTTCCTGGGTAGATGAGGTTCCGAAAGACAATCCTTTAACTGAAGGTGAGTGGTGGGATCTAACTAAACCTAATAAACTTCAAATTTCTTTAGATGCAAAAGTTGCAGAAGATTTAGATATAAATTTAGGGGATATATTCACATTAAATATTTACGGTCGAGAAATAGAAGGTGAAATTGTTAACTTTAGGGCAGTAGATTATAGAGATCTAAACATAAATTTTGCTATGCTGTTTAATCCACAATTTGCAAAAAACATTCCTCATGAATACCTGGCAACAGCAAAATTTGATAATATCGAAAAGTTTGATGAAATTAAAATGCTTGAAGTTCTTCCAAGTTTATCAATGATTAAAATATCAGATTACTTAAACAAAGTAACAGATGTATTAAATAAAGTATTCATTGCTGTAACTTTAATTTCGGCAGTAACAATTGTTATTGGTCTTATCGTAATTTCAAGCACCATTATGGTTCAAGGTAAGGTAAAACAATATCAAAACTTAGTTTTCAAAATTTTAGGTTTTTCAAAAAAGGAAATTATATTTTCCTCAATTATAGAGTTTATAATAAATTTTATTTCTATTATTTTATTCTCAACTTTTTTTGCAGTTATTACATCAAAATATATAATCGAGAGTATATTCCAATTAAATTGGGAGTTTGATTTTACAATATTTCTTAATATATCTTTTTCAATTGCATTGGTAACTTTGATGCTAATTATATTTGCTAATTTGAAATATTTAAGTCCTAAAGTTTATCCATTAGTTAGAAATGAATAATTTAAATTCCTTTTTTTAATAAATTATAAATATCATCTTTATTATCTAGTCCAATTTCCTTAGCTATTTCTTTGCCATCTTTATAAATCACTATAGTAGTCCAAAACTTTATATTTAGTTTTTCGCTTATATTTTTATTTTTATCATGTTCATAAAAAAGAAACTCAAACTCAGGAAAATCTTTTTTTGCTTGTTTAAAAATAGAGCTTTGGGTTGCACAAACTGAACACCATTCATTCCAAGAATTTATTACAATTGTTTTTCCTTGATTATTTAGTTTATCAAATTCGTTTAAAGAAAAATTAGAAGATTTTTCAAAGCTAAAACTTGAAAATGCGTAAAAAGTAAAACAAATTACAGATAA
>Ga0209433_10000584_pt1 | contig 11240 bp, 13 predicted proteins | sample METZYME_5_50m_FD_187552 | JGI IMG/M metagenome (GOLD analysis project Ga0209433, IMG submission 187552) | Marine microbial communities from oxygen minimum zone in mesopelagic equatorial Pacific - METZYME_5_50m (SPAdes) (version 2) | ecosystem: Environmental > Aquatic > Marine > Oceanic | place...
ATATTCTAGAAGTGGAGGCTATCAAGGGCTTGCATTTGCGATACCAATAAATGTTGCTGTTGATGTGGCTGACCAAATAATTACAGACGGAAAAGTTTCTAGAGGCTACCTTGGTGTAAGAATGAGTGAGGTAGACAGCGATCTTGCTGAGGCTCTGGGAATGAAAAAGCCATATGGAGCTCTTATAAATGATATTGAAGATGGAGAATCTGCAGATAATGCAGGGTTACTTCCTGGAGATGTAATAATAGAGTTTGATAAAAAAGAAATTAAATTTAGTTCTGATTTGCCACATGTTGTAGGTCAAATAAAACCTAATACTACTGCAAAAGGAAAAATAATAAGAGATGGAAAACAAATAGAGCTTTTATTCGTACTGGGTGAATTACCATCAAATGAAGAAGAGTTTGTTCCTGCAAAATCACAGTCATCAACAGAACCATTAGGTCTTAAAGTTGCAGATATTGACAGAGATAATCCGTCAATGGCAAATATGCCTGACGGCGTAATAGTTTCTAGAGTAAATTCCAATTCACCGGCATCTGGTGAGTTATTCAGAGGTGATGTTATTACAATGATTCAGCACAAGGGTAAGAAATATGAAGTCACTAACGTCGAGTCATTTAATAGCGCAATTGAGATGTTTTCATCTGGTGATAAGATTGCTATTCATTTAATCAGAAGTGGAAATAGATTAATACGTTCTATAACATTAAATTAGTTAAAATTATATTTGTTATTTTTTCATAGTTTGCTTGTAAAATAGCTCCAGCTTATGAAAAAAATAAGAAATTTCTCAATTATTGCCCACATAGATCATGGTAAATCTACATTATCTGATAGATTAATAGAATATTGTGGCGGACTTTCATCCAGAGAAATGGCAGACCAAATTCTTGATTCAATGGATATTGAAAAAGAAAGAGGTATTACAATAAAAGCTCAAGCCGTCACATTAAATTATGAAAAAGATGGTGAGAAATATCTTTTAAATTTTATCGACACTCCTGGTCATGTTGATTTTTCCTATGAAGTATCAAGATCACTTTCAGCTTGTGAAGGAGCTTTGTTAGTTGTTGATGGTTCTCAAGGCGTTGAAGCTCAAACACTAGCAAATTGTTATACAGCTGTTGAACAAGGACTGGAAGTCTTACCTGTAATTAATAAAATTGATTTACCACAAGCTGAGCCTGAAAGAGTAAAAAATGAAGTCGAGGAGATGGTGGGTATTAACGCATCTGAAGCACCACTAGTCAGCGCTAAGACTGGAGAAGGAGTAAAAACTCTTCTTGATAAGCTTGTTACGGATATACCGGCTCCAACCGGAGATAAAAATAAGAAGCTTCAGGCATTGATAGTTGATTCATGGTTCGATTCATATTTGGGTGTTGTATCGCTTATTAGAATAATGAATGGTTCAATTAAAAAAGGTCAAAAATTCCAAATTTTTTCTAATGGTCAATCACATATTGTTGATGATATTGGGATATTCTCACCAAAGAAGATTTCAAAGAAAGAACTCTCATCTGGTGAGGTCGGCTATCTTGTAGCTGGAATTAAAGACATAAAAGGTGCACCAGTGGGAGACACGATCATAGATTTTAATGATGATATTACAAAGCCACTTTCTGGATTTAAAAAAGTAAACCCTAAGGTTTTTGCATCTTTATTTACTTTAAATTCAGATGACTACGAAAAATTTAGAGATGCGCTTTCAAAATTAGTTTTAAACGATTCATCCTTAGTTTATGAGCCTGAGGTATCTGATGCTTTGGGATTTGGTTTTAGGTGTGGTTTTTTAGGAACTCTTCATATGGAGGTTGTAAGAGAAAGACTAGAAAGAGAATATGATTTAGATCTAATCTCAACTGCACCTTCTGTGGAATATGAAGTCCTAAAAACAGATGGAGAAATTTTAAAATGTGATAATCCATCTCAACTTCCTTTGCCAAATGAAATTGATGAGATTAGAGAACCTGTAGTAAATGTGACAATTATTTCACCCAAAGATTATGTGGGTAATATTATTACGCTTTGCACTTCTAAAAGAGGAGTACAAAAAGATATGAAATATTTTGGAAATCAAGTTTCAATTACATTTGAAATGCCGCTTTCATCAGTAATTATTGATTTTTTTGATCAGATCAAGTCTTCAACAAAAGGCTTTGCCTCTATTGAATACTCACTAATAGGCTTTCAAAAATCTGATTTAACAAAAATAGATGTGTTAATAAATAATAATAAGGTTGATGCTCTATCAATGATAGTTCATAAGTCCTTTTCTGTTTCCAAGGCAAGGGAGATTGCAAAAAATTTACAAAAATTAATTCCACGTCAAATGTTTGATGTACCAATTCAGGTTGCGTTAGGTGCTAAAATTATCTCAAGGGAAACTGTTAAAGCTTACAGAAAAAATGTAACAGCTAAGCTCTATGGCGGGGATGTTACTAGAAAAATGAAATTATTAGAAAAACAAAAACAAGGAAAGAAAAAAATGAAGCAAATTGGTAAGGTTTCTATTCCACAGGATGCTTTCCTTAAATATTTTAGTTCAGAGGAATAAATGATTACTGACCCATTATTTATTTTAGGTTTTGTAGGTATGACCGTATGTCTTTACTCGTGGATTAAATATAATTTAGCCACGAATCAGGCTGAACCTTTTGTACTAAAGTACATATCTTTTATAAGCTCAATTTCAGGATTAGCAATTTTAATGAGTATCTTTTATAACTCAGGTGATCTCGGAATTGTTTTGCTATTTGGATCTATAGTCTCATTTTTTATTATGGTTTTAGGCTACTATCTTAAAAATGATGAGATTGCTAGAACATCAAGAGGTTATTTTTTGCCAATATTTATTATCTTTATTTTAAGAACATTTTTATATGAACCATATCAAATTCCTTCAGGCTCAATGGAGCCCCAACTTAAAAAAGGAGATTTTTTATTAGTTAATAAGTTTGCTTACGGCCTAAAAGTTAACAGAATAGGTACTCCAAATTTTTTTAAATCTGATCCTCAGTATGGAGATGCGGTTGTTATTATTCCACCCCATAATCCCGTGCCCTATATTAAGCGCTTAATTGGAAAGCCTGGTGACACCATTCGAATTATTAATAAACAAATTTATATCAACGGCAATGCTTTAGGTAGAGAGTTTTTAGAAACCGAAGAAATAATTATTAAAAAACGCTATAAATACAGTAGTGGAGAAATTGTTGAAAGAGAGATCGATGCGGTTGGGGATTTATATTTTGAAAAGCATGCAGAGGCTGAATATCTCATTAGATTAACAAGAGGAGAAAATAATCAGTACCCCCAAGAGTGGACTGTCCCTGAAAATCACTATTTTGTTATGGGCGACAATAGAGACAATTCTAATGATAGTACCAAGGATGTGGGATTCGTTCCAAGAGAGAATTTCTTTGGGAGGGCAGATTATATATGGATGACATGGGAGTGCTGGACATGTTTGCCATCATTTGAAAAAGTTGGGCGTATTAATTAATGAGCTTAAAAAAATTAGAATCTCAAATTCGCTATAAATATAAAGATATTAATTTACTGGAGCTAGCTCTTGTTCATAAAAGTTCCAATAATAAAAATAATAATGAAAGACTAGAGTTTCTTGGCGATTCAATTCTTAATTTAATTATTTCAGATTATTTATTTTGTAATTTTCCTCATGCAAATGAAGGACTTCTTACTCGAATGAGATCATTTATAGTAAAGGGCGACACTCTTGCAAAAAAAGCATCTAAATTAGGCTTATTAAATTTTATCAAGCTGTCAAAAGGAACTGCTAATCTTTCTGAACAAAGAAAACATTCTATTCTTGAGGGATCAATAGAATCTATTATTGGCTCTGTTTATTTAGATGGTGGGTGGACAGAAGCAAATAGATTTGTATTAAGTTTATTTAAAAAAGAATTATCAAATATTAAGCCTGATCAAGAATTTAGAGACTCTAAAACAGAACTTCAAGAGCTTTTACAATCAAAAAAGATGACTATTCCTAATTATATTACTAAGGAATCAACAAATGGTTTTAATTGTGAGATTGTGCTTAATTCAAAAACATTTACTGCAAATGGAGTCTCAAAAAGAACTGCAGAAATAGCAACTGCAAAAAAAGCTCTTTTGCATTTAAAGTCTGATAATGGATAATCAATATTGTGGCTATGTTTCTATCATTGGTAAACCTAATGTAGGTAAGTCTACTATCATTAACGCAATACTTAATAAAAAAGTTTCCATCACTTCAAGAAAATCGCAAACAACCAGAAATAATATCATTGGATCTAAGACACAAAGTAACAAACAAATGATATTAATTGATACTCCAGGTATGCATATAAAGTCTCAAAAAACAATGAATAAAATACTAAATAAATCTGCGCAAAGCATAATAGAAGATTCAGATATTATTTTATTTGTATTACAAAGACTATCTATCGATAAAGAAGACGAGTTAATTATTGAGAAAATTAAAGATGCAGACCAAAAAATCATTTGTGTTATTAATAAGATTGATCAAATAGAAAATAAAAATAAATTACTTCCCTTTATTGAAAAACTTTCATCTTTTAAAGTTTTTCATGAGATATTACCTGTATCTGCAAAAACGAAAGATGGAATAAATCAGCTCGAAAGATTAATAATGAATAATTTGCCTGAAAATATGCATATATACTCTCAAGATGATTTTGTAATTCAAGATGACAGTGAGTTTATGATTTCAGAACTCATTAGAGAAAAAATTATTAGAAAGCTAGGCGATGAATTACCTCATGATATATTTGTTGAAATTAATATATTAGATAAAAAAGATAATGTGACTGAGATTCATGCAACCATCTTTGTTAATAGAAAGTCTCAAAAACAAATTGTTATTGGTGCAAAAGGAGAGGTTTTAAAACATATAGGAACAGAAGCCCGAATTGAAATAGAAAAATATCTTGATAGCAAAGTTTTTTTAAAAACATGGGTTAAAGTCAAAAAAAATTGGAATACTGATTCAGGCTTTATTAATAGTCTCGGTGTTGGAAATAACCATGAGTCAAAGTAACTCAGACGACTGTTTTTTACTTCATCAGCGATCATATGGTGAAACAAGTCTTATAATTGATGTTTTTACTAAGAAAGATGGCAAGATATCTTTAATTGCAAAGGGTGCTAAAAAACCAAAATCTAAATTTTTTGGTTACCTTGTTCCATTTCACAAGTTAAGTATTAATTATTCTGGAAGGTCAGAACTAAAAACTCTAACTAATATTGACAGAAATCTTATGCATTCAAAGAGCACTTTTACTAAAACAAGCTATAGTCTTTTATATGTTAATGAATTATTAATTAAGCTCCTTCCAAAAAATGCTCAGCAAGAGGATTTATTTTTGTTGTATGAAAAGCTCTTAAAAGATATCAATCTAAATGAAAATTTAGAACTAACCTTAAGACGATTTGAATTAGATATGCTTGATACAATGGGTTATGGCTTTGATTATGAGTATGATATTAATAATAATGAGCCAATTGATATTGATTCTTCTTATCGCTTTGTTTCAGAAAGAGGTTTTAGGAAATCAAAAAATGCAACTTTTTTAGGTAAAGATATTATTAATCTTAAGAATAGAAATCTTAAAGATGTCCCATTAAAAGAACTTAAGGAAATAACAAAAAAAGCTATTACATTCTGTTTAGATGGAAATGATCTCGCTAGCAGAAAAATTTTTAGAGCAATGAAAAAATGATTTTCGGAATTGGTACAGATATTGTAGAAGTCGAAAGAATTAGGAAATTAGATTCTCTTGAAAAATTTGCAGATAAGATATTATCTCTTAGTGAATTAAAAGTATTTAAATCTCAAATTGATGAAAAACAAGTAACATTTCTGGCAAAACAATTTGCTGCAAAAGAGGCTGTTTCAAAAGCATTGGGTACTGGTATTGGCAAGGATATAAGATTTAATCAGATTGAAATATTAAGGAATTCAGATGGAAAACCATATCTTAATCATGATGGCATGATTACAACAATCTTTAACGATTTGGGAATCACTAAAACACATGTTAGTCTTTCAGATGAAAAAAAATATGCTCTTGCTTTTGTAATACTTGAAATATGAAAAATATAATTTTATTAGGCCCTCCTGGGGCAGGAAAAGGCACTCAAGCTGATTTAATTTGTGAGCTATGCCACATTCCTAAGATTAGTACTGGAGATATGCTAAGAGAAGCAGTAGCCTCTGGAAGTGATCTTGGAAATAAGGTTTCTAATATATTAGATACCGGCGGTTTAGTGTCTGATGAAATTATAGGCGCTCTAATAAAAGACAGATTATCAAAACCAGACTGTGAAAATGGAGCTTTGTTTGATGGAGTTCCTAGAACAATTGGTCAGGCTCAGCAACTAAGTCAAATGGGAGTTAATTTTACCCATGTCATTGAAATATTTGTAGAAGATAAAGAAATCGTAAATCGAATGTCTGGCAGAAGAGTGCATCCTGGATCTGGGAGGAATTATCATGTTCTATATAATCCTCCACAAACTGAAGGTGCTGATGATATTACTGGCGAGCCATTAGTACAAAGAGAGGATGATAAACCTGAAACTGTTCTTAAAAGGCTTGAGGTGTATCACGATCAAACTAAACCTTTAACTGATTTCTACAGATCATTGTCAGAAAAGAATAGTCTTAAATTCTTTCAAGTAGATGGCTTAGATTCAGTTGAAGAAGTCTTTAAAAATATATCTAAAGAAATATAATTCATGAATATTTTAGGGATGAAGAGTACTGGAGATCAGACATCTGTTAGCGTGATGTTGAGTGACGAAATCAATTCATTTTTAATTAGTCATGAAAGAAAAGATCGCCCTAATTGGGAGTTTCTTTTAAGTAATATAGGGCACAAAAAAAATTTCAATTTAGATGAAATTGATTTATTTGCTTTTGCAGATTGTCAAAATTCTTATACCGCTACAAGGCTTATAGCTTCATATTTAAAAGGATTAGCAACGGCACTAGGAAAACCTCTAATTGTTGTAAAGGATTTAAATAATAATTTTGAAGCTGATTCTGTTGTAAAAAATGCAAAAGAAATCTTTCTTAAAAATACAAAAAATAATCAATTATTTGATCCTCAAAATGCCAATCCATCATACTCACAGGATACAAAATTTAAGAAAATAAATGAGTGATACTTTATTAAGCTTTGTTTTAGGGGTTATTCAAGGTTTAACAGAGTTTTTGCCCATATCTAGTTCCGCACATCTTTTATTACCTTCATTATTATTTGGTTTAAATGATTTAGGATTATCTTTTGATATTGCAGTACATGCGGGCACTTTAATAGCTGTAATCTATTATTTCAGAAAAGAGATAGCATTAATGCTTAAATCATTTTTCTTAAGTGACTCAAACTTGCTACCTCATAGAAATCTTGCAATTAGCTTAATAATTGCAACCGTACCAATTGTACTAGCAGGATTATTTGTAAAAGATTTAATAGAGCAAAGAATATTTAATGTTGAGCATATTGCCATAGCAAATATTATCTTTGCAGGGATACTTCTTTTTGCTTATTTAAAGAGAAAAGATATTAAGAATCTTTATTCAGTAACATTATATTCAGCATTATTTGTTGGGGTATTCCAGTCTTTAGCTTTATTCCCAGGAGCTTCAAGATCAGGTACTGCAATTACCGCAGCCTTATTGTTAGGATTCAATTTAAAAGATGCATCCAAGTTTTCTTTTATGTTGGGCATACCAACAATATTTGGGGCTTTGGTTTTGCTAATCATTGAAATGCAATCTACTTTAGAAGCTTTTAATTACATGAATTTGATAATAGGATTTTTTATATCAATGATCATAGCTTTTTTAACAATTAAACTCTTCTTAAATTTTGTTGAGAGGATTGGAATGATTCCATTTGTGATTTACAGACTCATGTTAGGCATTTTTTTGATAACACTTATATAGATGAAGATTTTTGTTGATGGACCATGTATGGATCAATATATAAAAAAAATTGCGAGCTATCTAAATTTAAAAATTGTACAGAATGAGCCAGATAGCAACTATCTTCTATACAATGAAAAAGGACTTTCATATGTAAGCACTTCATCAAAAAATAAATCTACTCTTCATATTAATTTTTTAAAAGGTAGTTTGGGCTGGAGGATTAAGAGGTCTGAGCATGAATCAAGTTTAAAAAAAGCAATTGGTAAACATTCACATCAGCTTTCTATTTTTGATGCAACAGCCGGTCAACTAAATGATTCAATGATCTTATTGTCTTTAGGTCACAAAGTTGTAGCAGTAGAACAGAGTAAAATATTATATCTACTAGTTAGTGACGCAATTAAAAGAGCTGGTGACGAACTCCCAATTTTAGAAAATCTTAAATTTATAAATGGTAACTCTATAGAGATATTTAAAAAAAATAACAATCACTTTGATTTAATATACTTAGATCCAATGTATCCAATTGTTAAGAAAAACGTTAAAAGATCAGGAAACTTAGACTGCATTAAAGAGATTTTATCTTTTGAAAATCTTATGAATGATGGAGACAACTTAATTGCAGATTTTATGAACTTAAAATACAAAAAAATTATCCTAAAAAGGCCATTAAAATTTGAAAATAATTATAGTAATATTAATTACCAGATAAAAGGAAAAGCAATAAGATACGATGTTTTTTTATGATAGAGCTTAAAGAAGATTCAATTATTTTTTCAATAAATAACAATGATGTTTATGATTTACCTTTTCTATGGTTTAGAGACAATTGTCAGTGTGATGAGTGCAGAATAACAGAGACCCAAGAGAAACAATTCTTATTAAATACAGTGCCTCTAGATATCAAACCTGTAAAAGCTCTTGAAAAAAAGGATTCTTTTTTAATAACATGGGAAGATAGTCATCAAACCATTATTCCTTTTGAGATTATTAATAATTCTTTACAAAGTCGATATCCGAAGCATCAATCCTGGCCGAAAGACTTTATACCAAAAAAGATTGATTGGGAAAGTTTTTTAAATGAAAAAGATATAGCACTTGATGGATTAAAAGAATTTGTAAAGCATGGCGTAATAATTTTGAAGAATGCCCCAAAGGAGTCTGAGACTCTTGAAAAATTATCTATAAGACTTGGTCCAATTCATGAAACACTTTTTGAAAGAATTCATAATGTCTCAGTAACGGGACATGTCTACAATGTGGCGCATACATCAAAAGGATTACCGCCCCATAATGATTTTGCTAGTTATACTTCACAACCTAGTGTTCAAGCTCTTCATATGCTTGAAAATGAGTGCGAGGGTGGAGAATCAGTAATAGTTGATGGTTGGGAATTGGTAGAAGATTTAAGAGAAGATCACTCAGATTATTTTGATACATTATGTAAATTTGAGGTGCCTTTTAGAGAATTTGATCAGGAGAATGAAACTTATGCAGAAGCCCCTTTAATAAAATGTTCATCTGATGGTTCTATCGAGAGCTTTAGATTTTCAAATCAATTAATGCAAATGATAAGTCCCTCAAAAAAAGGTATAAAAGAATTTTATAAAGCATACCATGAACTTTCTACAAGAGTATTCGATTCTAAGTATCGTTCTGTATTTAGGTTGCATGGAGGAGAGGTGCTCATAGTTGCTAGTTTAAGAGTTTTACATGCTCGGGAATCTTTTATACCAAATGGTAAAAGACATTTACAGGATGCATATTTTGTCTACGACAATGCTGCTAACAATATAGTGCATCTATCAAATTAAGTGAATTACTCTAAGACCGATATATCTAGAATTATTGAAATGGCATGGGAAGACAGAACTCCATTTGATGCAATTGAGAAACAATTTAATTTATCTCATGATGAGGTAGTAAAGTTGATGCGAAAACATTTAAAAACAAAGAGTTTTAATTTATGGAGAAAAAGAGTCAGAGGAAGAAAAACAAAGCATTCTGAGTTGAGAGATTTTAAAGTCGGAAGACATCATTCATATGACCAAAATAAACATAAATAAAGATCAAATTAAGTTTGAAAATTTACATAAATCTTTCTTCAGTGACATTAAAAATACAGTCTGTTTGATATCAGATAACAGCGTTGTCATTCAGGCTGATTCAAAAGATAATTCTGACCCTGCATCAGTAGAATTAAGCATAGTAGGTAATGAGTATCTGATATATTTTTGGGATGGCTACTCTTTAGCAGAAAAGATAAAAGAAGAGGACTATGAGAGTGCACTCCTTTCTTTTAAGAAATTTGCAAAAAAACTCGCAAAAAATTTAAGAAGATTTTAAAAAAAATGCGGTCATAAAGACCGCATTAAATATTAATCAAAAGTGTGCAGAAATCTAATAACTGTCGTTGCTATCATTACTTCCTGCAACATAATGTGATTTTGGTTTAAATTTACCATCACTACTTGCAGATTCTGCTCCGTGATAACCTTGTCCACCAGGCATATAAAATGTTAAACCTGGATACTCGTGAAATGTATGAGTATGTTCAGAACCACCTTGTGAGGTTAGGTAAACTTTATATGTAAATCCAGATGCACCTTTGAAAGGCCCTGATGATACAGTACCTTTGACCTGTAGAGCACCTGAACCACTGTCAACATCTATAAGATTTTGATCAAACTGAGTTACTTTAACAATCTTGCTGTTGGAATACATGCCACTATGAAACTGGCAGTGTGGATAGATAGTATCAGGTGTATTTGAGTTAACGGTGAGAGTAAGAGTATCTTTATTCCAACCTTCCATTGCTCCAATATCATTACTGCTGTCCATGTCATTGTTCTCAGTAGACATTAAAAAAGGATGTCCAGATGTAACGGATGTGGTAGCCTCAAATTTAATTGTATCGCCTTCTCTGACATAGATGATAAAGTCAGTATCTTTTGCGTTTACATTGTCTACAATGTAATTAATGCTGCCATTATTTGATAATGAGTAGGTCGTAGTATTCATATCTTCTTCATTATCTGTTATTGATCCTCCATCCCATGAAGTGTTTTCGTTAATCCAATCGATAGTATTAAAAACTAATTTATCTATTTCAGCTGAAGTAGCAGTATCATTCATGACAGACTGCATCAAGGCTTTTAGCTCTGACACACCAGCTTTGGCAAAATGCGAGTGGGAATTAGAGGAGTTTGCATTTATTTTTTGCATAAAAGCTGATATGCCAGCAGAAAGATTCACCAACTGATCGCTGGTAGGG
>Ga0209433_10000586_pt1 | contig 11232 bp, 8 predicted proteins | sample METZYME_5_50m_FD_187552 | JGI IMG/M metagenome (GOLD analysis project Ga0209433, IMG submission 187552) | Marine microbial communities from oxygen minimum zone in mesopelagic equatorial Pacific - METZYME_5_50m (SPAdes) (version 2) | ecosystem: Environmental > Aquatic > Marine > Oceanic | place...
GAATATATAAAAAAAATGTTCGATGATAATTTTTTTTCAAAACAAGCCCAGTATTTTCTTGAAAATGAAAGACAAGAAGATATTGAGCTAGCACTTGAAAGCGATTATAATTGGACAATGAAAATCCCATGGGGCTGGGAAGTTATCAGAAATGATTCAGAATCCTCATTTTTTTGGATTGGCCAAGAGCTGCCTTTTAGGTGGATATCTGTTCAATGGAGAAATGGTAACTTTTTTTCTTACGAAGATGCTTTAGATTATATTCAAACTTTTCCTCAAGAAAATTTCAAAAATGTTAGATATAATTTAGATTATGTTGATATTGAATTTATTGATTTTGCAGACGATGCTGCATACAGAATTTATGGACTTTGGGAGGCAACTGAAGATGCTAAGGGCGGACCTTTTGAGGGATATTTATTTTATGATTATGATAATGATAGAACATTTTATGTAAGTTTTCAGGTATTTAATCCAGGTGGTAAAAAAGCATTTTATATGAGGCAAATGGAAATGATTGCAAAAACAGTTACAATAAAAAAATGAAAAAACTAATCATACTTCCAACATATAATGAATCAAAAAATATAAAGAAAACTATAGAGTTAATAAATAATCAACAATCAGGTTCAGATATTTTAGTCATTGATGACAATTCCCCAGATGGAACTGCAAGAAAAGTTGAGGATTTAAAACTCAAAAACATTTTTTTGATTGAGAGGGAATCTAAGCAGGGACTGGGATCAGCTTATGTTAAAGGTTTCAAATGGGCATTAAGTAATAATTATGATAGAATTATTCAAATGGATGCTGATTTATCTCACGATCCTATTGAAATTAATCCTATGTTTCAGCTATTAGATAATAATGATTTAGTTATTGGAAGTAGATATATTGGTGGTTTAAGGGTAATAAACTGGCCAGTTAGCAGATTATATATAAGTTATTTTGCAAATATTTATGCAAGGATTATAACTGGTGTGCCAGTCAAAGATCTTACTGCAGGGTTTAAAGCTTGGAAATCAGATACATTAAATAAAATAAATATTGAAGAATGTTCATCCCAAGGTTATTGTTTTCAAATTGAAACATCATTTAGGGCACATCAAAAATCTTGTAAATTGATTGAGCATCCAATAGTTTTTACTGATAGAACTGTTGGTGAATCAAAAATGAGTAAATCTGTAATGATTGAAGCTATTTTTAAAGTATGGTTACTTGGATTTTGGAGATTATTTAAATTAAAAAGATGATGAAAAAACATTACCTACCATTTGAAAAACCTCTCAAAGATTTAGATATTGAAATTGAAAAAATTATCTCAAGTAATCCAGAATCCGATGATATCAGTTTATTAAATCAAAAGCGAATCGAGATTGAAAAAGAAATTTTTAGAGATTTGTCTCCATGGGAAACAGTTCAGCTAGCAAGACATCCAAATAGACCTTACACGCTAGATTATATAGAAAAATGGTGTGAAAATTTTACAGAACTACACGGTGATAAGGCTTACTCTGATGATAATGCAGTAGTTGCTGGAATAGGGAAAATAGACGGATTAAAACTTGCTATAATAGGACAACAAAAAGGAAGAAATACAAAAGAAAATATTCAAAGAAATTTTGGCATGATGAAGCCTGAGGGCTATAGAAAAGCTCTAAGGGTAATGAAGCTTGCAGAAAAATTTAATTTACCAATCTTAACTCTAATTGACACTCCGGGTGCAGATCCAGGTATTGGTGCAGAAGAGAGAGGTCAAGGTTATGCTATTGCAAACAATTTATTCGAAATGGCATCAATTGAAACACAAATACTTTCAGTGGTGATTGGTGAAGGCGCTAGCGGAGGAGCATTAGGTATTGGCCTTTGTGATAAAATGATTATGCTAGAACATACTTGGTTTTCTGTGATTAGTCCTGAAGGGTGTGCTTCAATACTATGGAAGGACTCTACAAAAGCCCCAGAAGCTGCAGATTCACTAAAATTGACACCAAAAGACCTAATGGAACATAATATTTGCAATAGCATTGTATACGAGCCACCTGGTGGTGCTCATCGGCATTTTGAAGAAACTGCTGAAATACTTAAAAATGCAGTTATTGAAGAAATAAAAAATATGCAAAAAAATATAACTAAAAATTATTTGGATTTAAGAGTAGAAAGATACGATAAGCTTGGAGTCTTTAGGGAAGATTAATAAAAATCGTATCTATAATCTTCGATATCAGATTCTTCTTTAAGCGCTTGGAGCCAATTACTCCACATAGAATTTTGTCTACTTATAATTAGACTTTCCTTAATTGCTTGTTTTTTTTCATCAAAATCAGCCTCATTGACAAGACCAATATTTAAAACTTTAACAAATGCTTCTCCTCGAATTGTTGGAAGTGGACCAAGTAAATCTCCTATTTTAGCATTCTTTAAAGCTCCAACTACGTAGTTACTCTTTCCAATAGATTGAAAGCTACCATTTAGTTTAGATGTAACGCTGTTCACATACTCAAAGTTTTCATTTAGTTCCGCAACATTACTTAAATCAGTATTGCTGTTAATTCCAAGTGATTCGGCTAAAGATTTAATTTGTTCTTTCGTAAGTTCATTTTCGAACTTCAGTGTTAACTCCTCTCTTACATCATCGAGTGATTTAACTGTTTTATCTTTAATTTTATCTAGGTAAAAAACTAAGAAAAAGTTATCATTTTTTACGGGTTCAGAAATTGATCCTACATCACTTCTAAATGCAAAATTCACTGCATTCCTAGCAACTCCGATATCATTAATAAATATTGATTCTTTCTCAACATCATTTGATTCAAAAACTTCCATACCTAAAGAATCTGCATGATTAAAAAATCCATATTCTTCCGCCTCTAAAGCAAAAATACTTGCAGTATCTTTAAGATTATTTTCTGTACCTCTACCTGGTTTTATGGTTAGAAGTATATGGGAAGCATTTACTTGATCATTTCCATCTTCAGTTGTTCTTTTATCTTCAATTTTTATAATATGATATCCAAAATCTGTTAAAACAGGTCCAACAATGTCACCTTTATTTGCATCAAAAGAAGCCAAATCAAATTCTGGAACCATTTGGCCTTTGTCAAACCATCCTAAATTTCCACCCTTTAATGAATACGGATTAATACTATTGCTAGGATCTTCGGTATATGTATTTGCTAATTGAGCAAAATCTTCCCCATTATTTATTCTAAACATTAAATCGTCAGCTTCCAGTTTAACTCTTAAAGTATCATTGGCATCAGATAATATTGGCCATTTAACATATTTCATTACTCTCATTTCAGGCATTTCATAATTATCGATATTCTTCTGATACATTTTAGTCAACTCATCATTTGTTGGTCTCTCCGCTAACATATTTTCAATCAAGTTCTTTTCTAAGGATTTTTTGGTTATATGTAGAACCTCAATTTCATAGTCAACAAATCGTTGTTCGTAATTTTTTCTAATATCTTCAGGGCTAATTGAAATACTGTTGGTAATATATTGCTGAAGTTTATAGCTAGGTAAATAAATTTCTTGCATAAATTGTTCTACAGGTCTCCAATCGATTGAGCTAGGATTTAAAACTGCATCTAAATACTTTTCAAAATCAAATCTACCGTCTGTTTGAAAAGCTTCGCTATTTTGCAAGAAGGGTGGCGGATTGTTTTGAAGTTGAAATAGAACTTCACTATCGCCAACTTTAATATTATTATTTTCAATCTGCTCTTGGACAATTAGATCTGCTAATAAACGTTCCCAAACTACTGCTCTTACATATTCTCTTTCTTCATCTGAAATCTCTTTTCCAGATAACGCATCCAATCTATTGATTTCATTAGAAACCATTTGATTAAAATCCTCATATAAAATAGGTTTTCCGTTCAAAGAACCAACTTCATTGCCTTGTCTTTGACCAAAAATATCAGATATACTAGCACCACCAACCAGTCCGCCAATAACCATGCTTGTTACAAAAAGAACAAGGATAGTCCACATGACTACTTGCATTTGACTTCTCATATTTGTTATAACACCCATAAGTAGCGAATTTATAACAGCGTCATTCTTTAAGCAAAGCTAAAAAAAACACAAACACTCTAAAAATTTTTTTTAAATTGATAATCATTATGGCCAAAAATACATTAAAAAAAATTCAATCTTTTTTAAGCTTAAGAAAACCATCAAATCAAGATGATGAAAAATTTATATCTGGGATAGATTCTCCATATCAAGCTGCAAAATTAAGAAGTGCATCTAAAGATAAAACGGTTGAAAAGTTTCACTCACCAGTAAGTTTTTCATGGAAAGCTTTCTGGAAATCTTTTATTTACGAAAATCTACCTCCGGTTATTTTTTCCCCAATTGCAGCTATTTTTCTGGAAGGGTCACTATCTAGGGCATGGCATGTTTCACAAAATAGACAGCTGCTAGCTATATCAAGAAAGCATCATTCATGGAGCACAATTCGTAATAATTGGCTTATTATATATCCTGCATCATGGATGATGAACATTGGATTATTTTTAGCATTATTTTCTGAAGAAAAATTAATTTTAAATATAGACCCTTTTCATATGATATTGGCATATCTGCTTTTATTTTTTAGAAGATTAATTATCGCAACTAAATATGGATACTTTAGACCAGAAGATTTAGAACGTTTATGTTTACCAGCCCCAGATTGGGATGACAATAAAACCGTTAGAAGATTAATTGCCCAAGGTTGGATGCGTCCATGGGAATTTCCTGGATTAATTGAAGACGAACTCACAATTGCTATGGATGAAAATGATACTTGTTTACAAGGTATTCCATTTGAACCAGATAAAGAAACTAGAGATAAATTAATAAATGAATCCACTAGTGAGTTATTTCCATCTTCAACCAGTTCGACAAAAGAAAATGAATTACCTGCTGGATTTATTTTATATAATATTATTAATTCAGTTTATAGACTACCTGCGCTTAAATACATGCAACATCTAACATATTTGTGCATGCTTTTATTACCAATTGCAGCATTTTTATCGAAATATATTTATGGAATGGCCTTATTTGGATTTACACCACAGGAAAAAATTATTTCAGTAGCAACCTTGCTCGGATTTTTTAATGGCTTTCAACTTTTGATGTTTGGAATGGTATGTGCTGCTGATTATCAAAGAAGGTTTGACACTTCCAAAAAATTAGGAGAATTGGTTTCCTATCCAGGCTTAAAATTATCTTCAATTTTTAAAAGTTTTTATAAAGCAAATAGTAGTGATAAGATTTTTGTAGACTTGCAAAAAAGAGTCAATGTTTTCGCATGGATGAATATGAGAAATGTTTTAAGATCTTTTGGTGAAACATATTATCTAAGAATCCAAGGATATACATCAATTTTAATTTTTTATTCACTTTTATGTGTTGGGATTTTGAATCTTATAGTTTGGACTGGGATGAAACACCATATATCAACTGTTTACGTCATAGCAACTATAATTGTCGCTGTTTCAGTTATTTGTTTATTTGCAATCTCAAAAGCTATTCAACTTCAATCATTAAGTGCAAAACATAGGGACTTCATAAGAAATGAACTATTTATTATTGAAGAAGAAATTTGGGAGTTGAAGTTAGCAGGCAAAGGAGAGGATAGAATTACAGATCTTTCAAGTGCAAGAGCATTGCTTCAGCAAGTCGATGAGTCTATTAACTACAAAGAGCTTATATATAAACCAACAACAATTTTTGGTTATGCTGCTAATAATGGAGTTATGGGCTCTGTATTAGGTTTAGTTTTAACAGGAGTATTGTTTGCTATTCAAGGATTTGTTTCTGTTGGAATTGCATACAACTCAATGGGTTGGTTTATTCCTTAATAATTGAAATTATTAGATAATTAACCTCAAAAGTCTATATATTTTAAGAATTATGAAAAAAACGTTACTAATTGTATCTATAATTTTTAATTCAGTTATCGCTCAAGAAGAAATATCTCTAGAGAATATTTTTGATGGAACTTTTTCAACTGAAGGTATTGGAAGATATGAATGGAAAAATAATTCAGATTCATATTTTTTTTCAAAATCTTCTGAAAAAAGTTTAGATTTTTTTGAACTTGAAGTTTCCAAAAATGATACAACCAAATCTTTTTCAATTTCGAAAGATTTAATCGATAATTTTTCATACTCATTCAGTCCAAATCAAGATATGCTCCTCCTGAAAAAAAATCATAAACAGTTATGGAGACATTCTTCATATGGTACATACTATGTTTATAACATTAATCAAATGTCATTAAAGCCAATATCATCTCAGCCAGATAGTTTAAGAAATGTTAAATTTTCTCCTGATTCAAAGAAAATAGCATATGTAAGGAATGATAATAATTTGTATATGTATGAAATATCCGAAGAAAAAGAAACACAACTTACTTTTGATGGTAGTGATACTATCCTTAATGGCCATTTTGGTTGGGTTTATGAGGAAGAATTTGGAACATATGATTCATACAAATGGAGTCCTAATAGTCAATTCATTGCTTTTATAAGAGAAGATCAAGAGTTAGTAAGAGAATATGCACTTGTTGATTATGAGGAACAATATCCAGTTGTAAAATATATAAGATATCCTAAGGCTGGTGAAGATAATCCCACCGTTTCAATTATAATTTTAGATTTATTAAATGAGGAATACAGAACGGTAAATCTTCCAGATACTTCATACTACATACCTGATATTGTATGGCAAGTTAATTCATCCAACTTATTTTTTGCCACTTTGAATAGAAAACAAAATGATTGGAATCTATATAAGTATGACTTTGAGTTAAATAATGGTACTCTGATTTTAAACGATAAGAATGATACATGGATTGATCGCGATCCATTCACAATTCCTGGTAGTATTGGTTCTTGGTCCACTAAGGGCGGATTTAGTTTTGCTATTATGGAAGACGGTGAAATTATTTGGCTATCAGAAAGGGATGGATATCGACATATTTATCGTAATAGACCTGATGGAAAATTTTTTAATCAAATTACTAGAGGAGATTGGGAAGTAAATACTATCAACGCTATAGATTATAAAGATAAAGTAATTTATTTCACTGCTAAAAAAGAAAGTGAAGTTGAAAATCACTTGTATTCTATAAAATTTAATGGTTCAAGACTTAAAAAATTAACAAAAGAAGTTGGTTCACATTCAGTTTCTTTTTCACCAAGATTAAATTATTTTATTGATAATTTTTCAAGCTTAACTATTCCCAATAAAATTTTTGTTCGAGAAAATAGCGGAAAAATAATTCAAACTTTAAGAAGCACAGATAGAACTAAATTTGATAAAAGTAATTTTACCTATCCTCAAATAATTAATATTTTTGCTGATGATGGGACAAGACTAAATGCACTTATAACATATCCTCATAATTTTGATCCAATGAAGCAGTATCCAGTAATTTTATATAATTATGGTGGACCAGGTTCGCAACTTGTAATTAATAGATGGGGCTCTGGTAGTCATTTATTTCATCAATTTTTTGCAAGCAGGGATTTTATAATATTCTCGTTTGATAATAGAGGTACTGGAGGAAGAGGTAAAGCATTTAAAGATTTAGCCTACGGAGATTATGGTAAATATTTAGTAAAAGACCACATTGCTGCTGCTGAGTATTTACAAAGCTTAACCTATGTCGATGCTGATAATATTGGTATATGGGGTTGGAGTGGTGGCGGATATTTAACTAATATGTGCATGACTTTAGCTAGTGATTATTATGCAGCAGGTATTTCTATTGCTCCAAATGTTGATCCATTGTTATATGACACAATTTGGACTGAAAGATATATGGGTTTGGTTGATGAAAATCCTGAAGGATATAAAAATGCATCTGTATTAACTCATGTACATAAGGCTAAGGGTCATTTACTTCAAATTCATGGAAATGCAGATGATAATGTTCATCACCAGCATTCCATAAACTTAGCTAAAGCTTATGCTGAGCATGGTAAAGATATGGAAATGTTCATCTATTCAAATGCAAATCATGGAATGTATAATAATAATTTTCTAAGCGAAAATAATCCTGCTAATGGTTGGAAAAATAGATATCATCTGTATAAGAAAATGACTGATTTTTTTATTGAGCACCTTCAAAAAGAAGAATATTAAGGCTTCTCTTTAAGAGCTATCTTAATAAATTTTTGCATGGCTGTTTCATGATTATCAGTTATACTAATTAATTCATTTGCCCAGCTTAGATTTTCATTATCCACAAGCTCTTTAAGCCTATCGATACTTAATGAAAACATTTTTGGTAAAAAGGTTGGAGTTGGAGAACCACCGGTTCCTTTAGCTTTTGTCTGGTTTTGATAAGGATCTGGGGCTTTTAAGATATAGCTAACAACCATTTTATAATGATCGATTCTATGTTGAATAATCCATCGAATTGCACTTGCTAAAACTTTTTTACAACTATTATCACTCTCAATATTATTGAAATAATCTGATTGATGTAATTTTTCCCTCGTCTTGACAATCATAGCATGATGAGCTGGTGGACGATATCCGACTCTAAAAGATTTAAGTAGTTTGGACAGAGAGTCAACATTCACTCCATTCGGGAGGTCATTATCTGTTACAAAACCTTTACTTAAAACGTTTTCGATAATGGTTTTATCAATTATTTCATCTGCAATATAAGCATTAGTGTGATTTCCAACTCCAGTTATTTCGTCTGCAATAGGATGGTATGAGCTATTTGCGCCCGTTTGTCCATGAAGATTTGATAAGAATAAGCCATGTGATTCAAAGTCAGGAGAAAATTCATCTCCACATTTTTCAAAAAATAAACCTCTGTCATGATAGATACTTCCTTGATTTCCATATAGTCCCTGAATGAAAATTCTTACCTCTTTGTTATAATTTTGTGGTTCACTTACTTTCCACATTGCATTAAATAGTTGATTAGATTGCATTGTGGCTAATTCAATTTTTTCAAGATTTTCTTTTATGTTTGATGAATCAATTGCTAATAACGCGTTATTTATCAGCATTTTTGATGTTCTTTCCATTGCCAGATGAGTCATTCTAAATCCCTGTTCATTTCCGTCAAAATCGTGAAAAGAAACAATTGGTTTTATCGATCTTATATAATCAATATTAGTCTTTTCATCATCAAAATTTTCTGGAACGTTTGAAGGTAAAATTCCCGATCTCAAAACATAATCTGCTGCATATTCAAATTCTGCTTGTTGACCTGTTATTTTTGATGATAGAAGCAAAAGACCGGATAAGGGCCAAGGAATAAACGAACAAGCCTTTTTTTCGCCATTAAAGATAGGTTCAATTTTTATACCATTCGCAAGCCAAGACGACCAACATCTTATATCAGCAATAAATTTAGCTGACTCTTCACATGGACTATCAATATGATTTTTAACATCAATTAGAAAATTATCCATTAAACTATCACTCAAATTCTTTACTTCATTAAATAAAGATTTTTTTCCAATCAAGCCAGTTTTTCCATTATTATGAACTGTCATTTCTAAAGCTAAATCAGATAATTCATTGTATGGTGCAGGAAGAGGTTCAGCGTGATTTTTTGGAAGAGTGCTATTTGGTTGCCAAATAAGTTCGGAAGTTTTTTGAACTAAATTTGCATCGAACTCGACACCTAAAACTTTTTCTTTAAAAGATATACCTTTACCAAAATATGGAAAGTTATTATTAGTATTTACAAGTATATCAGATTTCATTTATGGCTAATAAATTATTTAGATATTCAATCACTGATCTATCGTTCCAATATGCACTTCCAACATCTTCAACAACAATAACACCTTGTCTATTTAAGATAAATGTAGTTGGAATAGCTTTTGTAGCAAAAAACTCATCATCAGATGTTATTTTATACAAAGGAAGCTTTTGAAGGTTTTCATCATTGGGTATAAAATTTTTGATGACATTCATTTTTTCACGTGAAAGGTAAAGAAACTCAATTCTTTCATCATCTTTATAGTTTTCATAAAGTTCAACCATTGAAGGCATTTCAGCAAGACACGGATTACACCAAGTTGCCCAAATATTAATAAATAAAATTTTGTCTTTAAAATCTTGAATTCGGAAAGATTCATTTTCTAAATTTTCAAATTGTAATGTATTATAAGAAAAATCAATTTTTTTTGTTTCATCATCATTGCTAATTGGAGGAAGAAGTTCTGGAGCTTTCATCACTTCATTCAAATAAAGGATAGCAAGCTCTTTATAACGTTCTTTATATAATTCCAAATTACTATTTGAAGAATAGTATTGATAAGATAAAATTCCAATAGCCATAGCCATCAGAAAAATTAAAATCTGGAGTCTGTTTCTTAGCATTGCTCTTGATAATAATTTAGATTTTTTAAATAAACTACTTAAATTGTGAAATTATGAATCAAAAAATATTTCAGGTCGACAACTTACATTTTTATTTCAAAATTACTTTTAATAAAAATAAGCTCTTTGAACTTAAGTTTTCTGAACGAAGAAAAACTTTATTGGAGCCTCAACTATCTTTAAAAATTGATAATTCATCAAAATCAGCACTTGGAAAAGAGGTTCAAAATCAATTAAATGCTTATTTTAAAGGAAAGCTTAAAAAATTTGATTTACCATTGAATATTTCTGGATCAGACTTTACAAAAAATGCTCTTAATGAAATACAAAAAATACCTTTTGGTAAAACTTCTACTTATAAAAAAATTGCTGAAAAAATTAAAGAACCAAAATCAGCAAGAGCTGTTGGAAGGGTAAGTGGTGCAAATAAAATTCCCATTATAATTCCATGTCATCGCGTTGTAGGAAGTTCTGGAGAACTTGTAGGTTATAGCGGAGGTGGAGGTTTATTATTTAAATCATATTTACAACTTTTGGAGAAAAAATGATTAAAATTTTAATACTATTTATCACTCTAGCATTCGCACAAGAAGACAATAATCATGAGCTTATTTATTTTGAAAGTGCAAATCCATTTTCATTTGAAGAAATTATTACAGATCTTGATAATCAAGAAAGACAGGAAGTTTTTGGAAAGCTAAAATTACCTAAAAATTTTGATAAAAATTTAAAGTATCCACTAATTATTGGAGTTGCTGGAAGTTTAAACTGGGGTCCTCATCACTTAAAATATTTAGAAATGTATCGTTCATTAGGGTTTGCTACATTTCAATTACAAAGTTTCGATAGTAGAGATGTTCAATCTAC
>Ga0209433_10000588_pt1 | contig 11220 bp, 6 predicted proteins | sample METZYME_5_50m_FD_187552 | JGI IMG/M metagenome (GOLD analysis project Ga0209433, IMG submission 187552) | Marine microbial communities from oxygen minimum zone in mesopelagic equatorial Pacific - METZYME_5_50m (SPAdes) (version 2) | ecosystem: Environmental > Aquatic > Marine > Oceanic | place...
CTGTATAAGTTAAATCACCAAAATCAATTGCAGTATTATTAATTGATATTGTAAAAAATTCTATAGTATTAGTTGCACTACCTGGCCCTCCACCATAACATAAAGCACGAGTCCTATCACCAGTTGCACCAACTGAATTATTATTATGATGTGTCACACCAAAATCAGTGGCGTTTCCTCCAGATGCAACATTTATAACATCTATTTTATTACTATCACCATCACCTTCAAAAATTAACGCACGACCAGCACCACCATCAAATACATCACTATGAGTCGCAAACTCATACCACCGATCCTGTGCGAAGAACTCTAACTTCTGAGAATCAGTGTTTAGTCTTATTGCTCCCTGTGGAACTTCTATCGGTGGTTTGTTTGACATATACTTATATCCTATTCATATTTATGAAAGACCACCATGACTATCTGATGTTCCAGCAGCATATCTCAATGTGCCCGAAATGTCACCAAAATCAACTGCATTTCCTGTGGTTGCAATAGTAATAGCAGATATTGAATTAACAAAAGTGCCACCATCATATCCACCAGAGAATATACCTCTGATTGAATTAGAATTACCCTTACTACCTACTTTTTCTGTTGTATTTAAATCACCAAAATCTGTAGCGTCACCTGCTGATGACATTGTGATAAATTGAATGACATTTATTGCAGTTGGTGTTGCTCCTCCTGCGAATACCCCACGAGTTTTATCAGAGCAACCAGAGGGAGCAACAACAGAATTAAGCAAGTCACCAAAATCTTGAGCGTTTCCTGTAGTTGCAATTTCAACAAATGAAATTCTATTTGTAGCTGGAAATCCACCAGCCACAATACCACGAGTGGTTGATGAACAAGATGCCCCTGCCCTATTAGTATCAATCTCATCACCAAAATCTGTCGCATTTCCTGTAGTTGCTATTGTGATAAAATCAATTGTGTTTGAATTTGTCGGATGAATGTAACCACCAAATATTATACCTCTAGTATCATTTGAACAACCTTTATATGGTTGTCTTGAGACCGTCAAATCACCAAAATCTGTCGTGTTAGATGTGCTTGCAATGGTAACAAATTCACATGTATTAGTGTCAGTATAATCTGAAGGAGTATCATTTCCACCACCACAACTTACCGCACGAGTTGATGATGATACCGCACCCATTTGAGATCGCACTGAACTCAAATCACCAAAATCTTGTGCATTTCCAAATGATTGTATTTCAATAGATTGTATGGTGCTTACGTGTCCTGCAGGATTTGGAGAGTATCCACCAAAAATTAAACCACGACCTCTGTTTCTTTCTCTTGTATTTCCACCGGGTGGAACCATGTATGCTTGTGAATCAAAGGTTGTCACACCGTCAAAGGTTGATCCAAACTGTGTTCCGACATCAGTAGTCGTAGAGAAACCAACGGGTGAGTTTGGTGTGAATCTTGATGGAATTGGCCCGGTGCTATTAACACTTGATTTTTCTGGCGTTAATCTTTTTCCAAGTTTCTCCTCTATCACATCACTGGGAGATTGACATGCAAGTAAAACAGTATTTGGTGTAACTGTTAACTCGCTGGTTGGTGGTGTAAAGGCAGCTGTATAAAGTGCCTCTCCCTTAATTATACGAATGTTGGATAAAAATCCAGTAAATGTTTGAGTTGAAGCTGCACCAGCAGAGTATAATCTGTTACTACCACCAATGGTGAGGGCAAATGGAGAATTTGCAATCGCATTACTATCTGTTACTGATCCGACAACCACTCCATCGGTAAAAAGTTTATAATCATTACCGTTTCGGGTAACTGCGAAATGATGCCATTTATTGTCAAAAACAGTGCCTGATGTTCCATTTTGATTTAAAACAACATTAGTTCCTGTGCTTGAAGTAAGAAATCTTAAGAAACCATTGCTATTATTCGTTAATTGAACGGCCCATGCCAAAGAACCAGCAACACTACCAGCTCCATCCCATTGTCCGAGCAACATCATTTGGTTGTCTCTTCCAGTTGCAAATATCCATCCCTCTATTGTGAAATCTCCTGTATCATAATGAAAGTCATCACTGTCTTCAACTGTGAGAGTGCCACTACCATCAAAAAATACAGATCCCTTGATGGCATTTGCACCACCTAAACCAGATACTCGATCAGTTCTTAATATTCCCATTATCCTAGACCTCCGTGACCATTAGAACATGAACCATTATAATAACCATGATAATTAAGATCACCAAAATCAACCGAATCTCCCTGTGTTGCAAAAGCGATATATTCAATTTGAGCAGGTGCTGGATAGAAACCTGCGAATACTCCTCTTGTTGGTGATGCACAATTACCACTACTATTTGTTCCATTAGTATCAGAACAATCTCCAAAATCTGTTGCATTTCCAGTGGTTGCAATTTGAATAAATTCCATTAACTCATTTTGAGTAGTTCCACCCCCGCCACCTGCTGCAACAGCTCTTACAGAATTTGACAAACATGAAATATATTTTCTTGTGTGACTTAAATCACCAAAATCTTGTGCGTTTCCATTTGAACCCATTGAAACAAATTGAATTGTATTAATATCACCAACAGGAGATGGAGATGCTCCACCCATGATTATTCCACGAGTTGGATTACCACACCCATTCATATATGTTCCTGTTATTGACATATCACCAAAATCAAAGAATGAACTTGTTGTTGCAATGGTCATTGCAATTATTTCATTTGTATGTGTTGGGCCATCTGCACCACCAGCTCGAAATCCCTTGATTCGATTTGAAAATGTCGCACCACCAAAATTATCATTTGTGATCTCACCAAATGATGTCGCATTTCCAGTTGATGGTATTGTTATGAAATCTGTTGTTTGATCATTTTGACCATTTATAAATATTCCCCTTGTATTTGATGCAAGACCACCACGATATGCATTTCCATATGTTAGATCACCAAAATCAGTTGCATTCCCCTGTGTTGGTATTGTTACAAAATCTATATTATTTGCACCACTGCCACCCGGTATACTATAACCAGATCCTATAATTCCACGTTCACCACCATCAAGGTTTGGTGAGAATGTATGTATCTGCATCCATGCACTACCCATCCAATACTCTAACTTCTGTGAGTCAGAGTTAAATCTTATTGCACCTAATGGCACTATTGCATCAGAGGATTGTGTCATTTGATAATTTCCCTATTCATATTTATCTCACATGTCATCAGCAAGACCTCCATGAGCATTTGAACAGGTCTGTGCTGAAGATGTTTTTGTCAACATATCTCCAAAGTCAACTGCATTTGCTGTTGTCATTATCTCTATGAAATCGATGATATTAACATTTGATGGATAATCACCAGTGCAAGCTATTCCTCTTGTTAATGAACTTGTAACGGCAGGATCTCTCGCATCAGTCAGATCACCAAAGTCAATTGCATTTCCAGTTGATTGAATTGTTACATATTGAATCGTATTAGTTCTTGCTGGATGAGCATAACCACCCATAACTATTCCTCGATGACCATTTGATACACCACCATTTCCATTTCTTGCTGTATTAATTAAATCACCAAAATCTTGTGAGTTGCCTGTTGTTGCAATCGTTATAAAATCAATAAAGTTTACTTCACCATCTCGATAACCACCAAGATTCACACCTCTTGTTGGAGAGGAAGCAGTGGCAAAAGAACTACCTGCATCAACTAAATCACCAAAATCTTGTCCATTACCAGATGTAGACATCGTGATAAATTCGATGTTGTTTATTGATGGATAAGGAGAATTTGCACTCTCACCACCAGAATATACACCTCTCGTATTATTAGAAATACCGCGAGGATTTGCTCGACTATATCCTACATCACCAAAGTCTGTTGCATTACCTGTTGTTGCGATAGTAACAAATTGAATAACATTGAGTCCAAATCCATCAGGTGTATTACCACCAGCCACAAAACCTCTGGTCTTACTTGAAAAACCAGCACCACCATTTGGTTTGTTTGTTAAATCTCCAAAATCAACAGAGTTTCCTAGTGATGAAATTTGAATAAATTCAATAGTATTTTGATATGTAGTGCCGGGATATGTGACACCACCCATGATCAATCCACGAGCTCCAAAGTTATTATTAACTATGACTCTCTCTTCTGTTCTTCCAGTTGGAAAATACATATATCCTTGAGTGCTTTGTTGGATTGGCCCTCCGAATTTGTTCCCTGCATCTCTTCCAACTGGTGGGATAACTTTTGGTTGTGTTTCAAGATAACCTGCAGTTGCTAAATCACCAAAACCTGTGATTGTTTTACCAGTTGCCTCTTGTGTTGGATCATTTGAATCTTGACAACAAAGAATAGCAGTTCCATCAACAATTGTTAATTCTTCTGTTGGTGGTGTAAAATCTGCCGTGTAAAGTGCTGTTCCAATAACGACACGCACATTAGAAATAACTCCTCTAAATTTATAACTTCCCAGAGAATCAGCATATGCACCGATGGTAAAAGCAGAACCAGTATCATTTATTGAAGTGCTGCTTGTTGAACTTAATCCTTGTATACCATTAAGAAACGCTTTCGTTGTATTACCACTTCGACTAACGGCAATATGATGCCAATGACCACGTGAAGCAGTTCCAAAAGTTGCATTTATATCATAACTACTTGCATTTGAATCAACTGCAAGCGCGATTAAATCATTATGAGTATATCTGTAAATTTGAAAAGGATATCCCTTATTAACTATCTCTTCATAATCAGTTGAACTGGTTTTTTTGGTAAAGATGGCCCAAAACTCAACAGTATAATCACCGGAACCAAATTCAATATCTGCGCTATCTGCTATCTGTAAGTAATCATCATCATTAAATTGCACAGACCCACGATAGGCATTTTGTCCTTGCTCTCCTGATAGGTTGTTCGTTCTTAAATTTGCCATGTTAGAAACCTCCTAGTCCACCGTGAGAGTCTGACAAAGTTGCACCAGCACGTTGTGCGATTCCTAGATCACCAAAGTCTTGTGAATTACCAGTTGTTGCTATGGTGACAAACTCCATCACATTTACTGTAGTAGAGTTATCTTGACCACCAGCCCAAACTGCTCTTGTTTGATTTGAACCACTACCACTTCTTTGACCAATACCAGTGGTTGCAGAGGGTAGAGCATCACCAAAAGTAATTGCATTACCTTCAGAAGCAATCGTTACATAATCCATATCTTGACGACGTTTTTTTCCAGAGGGTGCGGTTGGCACATAACCACCACAGAATATTCCTCTTACAGAATTACCACCTCCAGCACAACTAAATCTAGAAACGGTTAAGTCACCAAATTTAATCATGTTACCTAGTGAAGCAATTGTTAAATTCTGAATCGTAGACACTGATCCACTAGGATTATTTCCACCAGCATACACACCACGAACTGGACTACTTACTGTGCCAGAATAATACGCACCAGTAAATAGATCACCAAAGTCAAGTGCATCTCCTAGTGTTGAAATTTGAATATACTCCATATCTAGATCAGGAAGAGAAGGTGCATATCCTCCAGCAAAAATACCCCTTGTAGAGCTAGACATTCCCCCACTAGCCATAAATGCTCGACTTTGATCACCAAAATCAATCGCATTTCCCTGTGATGCAATGGTAACGTAATCTATTCTATTTGTATGAACAGCAGGATTTCTTCCTCCACCAAAAATACCACGAGTTTCATTAGCGACATTACCTGCGATGAATGCTCTAGCATTTGTTAAATCACCAAAGTTAAGTGCATTACCTAATGTCGCTATTTCCCAGTATTGAATTGTTGAAACATAACTATGACCACCACCAATTAATCCTCTACCACGATTTCTGGGACTGTTTTGCATTTCAGTAAATGTATTTACCGTCGCCCAATTATTTCCTGTGTAAAATTCAAGTGTTGCAAAGTCTTGATTGAATCTTAAACTTCCGGGTGTTGGTTTGAGTTCTCGACTATTTGTATCTCCTGATGGTAAAGTAAATGTGTCAGTGACTGTTAGATGTTGTGTGCCACTTGTAAATGTTGTTGCTGATGAAACTGTGACATCTCCATCAATTACAATCTCACCTGATGTCGATCCTGATTGCGACTCAATATCAATCTGTCCTGTTGTAAATCTTGCCTCTTTATCTACAAATCCTTGATAAGTTGTAAGAGAAGAGATACCAATATCAGTCGCTGCCTCTGATCGAATATTACCAAGTGCTTGAAGAGTATGAGTTGCTGCATCAGTTCCGATCCCGACTTTACTATCTTCGAGTTCAAATATTGTGCCAAAACCAATTCTACGTATTGTTGCCATCTTAGAAACCTCCTAGTCCACCATGAGAATCACTCACAGGTGAAATATGTCGGGTGTGTATTTGGTTATCCCCACCTCGTAAATCACCAAAGTCTTGTGCATTTCCCCCTGTTGAAATCGTTATGAATTCAACTGTATTTAACTCAGTATATGCACTGGGTGCAACACCATGTTGTCCGAGAGGTATCACAGCTCGTGTGCCGTTTGCAGCAGCACCAGCCGCTCCTCCTGCTATTTTAGATAAATCTCCAAAGGGTTGAGAATTACCTTTTGAGGCCATATTAAGGAAAGATATCACGCTTGTAAAAACAGAAGGTGTATCTGCACCACCTGCCCATACTCCTCTTACTGAATTAGCACAACCAGCACCTGGCCAGCTCGTGCCACCTACAGGTGCAATATCACCTTGGATTGAACTTCCTGTTGATGCGATTTTAATTATCTCATAATGTTGATTAGTTCCGGGATAAGCTCCACAAACAAATGCCTCCACACCGTTAGAAAAAGCACTGCCATCAGTAAAACGAGCTGCTGACATATCACCAAAATCTAATGCATTTCCAAGAGTCATTATTTGCACGTAATCAATTATATTAACTGCTGATGGTGCAGCACCCCCCATTGTAATTGATCGAGTTGAACTTGATGCAGATGCAGTGTAATTTCTCGCTTGAGTGCTATCACCAAAATCAATCGCATTTCCCTCGGACGCGATTGTTATATAGTCAATTCTATTACCACTAAAATTACCTTGAAACAATCCTCTCTCTGCATTTCCTGATCCATGAGCATCCTGACCAGAAGCACTTAAATCACCAAAACTTTTTGAATTACCCAGAGTATGAGTATTCATAAAATCCATTCTTTTTGTTGTATTGGCAGGAGTTCCATTTTTATCATATCCACCACCCCACACAGCACGGCCTCTTCTTGTTATATTATCTACTTGCTTCCAGAAATTACCATCCCAAAATTCAATCGTTTTGAAATCTTTGTTATAATAAACCATTCCGGGTTTGACATCAGTTGGTCGATCAGCAGTTCCTCCAACAGGTGGCATGAATGTTTCATATACCTTTAGATTCTGAACTCCACCTTGTCCAGTTGTTGCACCTGTTGATACTGATATTGTTTGTCCTGTGCCTATTACAACCTCTCCAGAAACAGATCCACTTTGTCCTGCCTCTACAATTAAATCTTCTGTTGTTGATAATTTAGTGTTAACAAATCCTTGATAAGAAGAAAGTGTTGCAATACCTGAAACCCTTAAACTTCCTGCACTTGTTCCACCTGCTACGTCTAATTTACCAGCAGGAATTGTTGATCCAATACCAGTGTTTGTATCAGTGGTTTGAGTAAATTTATCGCCGTAATTAAAACGTATTTCAGCCATCAGTAACCTCCTAGTCCACCGTGAGCATCAGTCGTGCCACATGCTCTACTATCAATGATACTTAAATCACCAAAAGATTGTGCATTTCCTGTTGATGCGATCGTTATAAACTCCATACGTTTGATTTTAGCAGGTGAAACATATCCACCGGATATCACTGCTCTTACCTGATTTGCAACAGCAGATGGTGAATCAGATCCTGTAGTCAAATCTCCAAAGTTTATTGCATCACCATTAGATGCCATTGTAATATATTGAATTGTCTTTATATTAGTTGCAAATCCGGGTGCGTATCCACCAGCATAGATACCTCTTATGGAATTTGCACATCCATCCCCACCATGCATGTTTTGACTTAACTTTCCAAATTCTACGGCATCTCCTTTCGATGCTATGGTCACAACATTTATACCTATCGAACTGGCAAAAGGAAATCCACCTTTTGAAAATCCACGAGTCGGTGATGACAAACATCTTCTCCATGCAACGCTATCAACTTGATCACCAAAATCAAGCGCATTTCCCAAGGTATCTATTTCTACATACTCAATTGTATTTTGATAACTTGGATGCCCTCCTCCAAAAAATAATCCCCTCGTTGAACTAGAACAACCACCAGAGTTTCTAAAATGAGATGCGCTTAATTCACCAAATGTAATTCCATCCCCTTGTGATGCTAATGTTATATATTCAATTCTTGGTTGTGAATAACCACTATCTGGGGCACTATATCCTCCTCCAATAATTCCACGAGTTTTAGATCCAGAACCAGCAGCGATATTACGTTCCTCTATCATAGAGCCAAAATTTTCAGTATTTCCTAATGTCATAATATTAAAAAATTCCATAAATTGATCATTCCCACGGAATAATACAGCACGACCAGCACCTGATGGACTATTCTGAATATCTGAGACATATGTAAACTGTCTCCACTCATTACCATTATAAAACTCCATGGTATTGAGATCCGTATTAAATCTCATCATGCCCTCAACAAAATCTTCTCCTCTATCTTCGATGCCACCAACTGGAGGTGAGAAATGAGTTCCGATACTTACACTTTCAACTGTTCCGACTGTGACTGTTGATCCACTTGATATAATGACTGATGTTCCAACACCAACAACGATATCTCCAATCGTTCCAACTTCTGATGTGAGTGTTATATTTTCGAGTTGATTGATATTATCCGCAGCGAAACCAGAATATCTGGTGAGTGTTGATGCACCAGATACGATTGACCCTGTTGTTTTTGTTACACCTTTGACCTTTAAATTTCCAAGACCATCCGTTGGGCTGGTTCCAAAACCAACACCACTATCCTCAATGTTAAAAGATCCTACACCAACGCGAAAGGTTGCCATGTTATATCACCTATGGTATCGAGATTGTATCAATCTTAGTTGTGACCGTTGCAGAAGAGGAACTACTCATCGTGACTCTAAACTCGACGTTTGAACCATTTATCACACCTTCAAATGTTCCAAGCATTGATCCGGTTGCGACTGCCGATTCTTCAATTGTTGTGACTGTTGTTCCATCATGTATTAACAAGTATCGACCAACTTGGAATGCAGATCCCTGCGTTATCTGTGCGAGGACAGATGCAGATCGGAAACTTGCCTTCGCAAAACTACCACAGTTTGTGGCACTTGTGGTTGAAACTGATGTCTCTTCCTCAGAGACACCTCCTCCTCCACCTCCACTTGATCCTGCGATACTGACATCAAGAGTGTTTGTTGCAGCAAAGTAGGTAATTGAGTTACCAGATCCGACAAAGTTAAGTGTATTGATACCAACGTTCTTTGCAATAACAATACCAGCAGATTGAATACCAATATTGAAACCACCACCAGCAGTAACAATTCCAGCAAATCCAGCATTACCATTCGCATGAACTGTGGCAGCAGTTCCAACTGAGAACCCACCAAACGCTGTGATAACACCAACAGTTTTTATATTACCACCACTGTATATTGTTGCTGCTGTTCCAACATTAAAAGCTTCTTGCTGATCTGATGTTAATGTTGTAACACCAGTTTGAGTGATGTCATGTAAGAATGATGTTCCAGAAGTTGTAATACCCTGAATTGTTGAACTAACGTTTACTGTAGCAGTTTGTCCTGATGCAGACGCAGTGATGTCGCTACCAGTGAAGTTTATCGTCTTAATACTTCCTGCAGTTCCAACGTTTGATCCTTCTTCCTGAACAGTTATACCCTGAATATCACTCGCACCGGCAGTGTTTACAGGAGCCCAGTTCCAACCACCTGAACCGTTCGCAACTGGAACTTCATTTGTGTTACCTGATGTTCCGTTACTTTGTGCCAGTTTAGCGATATACGCTTGCGCTAGTGTCGCAATACCAGATATATTTGCACCACTATTGACAGTCAATCTATTGTTGATTATAACCTCACTTCCAGCACCGGGTTTTCCTAATGTAGTGATTCCGGGGAAGGCAGCGTTTCCATTATGTTGTATAGATGAAAGACCAACTGTGACTCCAGTTCCAGTAGTCTGGAAAATCTTTGTATTATCATGGAAAAGTTCAACAGCTCCACCACCAGTGAACCTAGCCATCAAATCATCGGTGCTTACTTGCTGTAGTTGAATTTGACTATCACCTTTTATATGTAAAAATCCTGTTCCAGTATCTTGTATTTTAGTTCCAGAACCTGTATGGAATATTTCTAAACCATCAGAACTTGATCCAAATATTGCTTTTGCATTGTCATCAAATATTAAATCATCAGTTGACTTATCAAATGTAATGTTCGCTGCATCACCAGCAAAGACAACATCAGCACCAAAGTTTGTTGCACCATCAACATCTAAAACATCAAGGTTTGCAGTTCCATCAACATCAATATCTGCACTTAGATCAATACTTCCAGTGATTCCAAGTGTTGATCCATCAAATGTGAGGTTTGCTTCACCGTTTAAATTGACACCACTACCACCTGTGATTACTCGGTTGTCTGCATTATTTGAGATTGATACTTGTGAAGGTAAATTAGTTAAGTTTGAACCATCACCATATAAAGTATCAAAATATCCATTTGCAAATCTTGTTCCGTTAGATCCTATGTCGTAAGCACTATCAGAGCCTGCTGTAAAATTACCACGAACGACACTAACATATCCATCACCGAGATTTAGTGAGTTCGATTGGGTCGCAACTGCGTTCCCCATAAATCCATGGTTCGAGCATTGATAGTAAAGCACTGCTGGATGAACGTTCTCGTTGTTTCCAGTTCCAATACCTATTTGTGTATATGCACCTGAACTACCCGGAGTTCCTCCAGTTGTCACTTCAACAGAATATTGATTTGCTTTATCCTCTTCAAGATAGAAACGAACTGGGTGTCCACTGTTACTACTATGAGATTGATCAAAGTAGTATAATTTTCCGGGAACTAAAGTAACAAATGGAGATTGAACTCCATCTAACCAATATCCATTTGCCGATCCTCTTCCAAAATATCTGTGATCTGCTGTTTTGACTCCGACT
>Ga0209433_10000589_pt1 | contig 11216 bp, 8 predicted proteins | sample METZYME_5_50m_FD_187552 | JGI IMG/M metagenome (GOLD analysis project Ga0209433, IMG submission 187552) | Marine microbial communities from oxygen minimum zone in mesopelagic equatorial Pacific - METZYME_5_50m (SPAdes) (version 2) | ecosystem: Environmental > Aquatic > Marine > Oceanic | place...
TTAGGAATGGGCTGACCGAGGCCAGCCCGAGGAGGCTTCATAGCCAAAACTTAGTAGTGCGACTTAGTTTTAAACTTCGTTTGCCCAGATGACTGAGTTGCACCATGATATCCCTGACCTGCAGGCATATAGAATGTGATTCCTGGCAGCTCATGGAAAACATGTTCATGATAATCTGAACCAGCATCAGCTTGTCTTAGGTATACAGTGTGCGTATTTCCACTTGCGCCTTTAAATGGTCCAACTGAAACAGTTCCACTTACTTCTAAGCCTGACGTTGCAGAAGTAACATCAATCATAGAAGGATCGTAGGTTGTAACAATTTGGATTGAGCCATTTGTATACATGCCAGCGTGGACACCACAATGAGGATAAAGAGTTGTTGGCGTGGTGCCCGTTACTGTCAATGTGTAATTAGCTTGATCCCAACCTTCAGCTGAGCCAATGTTATTTGATCCAGATGTATCATTTTGAGTAGTTGATATTTCAAAAGGATGATTTGCAAAAACGCCTGAACCAGTTGGTTCAAAAACAATGGTATCCCCAACTCTTGCATAGATAACATGTGGATTGGAGTCAGCGTCTATACCATCTATTGTGTAATAAGCTGAGCCACTATTACCAACTGAATATGTAGTTGATCTAAAGTCTTCAACATCAGTAAGGCCAGTTCTGGAACTTTTATCTGTAATCCACTGAAGAGTATCAAATATCAGCTGATCAACTTCAGTACTATCGACTGTATCATCCAAAATACCTTTTAAAGTTGGTGTTAAGTAATCTCTAGCAGTCATTGAGAAGTATGCTTGTTCATTTTCTGAATCTACATAAACTTTTTGTAGGAATGCAGACATTCCTCCAGATAAACTTTCTAGCTGAGTATTTGTAACGGTGTAGTCTGCTAAATCTAAATTAAGAAGAACATTCCTTACAAGCGTTGTATCACCCAAAGATGTTTCTGTTGATGCATCACGATTGAAAATTGCATCGTTAACAGTTGAAACAGCAGTTAGCCCAGTAACACCTGCTTGAGTTTGAAGCACGCTCAATGTTTCATACATCATTAATAGTTGTGTATTAACAACCGCAGCTTTATTAGATGCTGCATCATTAATGCTTTGGTATGGGTCATCAAACCGAATCATAAAGTTTGAATCGACTCCGAGTTTCTCTTTAAGCGTTGTATAGTCAAATCTGTTATCGATAGCTAGCATTGTGCTTAGTGGCGAAATAACAAGATTTTGATCAATAGTTGGATTAGCTAATCCCATTGTAAATGCGTCCGCATCATCAGTTACAGGATTAAAACCATCTTCAGCTAGTAATCTTACTGTGGTAGTTATGTTATCGTCTATTTCAAGCGAGAATGAACCATCAGAAGCTGTTGTAGTCGTGTAGACTGCACCTTCACATGTCTCATCACCATCTGAATCAGTAACTGAAACACAAACAGTAGCGGATTGAATATAGCCATCTCTTATAAGTACTCCATCATAATTTGAAGTAGTTGGATCATCAGATGTATCGTTCGTAACAGTAACACTAAATGATTGAGAATCTGAAGCAGTTCCATCTGATGCAGTTACGGTCAATTCATAAGTATTATCAGTATTAGCATCACCCGGTATTTCAAAGTCCGGAGCTGTATTAAACGTGACACTTCCAGTTGTGTTAATGCTGAATAAACTAGCATCAGCACCAGAAGTTATAGAAAAGGTAATTGTATCTCCATCTGGATCTGTAGCAGTAACTAAAAACGCACCAGTTTGGTTCTCTAAAACAGAATACATAGATGTAGAGTTGGTAATTGTTGGTGGATTGTTACCGTAGCCGCCACCGCCGCCGCCACCGCCGCCGCCGTAGTCGCCACCACCGCCACCGCCGCCACCGCCGCAAGCAGCTATGGTTACAGTAGCTATAACAACTAATATGTTTTTAAAAATTGGTCTATTCATATAAGCCTCCTAAACGTATATATATAGAGAAAGGGAAATTCCCTTAAAATTTTTTATTAATACTGGGCGTTCGAGATATTTAAGATTAGAGCGTGCCCGCTACAAATCAAGATCCTGACAAGACAGTAATTCATTTAACTAAGGCTCAAAAAATAAATTTCAAGCCTTTAGTTTAAAAAAGATAGATTAATTTAGATCAAATCTGTCAGCATTCATGACTTTATTCCACGCAAGGACAAAGTCTCCTTTAAATTTATCAAGCGAATCGTCACTTGCATAAACCTCTACGAGAGCTCTCAGCTGTGAGTTAGAACCAAAAACTAAATCAGTTCTAGAAGCTGTTCTAACTTTCTCACCAGAAACTCTATCGACTGCTTCATAAGAATTTCCAGTTCCGTTAGGTCTCCACTTAACTGACATATCTAGTAGAGTTCTGAAATAGTCATTAGATAATTCATCTTTATTTTCTGTAAAAATACCATATCCACTTGCACTAATCCCTAAAGATCTAAGACCACCAACTAAAACTGTCATCTCTGGAGCTGTAAGTCCAAGTAATTGTGCTTTATCAAGCATAATTTCTTCAGGATTAACGTTAAGCCCAGCTTTGTGAAAGTTTTTAAAACCATCTGATTGTGGTTCAAGAACTTCAAAAGATTCAACATCTGTATTTTCTTGCGTTGCATCACCTCGCCCTGGAGTAAATGGAACTTCAATACCAGAGGCTTTTTCAATAGCGACATTACCTGCTAAGACAATAATATCAGCAACTGAGGCGCCAGTTTCTAATGCAATTGCTTCATAAATGTCTAACACTTTACTTAATTGATCAGGATTATTAGCTTCCCAATTCTTTTGAGGCTCTAATCTTATTCTTGCGCCATTTGCGCCACCTCTCATGTCAGAACCTCTATAAGTAGATGCACTTGACCAAGCTGTTTCAACCATTTCTTGAATTGATAAACCACAATTGTGAATTTTCTCTTTTACGACACTTACATCATAAGTTGAATCTCCAGCAGGGACAGGATCTTGCCAAATCAATTCCTCTTCAGGAACTTCTGGTCCCATATATCTTGTTTTAGGTCCCATATCTCTGTGCAATAACTTGAACCAAGCTCTTGCAAAAGCATCTGCAAACTCATCTGGGTTCTCATGAAAACGTTTTGATATTTCTTTGTAGCTTGGATCTTCTCTCATCGCCATATCAGCAGTTGTCATCATTGTTGGAACTTTTACCGATGCATCTTCCGCATCTGGAGCCATATCTTCTTCTTTTTGCCCAACAGCATGCCAAATGTGAGCACCTGCAGGACTCTTTGTTAGCTCCCATTCATATCCAAAGAGCAAGTCAAAGTATCCATTATCCCATTGTGTCGGATTTGCAGTCCATGCTCCCTCAATACCGCTAGTAATAGTGTCACTTCCAACACCTGAACCAAAACTGCTTGTCCACCCAAATCCCATCTCTTCAAGAGGAGCTCCTTCTGGTTCAGCTTGAACATGATCTTCAGTACTTGCTCCATGAGCCTTACCAAAAGTATGTCCACCAGCAACAAGCGCAACCGTTTCTTCATCGTTCATAGCCATTCTGCCAAATGTCTCCCTAATATCTCTTGCACTCGCAAGCGGATCAGGATTTCCATCTGGCCCCTGAGGATTTACATAAATTAATCCCATCTGAACAGCAGCTAAAGGATTATCAAGTTCTCTATCACCTTTATATCTATTACTTTCTAACCATCCAGTTTCAACACCCCAATGAATATCTTCTTCTGGACCCCAAATATCAGGCCTTCCACCACTGAAACCAAAAGTTTTTCCGCCCATGGATTCAATTGCTACATTACCAGCTAATATTAATAGATCAGCCCAACTTATTTTTTTGCCATATTTTTGTTTAACTGGCCAAAGTAGTCGTCTTGCTTTATCAAGATTCCCATTATCAGGCCAACTATTCAGAGGGGCAAACCTCTGTGCGCCAGTTCCACCGCCGCCTCGACCATCTGTACTTCTGTATGTCCCAGCAGCATGCCAAGTCATTCTTATAAAAAATGGACCATAGTGACCATAATCAGCAGGCCACCATTCTTGTGAATCTGTCATTAGATCATTTAGGTCTTTTTTTAGTGCATCATAGTCAAGATCTTCAAACTCTTTCCTATAATCAAACCCTTCATCCATAGGATCTGATTTTCTATCATGCTGGTGAAGAATATTTAGATTTAATTGCTCAGGCCACCAATCTTTATTAGATGTTCCACTTGAGCTATTGCTTGTCATCGCGCCATGCATAACAGGGCACTTGCCTTCATTTTCCATCGAAAACTCCTTTAATCAGTTTTAATACTTTCCTTTAAAGATTCTAAACTTTTTTTCGATGTAATTTAATAAAAACCTATATTTTTTTTCTACTCTATAACCATTAGGTCTTTCGCAATAATTGTCTCACCATCGTAGACAGATGAAATCTCTTTATAGATATCATCTGGTGATGAGCCCCAAAATAGAATATGAGAAAGCACTAACTTTTTTGGTTTTACTCTCTTAGCTATCTCACCCAATTCCAGAGTAGATGTGTGGTGACCCTTATGATACTTCTGCCAATCAGGAGTTTTATTCAAAAAACCGGCATATGAATATACTTCGTGAACTAAAATATCAGCATCCTGAGCATATTTTTCTAACGTTTCAGAAACACCTGTATCACCTGAAAAGACTATAACTTTGTCTGCGGAAGTGAATTTGAAGCCATATGATTCTTCTAGCCCGCCGTGATCGACTCTAAAAGATTCCACTTTTAAATCATCATTTTCAAAAATCACTCCATCTTTTAATTCATGGAAGTTAAACTTGTAACCTAGTTTGTTTGCGGGCTGAGTTCCGTTAATTCGGTAATCAATGTCAGATTTAAATGCTTCCAAAATATTTTCTGCCATACTTTTTAGATCCTTTGGGCCGTAAAGTTCTACTTTTTCGTTTCTACCCATTATCCATGGCGTAAGTAAGAAGTCTGATAAACCCATAGTGTGATCAGAGTGAATGTGAGTTAAAAATGCATATTTTAAATTAGCAGGAACTAATGCATCAATTTCTCCACCCCAGTTTGAAGACAGCTCTGCTGCTCTTCTTATTACGCCAGGGCCAAAATCAACCAGATAGGCATTTTCATTAACAATAACTGCATATGCTGAACCCATCCTTTCTGGATCTGGATTTGGAGTTCCCGATCCCAGAACAGCCAACCGAGTTTCAGCCATCAAAAGACTTGAAAAAAATAAAAATGACGTCAATATAAATTTCATTACTAAACTCTTATATACATAACTATTTAAGAATTTACACCACTGAATTTTTTATGACAAATAAAAACATATTAATTATTGGTTCCTCAGGAGGCATCGGAAAAGCTTTTGCTAATTTTTATAGTCAAGACCCAAATAATAAAATCATTGGCCTATCAAGATCACAGGAGAATTTTGAAGAATCTCTATATGCTAATCACTATATTGATCTTGAGAAAGAGGACACTATTGAAAATGCTGCGCTGACAGTGTCAGAGCATAGCCCATTTCAATTGATAATCATTGCATCTGGCATTCTTCATGCTGAAAATCTTGCACCCGAAAAAAGCTATAAACATATTTCTGCCGAGAATTTCAAAAAAATACTGAACGTAAATACAATCGGCCCAGCATTAGTTGGGAAATTTTTTATCCCTTTGCTTGATAGCCATAGCCCAAGTGTTATGGCATTCTTAAGTGCGAGGGTGGGGAGTATTTCTGATAACAGACTTGGTGGTTGGCATGCTTACAGATCCAGCAAAGCGTCTCTAAATATGATAATCAAAAACTTCTCCTTAGAAGTTTCAAGAACAAATAAACAGGCTAGCATTATTGGGCTTCATCCTGGAACTGTTAATACTGAACTCAGTAAGCCCTTTCAAAAGAATGTTGCAGAAAGTAAACTTTTCTCTCCTGAATTTTCTGCAGGAGCTATGGCAAAAGTTATAGATAATTTAAAACAAGAAGACACTGGATCGGTCTTAGCATTTGATGGGAGTAAAATAGAGAGTTAAATGAAAAATATAGTTTGGTTTAGGAATGATTTGCGAGTTTTTGATAATCCTGCTCTCAGCGCAGCATGCGAATCTAGAAATGAAGTTGCCGCAGTATTTATTGTAAGTGAATCTCAATGGAAAGATCACTGTGACTCAGTGAATAAAATAGCCTTCTGGTTTAGATGCCTCGTTGAATTAGAGAAAGAGCTTAAAAAACTGAACATACCTTTAGTGGTTTTAAAGTCTGATCTTTATGAAGATATTCCTCAAAAACTTCTTGAATTTGCAAACATGCATTGCTTTGAAAATATTTTCTTTAACATTGAATATCCATTCAATGAAAGAATGCGTGATGACGAGGTAACAAAAGTTTTTGAAAATCAGAATAAAGGAGTTTTTTCTTTTCATGACCAAGTTATTCATAAACCAGGGACATTGAAAACAAAAGCGGGTGGTGATTTTTCAGTTTATAGTCCTTTCAAGAGATGCTGGTTTGCTGAATTAGATTACTCGATGCTTGAAGAGATCCCTGTGCCATCGCCAGTAAGAAAGATAGATTTTTCTCATGCTAATGAATTTGATATTTACAACTATCAAGAATCAAGAATAAATCAAGACCTCTGGCCTGTTGGAGAAGAAAATATTCAAACAATGATTTCTAATTTTTTAGAAAAAAAAGGCAGTCTCTACAAAACAGACAGAAACTTTCCTTCAATGAAGGCTACAGCAATGTCATCGCCATATTTAAATACAGGTGTTGTCTCTTCAAAATGGTGCTTGAATCAATCGAGATATAATAATTATGATTCTCTTGATGAGGGTGACAAGGGAATTATTCACTGGGTATCAGAAATACTTTGGAGAGAATTCTATCGACATATAATTTTCAATTATCCAAGGGTTTCAAAGGGCAAACCCTTTCAAATGCGCTATGAAAACATTCCGTGGGAGAATAATCCTTCCTTTATAAGTGCTTGGAAAGAGGGTAGGACAGGAATCCCAATTGTCGATGCTGGTATTAGACAAATGATCGAAACCGGTTGGATGCATAACAGATTGAGAATGATTGTAGCAATGTTTTTATCCAAGAATCTTCTTGTTGACTGGAAGATAGGAGAAGAATTTTTTATGGAACATTTGATAGATGGAGATATTGCTTCTAATAATGGTGGATGGCAGTGGAGTGCATCTACAGGAACAGATGCAGCACCATATTTCAGAATCATGAATCCAGAAACACAATCTTTGAGATTTGATGAGCAAGGTGAATATATAAGAAAGTATGTAAAGGAACTAGAACAATGTCCAACTAATGAAATTCATATGCCAAAAAATCCACAAGACTTTGGATATGTCGATCCAATAGTAGATCTTAAAACCTCAAGACAGAAGGCTATAGATGTTTTTGGAAGTATAAAAAAAGAAACTTAAAAGATAATTGTTGTCTTTAAATTTTTCTTTGGACCAATAAAAGCATTAAGAATTTGTAAATCCATCGAATCCATATCTGCACCTCCATCAACCTGAATAAAAGTCGTAGTGTTTGGGGCTATCTCAATCAAGCTAGTTTCATTTATTAGTGAGGTTTCATTGAGCACCTGAGCAATAAATTTAACATCTGAAACATTCTCTATCGCAATTTTAGCTATGTCTGATTTTGAAAGAATTTCTACTTTTCTTGCCTTTAAGTATGCATTTGTAAGCTCTGTAACATTTTCCTGAAGACCTATAAGATTATTTTTATACCAAACAACCGTCTTTCCGGCGAATAGAGCTGATTTGACTGCATCATTAGATCTATTTTTAGCGAGTATAAGTGTTACTGGTCTGTGAGCACCAATTGCAGGTGGATAATCCCAATCTATCAAACCATGAACATCTGAGGTACCAAGTATGGTCAAGCCATAATCAAGTGCAATTTGAAATGCCTCCTCAGAATAACCATCACCGTTTGCTACCTCTATCCCATGTAAAAGCTCACTTTCAAAGAAATCCTTATGTACATCTCTTACCATGGGCTCGCCTATAAACTCTTCTGACGACCATGCAGGATGATTCCAAAAAGTAAATGCTTTCTGTTTTCTTGCTTCTTTCAATGCCTCTTTAACTGGCCATAGGTTAGCTAATGCCGCATCTTCAAGCCAAGACTGATTTTTATACTCTTGTAAATCCTCCTCAGGAATTTTTTCAAGATCTTGTTTCGCTTCTTCAATTTTGCTTTCGTCTAAGTAAATAAGTTTATTTGCATCTTCGATAAAAACTGCATTTATATGTCCAGGCGGAAACATCCTTGTAATTTCTGCACCATTAATAACGACTAAATCTTTATTTTGTGAAATCTCTTCAGCAATCTCAAAAGACCTATTTCTATCTGGATGTGGAATATCATCAATATGTGGTTGATATTCGAGATGCTCTGTAACTGCCATAATATCGATTCCATCCCTAACTGCTTCCTCGACTCTTACATTAGGCCAAACTGCACCATCAGAAAAAACAGAATGTGTATGTAGATCTGCTACAACAACTTGATATTTTTCAGTATTTGGAAAATTTATAATTCTTGCGGGGTTCTTGTAGTCATTAAAAACAAAAACTTCACCAACTGAAAGAATATTCAGAGAGAGAAGTAACAAAAAATATATACTATTTTTTTTCAAAATAATTTCGCCTTCAAAACATCCATAATGTTTAATTAAGGGGAATAAAGCTTCCCCTAATAATTTATCTGGTTATAGTCCAACCTAGTTGCTCTAATACGAATCTATCCTCTGAAAGAGTTCCGACCCAAGTTACTTCACCGTTTTCATTAAATTCAAATCTTGTAACCGTGTAGGCATTTGCGTTATAACCTGTAGCATCTTCAATGAAACTTCGCCAATGAAGGACATGTACAACTCCTTCATTAGTAGCACCTACTTCAATAATATTAAATTCTTCAGGGCCCCAGCTATCTGCATCACCACTGCTTATGTTCTCCATTACTTGTTCTTTACTGTAATTGATTTGAACAGGGCCTCGTGCCACTGAAATAGGCATTTCAGCTCCATCCCTTTCAATAACTGCACTAACACTTTCTCCAGGCTTTCCTCTAAATCCAAGACTATTTCGATTGTCATTTGTCAAACGCACACCGTTTACCTCCACAAATGAGTCACCCTCCATGAGCACACTTGCAGCTGGACTATCTGGAACAACATAATTCACAACCATGCCATCTCCCTCTGGATCCCAAACAAATCCAAAACCTACGTATCTATCGCCTACAGAAACACCATCATCTGCCATATTTGCATCAACCATTGATAATGCGGCATTTTGGCTTGTATAGCCGGCAGTTACCCAATCAACAGCTAAATCCATTACACCTTGATGCTTATTTGTTGTATTCTCAGTGCAAGCAGAAATTGCCAACAACATAAAGATACCAAAGCTAATTTGTAAATTCTTCATAAAATCACCTTTAAAATTTTTTTAATTCTAAATTACATTTATACTTAATTAATAAATACATGCAAGTAAATTTTGGAGAGCTTATGAATAATTATTTAGATGCAATGGCCAAACCTTTTATGCCCATTACACCTTGGTTGTTAAGACTAGGTCTGGGCATAGCTTTTATTTATCATGGAATTGGTAAATTCCCTCTGCCGCCAGAAAGAATGGTGCCTTGGTTTGAAAGTATGGGATTTATGTATCCTGAAATAGTTACAAGTCTTGTTGCATTAGGAGAAGTAGGTGCAGGGGCGGGAATAATTCTAGGAGGAATGTTACCTGGAAATATTGGAAATATAACCACTAGGCTATCCGGAGGAGCAGTTGTAGTAATAATGATAGGTGCTATTTATCTAGCTCATATGGACTGGTTTGAGGATTTAAGAAAGCTATTCACAAGCGAACAAATATTTTTATTTATTATTGGCTTATATTTCACTATCAGAGGAAATACTTAAAAAAATAAAAAAATACTTGTAAATCTAAATGAGAATCATTATCATTCTCAATACTAAAAACCTTATAACAATTTAATAAAGGGAGTTTCTTATGAGACAAGTATTATTTTTAAGCATGGTCGCTGTTTGCGGCTTTTTCATTTCTAACTCAGTTTTGGCACAAGATGCTGAAATAGAGGAAGTTGTAGTAAAAGGTAAAGTGCTCCAATCAGATCAAGTTAATGCTCTGAAGACACCAACACCAATTATTAATGTTCCTCAGTCTCTCACAATCGTTACTGATGAAGAGATGACAAGAAAAGGTATGAGATCTATTGGAGATATCATCAGGTATACACCTGGTGTAAATACTTCTCAGGGTGAAGGTCACCGTGATGCAGTAGTCTTCAGAGGTGTCAGATCTACAGCTGACTTTTTCCAAGATGGAGCTAGAGATGACGTTCAATACTATCGTTCACTCTATAATGTTGAACAGGTAGAAATCTTAAGAGGGCCAAATGCACTTCTATTCGGAAGAGGTGGAACAGGTGGCGCACTCAACAGAGTAACTAAAAAAGCTATGATTGGTTCTGACGTTAGAACTGTAAATGTTGGAATGGATTCATTTGGAGCTTTCGATGTTGCTGCAGATGTAAACATGGATATGGGCGACACAATGGCGCTTCGTATAAATGTTCATAGCGACACTTTAGAAAATCATAGAGATTATTACGATGGCGATAGATTGGGCTTTAATCCAACTCTTAGAATGAAATTGAGTTCAGCTACAACGCTTGATCTTTCTTATGAGCATATTGATCATGAAAGATTTATTGATAGAGGTATTCCTACAGCAAACAATGTACCTGTGAAAGAGTACGCAGAAATTGTTTTCGGAGATAAAGATAACAACGTTCATACAGTCGAAGCATCTGTGTTCAGAGCTACTGTTAGCCATGTCTTCTCTGATACAAGAAAGGGTAACCTGTCTTTAACTTCAAATAGTTTTGAAAAGATGTATCAGAATACCTATGTAGCTTCGCATACTGCTGGCAGTGGCGTGGTGACAATGGATGGTTATCATGATCCAACAGAAAGAGATAACTTTATAGTCTCTGGTAGCTTGGTTAATGAGCTTACTATTGGCGGCACAACTCATACTGTTTTAGCAGGTTTTGAGAACATTGCAACAGATAATAAAAACTTCAGATTTAACACATACTGGACTTCAAAAGATTGTTCAGCGAGTGGATACGATCAAGAGTCATT
>Ga0209433_10000590_pt1 | contig 11207 bp, 6 predicted proteins | sample METZYME_5_50m_FD_187552 | JGI IMG/M metagenome (GOLD analysis project Ga0209433, IMG submission 187552) | Marine microbial communities from oxygen minimum zone in mesopelagic equatorial Pacific - METZYME_5_50m (SPAdes) (version 2) | ecosystem: Environmental > Aquatic > Marine > Oceanic | place...
GATAATAACTAAGTAATTAAACTGAATTGTTTGTTCAAAAACATCTTTTAAGCTTAAAACACTAGCTCCAGCTAACGCTGGGATTGAAAGTAAAAAAGATATCTTACTTGAGTCTACTCTATTAAATTTTAAAATTCTCGCAGCTGTTATAGTAATTCCTGCCCTACTCACTCCAGGTACAAGAGAGAAAATTTGGAAAATACCTATAAATATTATTGACTGAAAATTTAAATTTGAAGAAATTTTTTTATCAAATCGATTTTTGTCTGAGATGTATAAAATTATTGCAAATATTAAAGTAGTCCAAGCAATGACTTCTAAATTTCTTAACTGATAAATTAAATTTGTACTATAAAGTATGTATCCAACAATTATTAATGGAATAGATCCTAATATAATTAAATTTAAAATTCTTTTATTTTTTCTGATATCAAACAATTCATCTTTAAAAAAATAAATTATTGCTATTAGAGAACCTAGATGGAGGCTGATATCAATAAGTAAAGAACTAGATTTAAATTCATATAAAGTAGAAACCAAAATTAAATGAGCAGAGGAACTAATAGGAAGAAATTCAGATATTCCTTGAATTGCAGAGAGAATTAAAATTTCTATAATATTTTGAAACATCGAGCCTTCGTAGCTTAAAAAAATGGCATTTCAAACAATTCGATTTATTCATACTTGGTATGCAATTTTTGAAATACCTACATTTTATGCTAATTATTGAAATTAAAAGGTCATAATAATTGACCTAAATAATGCTTTAACTAATAAAACCAATGTATAATTTGCCAAAAAAATAAAAAAATTATGTCTAGTAAAATGTTAAAATTCGTTGAGATAGGTCAACAAACGCCACCTAAAAGAGAGGTCAATACCAGAAAAGATGATTTTAACGAAATTTATGATGAATTCTTAACTCAAAAAGCTCAAGAACAATCAAGTAGATGTTCGCAGTGTGGTGTTCCATTTTGCCAGGTTCATTGTCCTTTAAGTAACAATATACCTGATTGGTTAAAACTTACTGCAGAGGGAAGATTGAAAGAAGCTTATGAATTGTCCCAAAGCACTAATAATATGCCAGAAGTATGTGGAAGAATATGTCCCCAAGATAGATTATGTGAAGGAAATTGTGTCATTGAGCAGTCTGGTCATGGAACAGTTACAATTGGTTCTATGGAAAAATATATTACAGATAATGCTTGGGAAAAAGGTTGGGTTAAACCAATATCAGTAAAGTTTGAGAAAGATCAAAGTGTTGGAATTATAGGAGCAGGACCAGCTGGTTTAGCAGCTGCAGAGCAATTAAGAAAAGATGGGTATAAGATAACAGTTTATGATCGTTACGATAGAGCTGGAGGACTTTTAATTTATGGAATACCAAATTTTAAATTAGAAAAACATGTAGTCGAAAGAAGAACAAAACTTTTAAAAGATGGTGGAATTGAATTTGTTCAAAATTTTGAAGTTGGTAAAGATGCAACTTTAGATCAACTCAGAAAGAAACATGATGCAATACTTATCGCGACAGGAGTATATAAACCAAGAGAAGTTAATTTACCAGGAAACGATTTAGATAATATTTTTCCTGCAATGGAATTTTTAACAGCTTCAAATAAAAAAGGATTGGGAGATAAAGTTGAATTATTTGATAAGGGAATTTTAAATGCTGAAGGTAAAGATGTTGTTGTAATTGGTGGAGGTGATACAGCAATGGATTGTGTAAGAACATCTGTTAGACAAAAAGCAAAATCAGTAAAGTGTTTATACAGAAGAGATAAAGAAAATATGCCAGGCTCATCAAGAGAGGTTGCCAATGCAGAAGAAGAAGGTGTGGAATTTGTATGGTTATCAAGTCCGAAAGAATTCAAAGGTAAAAACAAAATTGAGAATTTAGTTGTTGATCAAATTCAATTAGGTGAGCCTGATGAGTCAGGTAGAAGAAGACCTGAGATTCAAGAAGGTTCTGAATTTGAAATTAAAGCTGACATGGTTATTAAAGCACTTGGTTTTGATCCCGAAGATTTACCAAACTTATTTGACTCAAAAGAACTTCAAGTAACTAAATGGGGAACAATAAAAACAGATTTTGACACAATGGAAACAAATTTAAAGGGAGTGTTTGCTGCTGGAGATATAGTCAGGGGAGCTTCACTTGTTGTATGGGCTATTAAAGATGGAAGAGAGGCAGCTGCTTCAATGAAAAATTATTTACAAGAACTAGATATTAAAAAGACAAAAGTTGCATAATGAAAAATTATAAAAAAAACTTAGAACTTCTTTCAAAAAATTATGTTTATTCAAAGGAAATGGAGCATGATGCATGTGGGGTTGGAGTAATAGTTTCTACAGAGGGTAAAAAATCTCGAGAAATTGTAGAGCATGGAATAGAGGCACTTAAAGCTGTTTGGCATAGAGGCGCTGTTGATGCAGATGGTAAAACTGGAGATGGAGCAGGAATACATGTTGAGATACCTAAAGATTTTTTTATAGAGAAAATTGAGGTTACAGGACATGATTATGATAACGCTGAAATATGTGTTGGTATGATATTTTTGCCACGAAATGATTATTCAGCGCAAGAAAGCTGCAAAACTATAGTGGAGAGTGAACTAACCAAAAATAATTTCAGTATTTATGGGTGGAGACAGGTCCCGGTAAATCCAAAAATTCTGGGACAAAAAGCTCTTCAAACTATGCCTGAAATTATACAGGTATTATTTAAATCAAATGACCAAAATTTACTTGATAAAAATCTGGAAAGAAAAATTTATGAAACTAGAAAGAAAATTGAGAAAAAAGCTTTTCAATTATCTTTAAATAATTTTTATATTTGTTCAATTAGTTCTAAGTCAATTATATACAAAGGTTTATATCTTGCTGAAGCTATTTCAGATTTTTATTTGGATTTGAAAGACAAAAGGTTCATCTCTAGATACGCTATTTTTCATCAAAGATTTTCCACAAATACTGCACCTAGCTGGAGTTTAGCTCAACCATTTAGAGCAATTGCTCACAATGGTGAAATAAATACATATAAGGGAAATAAAAATTGGATGAAGGTTCACGAACAAGAAATGAGCAGTCCTTTATTTGATAATATTGAGAATTTAAAACCTGTAATACAAAAAGGTGTTTCTGATTCAGCGGCACTTGATAATGTTTTTGAACTATTAAATAAATCAGGACAACCAGCTCCATTAGCTAAATTAATGTTAGTGCCCGATGCATGGTCAAAGAAAAATAAGACATTACCAAAAAATCATCAACAATTATTCAATTTTTTAAATAGTACAATGGAACCTTGGGATGGACCTGCCGCCATAGCCGCAACAGATAACGAATGGGTAATTGCTGCAAACGATAGAAATGGTTTAAGACCATTAAGATATGCAATTACAAAAGATAAAATGCTGTTTGCTGGATCTGAGACAGGCATGATTGAATTAAATGAGAAGAAAATTTTATCAAAAGGTAGATTGGGGCCAGGTGAAATTTTAGGTATTAGAATTGAAAAAGGCAAGGTATTTTCAAACACCGAAATAAAAGATTATTTAGCTAAAGAATTTAAACACTTTAATTCTCAAATTATTGATCTGGACGAAAAATTAACAATATCTAATGAAAAAAATATTTTTGAGGGCGAAGCTTTAAGAAGAAGACAATATACTTTTGGAATTAGTTTAGAGGATTTAGAGCTAATTTTACACCCTATGGCTGAAGATGCGAAAGAAGCAACCGGCTCAATGGGTGATGATACTCCACTTGCAGTATTATCGGATAAATATAGACCACTCTATCATTTTTTTAGACAAAACTTTAGCCAGGTAACAAACCCACCAATCGATTCACTTCGAGAAAATAAAGTTATGAGTCTTAAAACTCGTTTTGGAAATCTGGGTAATATTTTAGATTTTGATACTTTAACAAAAGAAAATATTTACGTTCTTAATAGTCCAATTTTATCTAATTCTCAATTTGAAAAATTTATTAATTTTTTTGGAAAAAATTCTGTAAAGGTCGATTGTAGCTTTTCAAAAGATGAAAATTTGTCTGATGCAATTGATAGAATTCAAAAGGAAGCCGAAATAGCTGTAAGGCAAGGGGTAACACAATTAATTCTTAGTGATAAAGAGATATCCGATCAGAAATTACCTATACCAATGCTTTTATGTGTTGGATCTATAAATACTTTTTTAATTAATAAAAAATTAAGAGGTTATGTTTCTATAAATGTTCAATCAGGAGAGGCTATGGACACTCACTCATTTGCTACACTAATTGGAGTAGGTGCTACAACGGTTAACCCTTACTTAGCTTTTGATAGTTTGCACCAAAGATTTTCAAAAAAACTATTTGGACAATTTAGTTTTGATGATTGTGTAGAGAGATACATAAAGTCTGTTAATGCAGGACTATTAAAAATAATGTCAAAAATGGGTATATCAGTCTTAAGTTCTTATAGAGGTGGTTGTAATTTTGAAACTGTTGGATTAAGCAGAACTGTAGTTGATGACTATTTTCCTGGAGTTACTTCAAAAATCTCTGGAATTGGCTTAACTGGAATAGAAAAAAAGATTAGAGAAATTCATAAAGAAGCTTTTGAAAGTTCAGAAACGGTTCTTCCGATTGGCGGTATTTATAGATACAGAAAAAATGGTGAGACCCATCAATACCAAGGAAGATTAATTCATTTACTACAAAGTGCAGTTGGGTCAAACTCTTACGAAGCATATAAAAAATATGCTGAAGGTATTTATAACCTTCCTCCTATAAATTTAAGAGATCTAATTGACTTTAGAAAAAAGAAATTAGGTCCTTCGATAGATTTAAGCGAAGTTGAACCAATTCAAAACATATTAAAAAGATTTGGAAGTGGTAGTATGTCTCATGGTGCATTATCAAAAGAGGCTCATGAAACTTTAGCAATCGGAATGAATAGAATAAAAGGAGCTTCTTGTAGTGGAGAAGGTGGTGAGGATGAGCAAAGATTTAAAGTAATGCAAAGTGGTGATAGTGCAAACTCAAGAGTAAAACAAATTGCTTCAGCAAGATTTGGAGTTACTATTAATTATTTAAATAACTGTAATGAAATTGAAATAAAAATTGCCCAAGGAGCAAAACCTGGAGAAGGAGGTCAACTTCCAGGTTTTAAAGTAACAAATGAAATTGCAAAATTAAGACATTCAACCCCTGGGGTTACTTTAATATCTCCACCTCCTCACCACGATATTTATTCAATAGAAGATTTGGCTCAATTAATTTATGATTTAAAACAGATAAATCCAAAAGCTCGTATAGGCGTAAAATTGGTTGCATCATCGGGTGTAGGAACAATTGCAGCAGGGGTAGCCAAAGCTGAAGCTGATATAATATTAATTTCAGGTCACAATGGTGGAACTGGCGCCACACCACAAACAAGTGTTAAGTATGTTGGAATACCTTGGGAGATGGGTCTAACTGAGGCAAACCAAGTCTTAACATTAAATAATCTTAGACACAAAGTAACTTTGAGAACTGATGGTGGAATTAAAACTGGAAGAGATGTTGTAATTGCTGCAATGATGGGAGCAGAGGAGTATGGTGTTGCAACAACGGCTTTGGTAGCTATGGGCTGTATCATGGTAAGACAATGTCATTCAAACACATGTCCGGTTGGAGTGTGTACTCAGGATGAAAAATTAAGAGAAAAATTTACTGGGACACCTGATAAAGTGGTAAACTTGTTCACTTTTATCGCCTCAGAAGTTAGAGAAATATTAGCTGAACTTGGTTTTAAATCACTTAACGAAATAATTGGAAGAACTGATTTATTAATGCAAGTCAATAAAGCCTCTCCTAATTTAGACGACTTAGATTTAAACCCATTATTTGTTCAAGCAGATCCAGGGGACAATAAAAGATATTGCGAGAGTACAGAAATAAACAAAGTTCCTGATACTCTAGATCAGGAAATTTGGCCAGAAATAGAAACAGCGTTGGATAATTCACAAAAAATTGAAAAAGAATATTCAATTAAAAATACTAATAGAGCAGTAGGAACTAGAATTTCACACCATCTATATAAAAAATATGGATATGAGAAGTTAGATGAAAATTTTTTAACTTTAAATTTTAAAGGATCAGCAGGACAATCTTTTGGTGCTTTTTCTACAAAAGGATTAAAGCTAGTACTTAAAGGGGATGCTAATGATTATGTTGGAAAAGGCCTGTCAGGTGCAACTATAGCAATAAAACTTTCTGACGAGAGTAATTTAATTTCAAATGAAAATACTATTATTGGTAATACTGTTTTGTACGGAGCTACATCAGGTAAACTTTTTGCAGCAGGTTTAGCTGGGGATAGATTTGCGGTAAGAAACTCAGGTGCAATAACAGTTATAGAAGGCTGCGATTCAAATGGTTGTGAGTATATGACTGGTGGAACAGTTGTAGTATTAGGAAATGTTGGCGATAACTTTGCAGCCGGAATGACTGGAGGTATGGCATTTATTTATGACAAAAAACAACAATTTGAAAAAAAAGTAAATCCTGATTCAGTCGTATGGCAAAATGTAGAAACAGATTATTGGAAAGAATTTCTAAAAAATTTAATCAATGAGCATTTTAAAGAAACAGGATCAGATTTGTCTAAAAAATTAATAGAAAGTTTTGATGACGAAATTAATAGTTTTATTCAAGTATGTCCAAAAGAAATGTTAGATAAACTAAAAAATCCTATTACATTAAAAAAACAAGTTAAAAAAGTTAGTTAAATTAACAAATTAAGCTCCTTCAAAATTACCTTTAACCTTTTTTTACTTGATAAACTATGATCGCCTTTCTTAATAATATTTAGTTTTTTTCTTGCTTTTGGAAATAACTTTAAAATCTTTCTTGAATAAGAAACAGGGACTACTTCATCCTTTTCACCGTGCACCATTGTTACTTTAATATTTGAATTAATCTTCTTATTCAAAACTTTGTTTTTTCTCCCATCTTTTATTAGCTGAAGTGAAATTGGATATTCATAATTTCCATGTTTTAAATGATAAATACCCTTTTTTATTGTTTCATCTTTCATTTTTTTAGAAAATTTTTTCCACATTAAGTTTTCTAAAAATTCAGGAGCAGCTCCTATACCTAAAAATCCCTTAATTTGTTTTTTAAAAATTTTAAATTGATTAAGAGAAATCCATGCTCCCATACTTGAACCAATTAATATAAAGTCTTTTCTTTTTATATATTTTCTTATTAGAATAGACGTCTCTTTACTCCATTTTGAAATGTTTCCATTTATAAATTTACCTGAAGATTTTCCATGTCCAGAGTATTCAAGTGCTAAAAAACTTAACTTTTTTTTCTTGGCAAAATTTAAAAATGCATTTGGTTTTTCCCCTTCAAGGTCTGACATAAAACCGTGTAAAAAAACTATAAAAGAACTATTTTTATAAATTTTGGTAATATGTCTGATTTTCTTTGTATTTGATATTTTATGAAATCTGAAATTTACCATAATCGTTTATAAGTTTTGTCTATTAATATATAATCATATCAAATGTCATCTGATTTAAAAGTTTTACAAGTAATACCTAAATTAGGTTATGGGGGAGCTGAAACAGGCTGTTTTGACATCGCTCATTACTTGCCCGAAAACAATTGTAAATCTTTTATTGTTACAAGTGGTGGCGAATTACTAAAATTTGTAGATAAAAAAAAAGTAAAAGTGTTTAGGTTGCCAGTAAATAGCAAAAACCCACTATTAATTTTGATAAATGCTATAATTTTAATTGGTATAATTTTAATTAATAATATCTCTATAGTTCATGCAAGGAGTAGAGCTCCAGCTTGGTCATGCTTGTTAGCAACGAAACTAACTGGTAGAAAATTTGTTACAACATTTCATGGGACATACAATTTTAAAAATAATTTAAAAAAATTCTATAATTCAATTATGACAAGATCTGATTTAATAATTGCAGGCTCAAATTTTATATTTTCACATATTAAACAAAATTATTCTAAATATCTAAATGATAAGAAAAAACTTTTAGTTATTTTTAGAGGTATTAATGTTGATTATTTTGATCCAACAACAAAATTTGAGTCTGATGAAAAAAAATTACTAACAAAATGGAATATGGAAAAAGATAAAAAAATTATTCTTTTGCCAGGGAGATTAACATCTTGGAAGGGACAAGAAGTTTTTATTGAGGCAGTCAATTTAGTTAATATTGAATTGGGTTATGAAGCATTTTATGCTGTTATTTTGGGTAGTGATCAAGGTAGAGATTTATATAAGAAAAAGTTAATTAGACTCTCAGAACAATATAGGTTGTCAAAGCAAGTTAAATTTATAGATCATTGTAAGGATATGGCTTTGGCTTATAAGGTGTCAGATATTATAGTTTCTGCCTCAACAGAACCAGAAGCTTTTGGAAGAGTTGCTGTTGAAGCACAATCAATGGAGACACCAATTGTTGCAAGTAATATTGGTGGTTCTAATGAAACAATTATAGATGAAAAAACAGGTTTTTTATATGAAGCAGGAAATGCAAAATCCTTAAGTAAAAAAATTTTAAAACTTCTTTTTTTAGATGAAACACTGTTAAAATCAATTGGTACAGAGGGAAGAAAAAATATAGTCCAAAAATTTAATGTTGAAAAAATGTGCTTTTCTACTTATTCAGAGTATAAGAGATTATTAAATTAAATGCCTAAAATTACTTTACCTGACGGAAATAATATTGATTTTCCTAATAAAGTTACTGGAATTGAAGTAGCTGAAAAAATTAGCAAATCATTAGCTAAACAAGCACTTATAATGAGTGTAGATGGTGAACTTAAAGATTTATATTTTGAAATTGACAAAGATTGTTCAGTAAAAATTTTTACGGCAAAAGATCCTGAGGGTTTAGATGCAATTCGTCATGATACAACTCATATAATGGCCATGGCAGTTCAAGCTTTGTTTCCAGGAACAAAGTTAGCAATTGGTCCAGCAATTAAAGATGGCTTTTATTATGATTTCTATAGAGAAGAACCTTTTACTCCAAAGGATCTTGAAAAAATTGAAATTAAAATGAAAGAGATAGTTGAAAAAGATGAAAAAACACGCAGAGAAGTTTGGGAGAGAGAACATACTAAAAAACATTATGGAGAATTAGGAGAAAAATATAAAGTTGAATTAGTCGATATGATTCCAGAAGGAAATGAGGTTTCTATTTATTACCACGGAAAATGGTATGATCTTTGTAGAGGTCCACATCTATTGTCGACTGGAAAAATTGGTAAATATTTTAAACTTACAAAAGTTGCTGGAGCATATTGGCGTGGAGACTCAAATAATGAAATGTTACAAAGAATATATGGAACAGGATGGGCTTCTCAGAAAGATTTAGATGATTATTTGAAAAGAATTGAAGAAGCTGAAAAAAGAGATCATAGAAAACTTGGGAAAGAAATGGACCTATTTCATTTTAGAGAAGAAAGCCCTGGATCAGTATTTTGGCACGAAAAGGGATGGGCCCTATTTCAGAAATTAATTAACTACATGAGAAGTAGACAAGATGCTGCTGGTTATAAAGAGGTAAACACTCCAGAAATATTAGATAGACAACTATGGGAAAAATCTGGGCATTGGGAAAAATATGGAGAAAATATGTATACTTCAGAAACTCCTGATGAAAAAGTATTTGCAATAAAACCAATGAATTGTCCCGGGCATATTCAGGTATTTAATCAAGGTTTAAAAAGTTATAGAGATCTTCCTTTACGTATTGCAGAATTTGGAAAAGTACATCGGTATGAACCATCAGGAGCTTTACATGGATTATTAAGGGTAAGGGCATTCACTCAAGATGATGCTCATATATTTTGTTCCGAAGACCAAATTACTAGCGAATGTTTAGAGGTAACTAATTTAATTCTAGATATTTATAAAGATTTAGGTTTTGAAAATGTAATTCTTAAATATGCGGATAGACCAGAGGTAAGAGTTGGAGATGATGAAATTTGGGATAAAGCAGAAGCTTCTCTGCTTGAAGCAGTAAAAGCTTCCAAGTTAGAATATAGTATTAATAAGGGAGAGGGAGCATTTTATGGTCCAAAAATTGAATTTGTTTTAAGAGATGCAATTGGGAGAGATTGGCAATGTGGAACTTTACAGGTTGATTTAAACTTACCTGGAAGGTTAGATGCATCATATGTTGATAAAGATGGAACCAAAAAAGTTCCTGTTATGTTACATAGAGCGTTATTTGGTTCTTTAGAAAGATTTGTTGGAATTTTAATTGAAAACTATGCAGGAAAATTTCCTTTTTGGTTGTCTCCTTTGCAGACAATGGTAATACCTATCTCAGAGGAATTTAATGATTACGCAGTTGAAGTATCTAAAAAAATTAAAAATGCAGGCATTAGTTCTGCAGTAGACTTAAAAAATAATAATTTAAATTATAAAATAAGAGATCATTCTTTAGAAAAAATACCGCTTTTGTTAATTTGTGGTAAAAAAGAAGTTGACTCCAATTCAGTAACGATTAGAAGATTAGATTCTAATAAACAAGAAAATATGGGTATAGATCAATTCTTAAAAACATTCTCTGCGTTAAACAAAGCATCATCAAACTAAGTGGCAGATATCAAACAAAATTATTTTCAAAGAAGAACTAAGGAAAGAGGTCCAAGATCTAATAATAGAATTTCCTCTCCAGATGTTCAGGTTATAGCAAGTGATGGAGAAAATCTTGGAGTGATTAACACCAATGAAGCTATTTCCATGGCAAAAAATCAAGGTCTAGATTTAATTGAAATAGCACCTAATGCAAACCCCCCTGTATGTAAAATAATGGATATGGGTAAATATAAGTATGATGCTCAAAAAAAAGCAAATCTTGCAAAGAAAAAACAAAAAATTGTTTCTTTAAAAGAAATTAAAATGCGACCTGTAACTGAAACTCATGATTATGAATTTAAAGTTAAAAATGCAAAAAAATTTATAGCTAAAGGAGATAAGGTTAAATTCACAATAAGATTTAAAGGAAGAGAGCTTCAGCATTCACATCTAGGAAATGAACTTATGGGTAAAATTAAAGAAGACATGAAGGATATTGGTAAGGTAGAGTTGCATCCTAAGTTTGATGGGAAGCAAATGATCATGGTAATTCAGCCTTTATAAGCCTTAATAGAGGTTGTAAAATTATATCTTTCTTTGTATAAGTCCGCTG
>Ga0209433_10000594_pt1 | contig 11171 bp, 7 predicted proteins | sample METZYME_5_50m_FD_187552 | JGI IMG/M metagenome (GOLD analysis project Ga0209433, IMG submission 187552) | Marine microbial communities from oxygen minimum zone in mesopelagic equatorial Pacific - METZYME_5_50m (SPAdes) (version 2) | ecosystem: Environmental > Aquatic > Marine > Oceanic | place...
GTCAGATTCGCGGCAGTGAAATTTCTATGATCTTTCAAGAACCGATGACAGCGCTCAACCCAGTGATGACTATCGGTGTTCAGATCGATGAGGTCTTTAGATATCATGCAGATATGTCGAAAAATGAGCGTCGGAAACGCGCCATTGAGCTTCTTGAAGATGTTCAATTACCTGATCCTCAACAGATTATGGCAGCTTACCCCCATGAACTATCAGGGGGGCAACGTCAACGAGCAATGATCGCAATGGCTTTGGCACTCGAGCCAAAAATTTTGATTGCTGATGAACCTACGACCGCCTTAGATGTTACCACACAGGCTCAAATCTTAAAACTAATTAGTGAAATGCAAGCGGTTCACAAATCAGGCGTCTTGTTTATTACACATGACTTTGGTGTAGTGGCTGACATAGCTGATCGGGTAGTTGTTATGCAATATGGCCGTGTCGTGGAGACTGGCACTGTTGACAAGGTTCTTAATAAACCAGAGCACCCCTACACAAAAGCTTTGATCGCATCCGTACCAAGTTTGATACCACGCGCGCCACGCCCGCGCTCTGATCAAGTTGTCTTATCTGGCGACAAGGTTCAGAAGAGATTTGGCGGTGGTAAAAGTTTTTTTGGCTTGGGCAAACCAAATCGATTTGTTCATGCTGTTAAAGATGTCACTCTAGATTTGCGAAGCGGCGAAACCTTAGGGGTAGTTGGTGAAAGTGGCTCTGGAAAATCAACTTTGGCGCGCTGCATTATTCGTCTCATTGACAGTGATAGTGGAAATATAATGCTTGATGAAGTTGATATTCGCTCCTTAAATAGAGCCGAAATGCGCCCACTTCGGACAAAAATTCAAATGGTTTTCCAGGATCCATTTGCTTCTTTAAATCCGCGCATCAAGGTCGGTCAAATTATATCACAAGGGCCAATAATACAGGGTGACTCAAAACAAAATGCAGAAGCCAGAGCTCGCGAGTTATTGAAAATCGTAGGGCTTGATGAGCGAGCATTTAACCGCTTCCCCCACGAATTTTCAGGGGGTCAGCGACAGAGGATCGGAATAGCAAGAGCTTTGGCTTTGGACCCGGAAATTTTGGTTGCTGACGAACCTGTATCTGCTCTAGATGTTTCAATTCAAGCACAAATATTAGAGCTTTTGGACAAAATCCGTGAAAGTATGAATTTGTCGATGGTATTTATTACACATGACCTGAGAGTTGCGGCGCAAGTTTGCGATCGCTTGGCTGTTATGCGTTATGGGGAGATTGTAGAAACGGGAGCTACTGGTGAGATTTTTAAGAACCCTCAGCATAGTTACACGCGAGATCTACTCGCAGCAGTACCTGGCAAAAAATGGGATCGAAAAATTGCAGGATAGTCTAATTTTTTGATCATGGCCCACTAGAGAAATTAACTTCTATAAATCACCAAAGGAAATATGAAAATGAGCGACGTGGCAGGCGACCCTTACATTTCGATCGTTGAACTTTCTAAGGCTTTTCAAAACAAATCTGTTTTACCAAGTGAGGTTGTGGATGCTCAATTGAAGAGGATCGAAGTAATTGACAAAAAATTAGGCAGCTATCAGACTGTTTATAAAGATACCGCAATGGCCTCGGCTAAAGAAGCCGATCTAGCGCTTGCTAATGAACAGCGTCTGGGCCCATTTCACGGTATACCATTTGCGCTTAAAGACATCTTTGAATTGGAGGGACATGTTACCACATGTGGTTCTCAAGAAATGCTCAAACGAATTTCAAGAACCACAGGAACGATTGTTCGCAGGCTAGTAGACGCTGGTGGTATTTTAATTGGAAAAACTAAAACGGTCGAATGCGCATTAGGAGGCTGGGGGACAAACGAACACATGGGCACTCCATGGAACCCTTGGGATTTGAAAGAAGCAAGAGTGCCTGGCGGTTCGTCGTCAGGCTCTGGTGTCGCGGTAGCAAGTGGAATTGCGAGTTGTGCAACAGGTAGTGATACGGGAGGCTCTGTCCGTTTACCAGCTGCTTATTGTGGGTTGACCGGTTTAAAAGTAAGTAAAGCCTGCTTACCAACAGATGGGATAATGCCTTTATCTCAAACCTTAGATACTCCCGGCCCAATGACACGAAATATGGCAGATCTGGCTTTTATGTTTTCGATCATGCAGGGCTTGAATGCCAATAAGCTAGAAAATGATATGCTAAATGGGCGTGGACTTTTCGATATTTATATGAATATTTTTAAAGGCTTACGGCTTGGGATTATCAGTGAAGAAGAACGTTTCCGTTGTACTGAAGATATTCTTAAAAGCTATGATACAACACTCAATTTATTGGTTGAATTGGGCGCAGAACTGAAAGTCTTCAATCCCCCAATACCCTATGATGATATGACCAACTTGAACGGTGCGATTACAATGTTTGAAGGATATCTTAACCACCGGTCCTTTTATGATGACCCCAAAAAACAGATGGATCAGAATGTTAAAAAGCGAATGCTTTCTGGGCGCGACCTAACCATAGAAAGCCATTCAAAACGATTGCAAAAACGCCAAAAAGATCAATTAGTTTTCAAAGACTCAATGGCTGACTTTGATGCATTGATTACACCAACTGTGCTCGAACCCGCGCCGCGGCTAGATGATATTGATGAAGATTTCACACCTGGTTATTTTACAAGACCATTTAATTATATTGACATGAGTGCCCTAGCTATTCCAACTGCCTATTCCGAAAATGGGTTGCCAACGAGCCTGCAAATTGCTGTTCCTGCTGGCCAAGAAAATTTTGTAATTCAAATGGGGATGGTGCTTGAAAAGGCTTTGGGATTGAACAGACAGCCAGATTTGAATCTTCTTTAATTTTGATAACCAGTTGCTGGATAGCCTGAAAATTTCTTAAGAAAGATCTCCAAGTGTATAAGACAATACATTAAATAATAATTGCGAAACTGTATTATCGAAATTATTCCAGGGCAAACTCCCGCAAAATGTAATAGAGCCAACAGAAAAAACCCTTCCACCTGTAGGTGTTTCAAAATAGATCATATCGGCACGTTTTACTTCACTTTCTGGGCCTCCTGATAGATTTGTTAAATGGGTCAATTGCTCTTCAGGAACCAAAATAAAATGGTCATCCGTAGCGAAAGATTGTGCCAGGATATTTATTGAATGCCCAGGATCCAACTTGTGGTCAGTACGGTCTAACTCAAAACCTGCTGCCCCATTTCCGCTAAAACCAAAGTCCCCGATAATATCATCATCAATACCTTCAAATACCCAATCAAATTTAGGATCGAAACAAACTCGTTTATAGGGCATGCCATTGAAAGTACCCTGCGCCGTAAAGCCAACTCCAACCAATTGCTGTGGCGCGCGTCCATTTCTACGCCATAATCCACCATAGGCACCGTCAAATGCATTATAATATTCACCTGGCTCTGATGCCCAAGCACGTAATCCATCTTCAGCCCGTCGAATTTCAAGAAGACTTGGTTCTTCTTTGTGACGAGCTATCCTCCAATAAAATCCATTTCCACCGAGGTAATGAAGGGCGCCACCTTGATCTCGATACTGGGTCAATGCATCCAAAGTTTCGCTCGTGTGATATTCTGGATGACTACCAGTTACAACGGCATCGTAGAGCTTTATTGCGTCAACACCGTCATGATGAAGTTCTTCATCTGTGATGACATCATAATCTATCCCCTTTGCATGTAACCAAGCGATTAGATGGCTATCCGCCTGAAAATGCCTCAAACCTGAACAATCAGCTTGACCAAATGTGATATATCCAGGTCTTAAATTGAATAATGGCCTCTTATGTGAGGCATGACAAATTCCGCTACCATCAGAATGATTATTGTAAGTGGACAATCCGTAACTTTGAAATTGCGCGGGATTATGCGGGTAAGCATTCCAGTCCGCTATCCTTTGCAACCAAGTATCGTTATAATCCGGACGAGCATGATTACCGTAAATTGCATAGGTAAAAGTGGAGACTAAAACGCAGAGCCGGGCACTAGGTTGTTCCTTTTCTGGGCAAACAAAAAATGGTATTGCATCATAGTCATTTCCACAAGAAATGCGCATTACATAAATTCCAGAAGCCATTTCTGGTGGAATGATAAAGCTAAAATCTGGCTCCCAATTGAAGTCATAAATATCATCTTCATGAAATGCAATCGCAGCATAATGCTCAGGCTTATGCTGCCAATTCATTTCACTAGCATCCCAAAAAGCGCCAGTAACTGCTCGCGTTGGAGCATTTTTTAACATTAGATCAGGGCATCCAACACCTGGAACAGACAAACTCGAAATATTTTTCGAAAAATCCCAGAAAGCAGTAGTTTTCGCGTCTGCGCAAATTTGAGGTTTTTCAATTTTACCATTGAAGTAATTCTTGGTTAACCCAGCGACGCGTCGTGCTGCAATAACAACGCGTGCCTTTTCGTTTAAATCCGCTTCCTCATCAAATTGAATAACCGCTGGCTGATAACCTTTCGAATTGTCTAAATTGATTAATTCAATGCTCATCAAACCCTTTTTGTTAATTTGCGCCTCTATACGATGCCACCTCCTCAAGGAAACAGCGTCCAATGTAGTGACGGTTTTAGAACCAAAAATCAAACTAACATGGCCATCAGAATTTAACGTTATGCAAAATTGACCAAATTCAATTAATGATTGAGGGTTGTGAGTTTTAAGTGTCGGGTAAATTGTAACTGAGAAGCTTAATTTATCGCTAGCGGTAATTGCAAGAGGTTCCTCGGTTATTCCAAAGGAACCAGGGTAAAATTTCTGATTACGTGATGGAAAAGACTGTTTTGTAAAAAGATCGTCGCAAGCGTATTCAACAATGCCTTGACCTTTAGGGTTTGGATCAGCATTTATGGATCGAAAAAGTTGGACAGTAAAATCCGCTTTATGCGCACTGGAAACCATAAAGTTGATCCGATCTCCAGGCCGACCTGAAAGTTTATCAGAATAGCCTATTATAGGAACCGTTTCCAAATTGAGTCTCCAATCACAAATATTTTATTTTTATTTCGATAGTCTGACGGAATAATAAATCAGGCGCAATTCCAACAAACTTTAAAATTTTTCTTCTTACGAAAATTCTTTTCTAATTTTTTGAATAATTCCAAAAGTTTTTTCGAAATTTGGGCTGTTTAACGGATTATTCTGACTTGAAAACCAGGCAATAGAAACTTGTTTGGCCGGATCTACAAATAAAAATTGGCCATGAATTCCAAGTCCAAAAATCAGTGGCTCTATCTCCCTAAGTATGTACCATTTGGAACGATAGTGCATCTCCCTTTTGCCCATATCATCGTAAAAATCGCCATCCCTCCAGGCTTGAGGATCACCATTGTTAATAATATCGTCTATCCACTGTTTTGGAATAACTTGTGTTCCCTGACGCTGCCCTCCATTAGACATCATCATACCTACCCTTGCTAAGTCCCTTGCCAAAAAACACTTACCACCAGCCGCGCGTGCCCCACCCAGACGATCAACAGTCATATATCCCGATGCTTCTGCTCCCAGTGGCTTCCAGAGCCTATCACTAACTAAATCGGCATATCGCATATCGGTTGCGCGCTCAAAAACCCAAGCTAAAATATCGGTGTTTGGAGAAACATAGTGAAAACGCCCTCCATGTGATCCATCTGCCTCAGTCAAAGAAGACATAAAAGATCGTAAGTCGCCAGCTTCACGATCTTTCGGAACAGGGTTCCAATTTGCTGCATACCGATAATCGATTATAGGGCCTTCAGTTGCAAGATAATCTTCGTCAAAAAAAACACCTACGCGCATATCTAAAAGATTTCGTACTGTAGCCTTAGCATAGGCAGTATTAGACAATTCCGGAATATATTTGGTTATCAGGTCCTGCTCACTTAATTCATTTCGTTCTACCAGTGTGCCTGCAATCAAACCTAGCATGGACTTTGACACGGACATCAAAATATGCGGATCCCTGGAACTCATACCATTGCGATAGGTCTCATAAATTAATTTGTTATCATGCATTACGACAAGAGCATCTGTATCCGTTTCTATTAAGGCCTCATCAAGTCCTGTTATAAATGTTTTAAAGGTGCCACTTTCTAGCTGCCAAATATTCTCAGGATCGTTTTTAATTTCAGCCGAAGGGACAAGTTCGCGCACGTGATGAAAGGCCCAATGACAATAAGGCGCTTTACGCCAATTGGCCAATGAAACTTGGTTTAACTGTTTAGGTGGAAACCCCTGCATAACTTTAGACATTTCAATACCTTTGGGTAATATTAACTATCGGTGACAGCTAAATTTTAAAGCGTCAATGCTTACTAGAATACAAGCTATTTTTAATTCACAAAATTTTATTTAAATTTAGCCTTACTCATTCAACTTCTTACGCAGCCACAGACACAAGATAAACTGTGGCATCATAACTTATAATGCCATTTTGCAGCCTTTTATTTCCGTCTGTAACAAATGCTTCTCTGATCTCAGTCAAAACGTCATTTGAAGGAGCAGCCTCTTTTATTGCTCTGAACCCCATGCCAATTTCCATTAGAAGTGATGCGTTTTGTTCGGCACTATCTTTTGTCATAATTTTAGTCTCCACAGTATCTATGTTTACGGAGGAAAAATCAGCGGCTTTTAAGATGGAGTAAAGGTAACTTCGGTCACTAAATGCAAGTGGACCCGGCTCTCTTCCTGGCTCAGCAAAAGATACTCCTGTTATATCAACGACCGTATTAAGGGGAGAATGGAAAAAATCATTGGCTGCAAGTGGAGCCCAACATACAAATCGCATCTCACAATCCTTTTGGATAGCAGATTTTATATTTTGAAATGCTTTTGTTGGGTTTTCGAAAAACATGACACCAAACCTCGATATCGCCAAATCGAAACCAGCAGGTTTAAATGTGTACGACTGAGCGTCAGCCTGCAAAAAATTTTCGCTTGAGCTTTTGGGATGCGATCGTGCGAGACCCAATAGTTTTTCAGATATATCAAGCCCAGTCACCCTTGCTTGATTACCCATTATTTTTGCAAGCCTTCTTGTTGTTGAACCTGCACCACATCCAAGATCCAGTCCATTGTTGCAACCTGTAGCATCTAAACCTTGAAACAGAATATCTGAAATATTTTCCAGACGCTCATTCATTGCCGTGTCATTTATAACCCATGATTGACCAGGAGCTTCATTCCAATATTGTCCCTGCTTATCATTCTCGCCATATATACTCATCGTCCTAATCCTAAACTTTTCAAAATTGTGCGCAGTATATTTTTTTGATTTTTTAAGACTTGCGATAATTTGAGGTCAAGTCCAGAGTAAAGATATCTGGAACTCAGGCAGATAATAAAAGTTGCGTTCCGAAGACACTTATTTGAAATGGAGGGGAAAATGTCACCAACAAACGAGCCTAGTTTTAGGGAAAGTGTAGATATTATGTTTACGCGCGCGGTGCAATTAATGGACTTACCTCCGGGTCTTGAACAGCAAATAAGACTTTGCAATGCAACTTATACTGTACGCTTCGGAGTGCGGTTAAGAGGAGAAATGCAAACTTTTACTGGATATAGGGCAGTACATTCTGACCATATGGAACCGGTTAAGGGTGGCATCCGTTATTCAGAAGCTGTTAATCAAGACGAAGTCGAAGCACTAGCCGCTCTGATGACTTATAAATGTGCACTCGTTGATGCACCCTATGGTGGATCGAAAGGTGGACTATGTATTAATCCACGTGAATATGAAGAACATGAACTTGAACTGATCACACGACGCTTTGCGTATGAATTGATTAAACGGGACCTAATTAATCCAAGTCAAAATGTTCCAGCGCCAGATATGGGTACGGGCGAACGAGAGATGGCATGGATTGCTGATCAATATGCGAGAATGAATACTACAGACATTAACGCCCGTGCCTGTGTAACAGGTAAACCTTTGATTGAGGGCGGAATTGCTGGCCGAGTAGAAGCAACAGGCCGTGGCGTGCAGTATGCATTACAAGAATTTTTTCGTGAGGCTAAAGACGTGTCAAAAGCGCAACTTTCTGGAAAATTAGATGGTAAAAGAATAGTGGTGCAAGGCCTTGGCAATGTTGGCTACCACGCTGCTAAATTCCTACAACAAGAAGATGGAGCGCAAATTATTGGCATCATCGAACGAGATGGAGCTTTGGTGAGCGAAACCGGACTAGACGTTGAAGCTGTTCATAATTGGATTATGAAAAATGGTGGTGTTTCTGGCTTTCCAGACGCCACGTTCGTAGCTAACGGTGCAATAGTATTAGAAAAAGATTGCGATATTTTGATCCCAGCAGCACTAGAGGGAGTAATCAATCTTAAAAATGCTGCAAAAATTAAAGCTCCACTCATTATTGAAGCTGCGAATGGGCCAGTCACTGCCGGTGCGGATGATATTCTTCGCAAAAATGGATGTGTAATTATTCCTGACATGTATGCTAATGCTGGCGGAGTGACTGTTTCCTATTTTGAGTGGGTAAAAAACCTAAGTCACATTCGTTTTGGCAGAATGCAAAGACGTCAAGAAGAAGCACGCCATGAAATGGTTTTGCGTGAATTTGAGCGTCTTTCTGAGGCTATGGGAAATACCTGGAACCTATCCCCAAGCTTCAAAAAACAATACCTACGTGGAGCGGGTGAATTAGAATTGGTACGCTCTGGACTTGATGATACCATGCGTTCATCGTTTCAATCCATGCGAGAAATTTGGCATGAACGAAAAGATGTTACCGATCTTCGAACCGCTGCCTATCTTGTATCTATAGGAAAAGTTGCGGCTAGTTATCAAACTAAAGGGCTATAGTTTCTTGGACGATAAACATCATCAAGTTTTAATATTTGGCAGCTCCAGAAACATCAAAGAAAATTTCCGTAAGTTTCAAGTAATGTTGGAAATAAAAGTATCGCATAAAGATGTTTACTCTAAATGCTATATTGCCAAGGTTGTTTAACAGTGGATAGTCGAAAAAATAATACCAAGGGTATTTTACTTATGTTAATATCAATGGCGTGTTTTGCTGCCGGCGATACATTTGTAAAAATTTCTGGGGCCTTTTTATCTCCTTCACAGATCATGTTTTTTCTCATAAGTGGAGGCTTAGTAATATTCACTGTGATTGCATTGATTAAAAGTGAAAAACTTAGAGAGCGAAGAGCCTTTTTACCGATTTTACTGATCAGATACTGTGCAGAAATGTTGGGACTCGGAGCAATGATCATGGGTATAACAAAAATTCCACTTTCCGTTGTCGGAACAGTAACACAAGCATCGCCTATTCTGGTTGCAGCTGCCGCAGCAATTGTTTTCAGGGAAGCAGTTAGTTGGCGACGCTGGAGTTCAATTATAATTGGATTTGTGGGCGTGGTACTTGTTATTCAGCCCGGAGGGCAAGACTTAGACTATGCCGTCTTGTGGGCAGTTGCAGCACTCGTGGCATTTTCTATAAGAGACCTTGTAACAAGATTGACCCCGCCAGATATCCAATCAGCAAGCATTGCAACTTTCACCATGATTGCAGCTTTTCCATTTACTACTGCATGGGTATTTTTAAGCGGAGAAAAATTTTTTCCTCCTGGAATTGATTGGGCCGTAGTTACCTGCATGATAATACTAGGGTCCGTTGGATATCTATTATTAATCACTTCGCTACGCATTGGTGAACTCTCAGCAATAATGCCTTTCAGATATTCTCGCATTGTTTTTCTTCTTATAATGGGTGTTTTGGTCTTCGGTGAACGACCAACACTTTCAATGCTGGCGGGAGCCGGGTTAATCCTGATTTCTGGTGTTTACATAATGTGGAGAGAACGGATAGTTAAACAGAGCATCAACCAATAGTAAGTATTCTGTTAATTTCTCAACTTCCCAACTACTGCAATCAATCGGAAATATTTAAAATTTTAATCTATAATACTTACATGAAGCTAGATCTTGAACCATGTACAAAATCAGTTTAATTACTTATTGTTTTGGAAACTCATTTTGCAGAAATTCAAGTAGGACATGTTGCTATAAGTGAACCTCTTATAGCTATTGCAAAGTCTAATGGTTTCGAAGTTGAATCTTCTGAAGGGAAAACAGTAATTACTGCTCAACTTGGAAAAGTAACCTTTGAAGGAAACGACAATTATACTCATATAACTTTCTCGTCTGAAACTAAACCTCAACTACAATTATTCAAAGAATTATACGCAAGCCGTATAGCTAGCCTTGACTTAGAAGCAGAAGTTAAATGGGATAAAACAGATGCCTCGACCCCATTAAACCAAATTCGTTGTCAGATTTCATCATGTAAAGAAATCTCTAAAAATTTTAGCCGTCTCACTTTAAGTGGGGATTTTACGACTTTTGTTAATCCTGTTGCCGGGCTTCATTTCAGATTTTTAATTGGACCTACGGATTCAAAATTTCCAACGTTAGATGAAAACGGATTAACATTTTGGCCAGGTGGTCTTTCGAAATGGCATAGACCGGTATTTACGGTTCGCAAACTAGGATCTAGCGCGGAGTGGATTGACGTTGATATTGCGCTTCATAGCGGTGGAAGAACTACAGAATGGCTCAAAGATATAAAAATTGGTGAAAATATTGCCATTAATGGGCCAAGCGGAAGTAAGATGCCAAAGGCTGATAAAATGTTTTTATTGGGCGACGAAACTGCAATGCCGGCGATACTGAGAATTATAGACAACACCTCTGCCTATGAAGAAGTGAATGCAGTACTTGCACTTCGCGATCAAGAAGATTTACAACCATTTACCTCAAACAAAAAGGTAACTGTCGAAACAATTGATATGAAAGAAGAGCAAGGATTACTAAATGCTCTTGAGAATAAAATAGAGTTTATGTCAGATAGCTTTTTGTTTTTTGCGGCAGAAAGATCGCAAGCAACAAAGGCTAGGGAACTTATAAAGGCAGCTAATAAATCGGTTGGGACCTCAAGAATTTCAGCCTATTGGACACGCAAATAATATTTTTTCCGTTTTGGCAGTTTATCTCAAAAAAAAAGTTTCACTTTTAACTTTGAAAACGTTGCAAGAGTTGTCAAAAATTCTTTAGTTTAAATCTTACATCATTTTGTATCAATTCACCCTCCATAAGATGCAACCGGAGCACCAAAAAGAGTTTCGTCAGGAGTAATGCCCAATCCTATTCCACCA
>Ga0209433_10000596_pt1 | contig 11165 bp, 10 predicted proteins | sample METZYME_5_50m_FD_187552 | JGI IMG/M metagenome (GOLD analysis project Ga0209433, IMG submission 187552) | Marine microbial communities from oxygen minimum zone in mesopelagic equatorial Pacific - METZYME_5_50m (SPAdes) (version 2) | ecosystem: Environmental > Aquatic > Marine > Oceanic | place...
AGATAAATGGGGTAAAAAATTGATAAAGATTTTTGAAAAAAATAATATTAATTGTAATCGAATAGTGAGCTTAAAAAACCACCCAACAACTGTAAAAAAAAGAATCTATTCAAATAAAAAACAAGTCGCCAGGCTTGATATTGAAAAGGTGATTGATTGGGATTATAACAATAATATATTGAGCGATTTTGACAAATATGATATTATAATTTTATCTGACTATAACAAGGGAGTTCTTAGTAATTCAAAAGATATTATAAACCACATTAAATCCATTAATCCTGCTAATATCATTATAGTTGATCCTAAGAAAAATGATTTTGATCAATATGATGGTTCAAACATCATTACTCCCAATTTACTTGAGTTAGGTCGAGCTACTAATCGCAGTATAAAAGATGAAAAATCTGTTTTGAATGCTTGTTATCAAATATTAGATAAATATAATTTTGAGTATATTTGCGCAAAAAAAGGGAAGGATGGAATGACAATTGTAGGTAAAAATGGGTATAAAAAAGATATTAAGCCACGTTTTGTTGAAAATCCTGATGTTACAGGAGCTGGAGATACAGCTATATCATCGTTAGCTCTCACATATGCACAGACAAAAGATATTGAATTTTCTGCAACAGTCGCTAATACTGCTGCTTCTATAGCTGTAGGTAAAACTGGAACTGCAATGGTTCACATTGAAGAGCTTAATCAGTTAATTAGCTCTAAAATTGATTAATTCTTGTAAATCGCTAGATAAAATTTCATTAATATTTTTTGATACCAACACTTTAATATTATCACTCATTAAGTGTGTTGGATAAGGTAAGAATCTTTCATGTTGAAATTCTGACTTAATAACAATAGTCTTACTATGAAAAAAAACTGATAAATGGGCACTTGCTGAGTCATTACAAATATTTAAAGATGAATACTTAATTAGATTTATTAATTCAGATATTGAAGTTTTTCCACAAAGATTTAGTGATTTTTTTGAAATATTTAAACTAGAATTTTTAATATTTTTATTATCTTCTGATAAACCGCAATACACTGGTACAATATCAAATGTATTTTCAATGTAATTTCCAATTTCAATAAATTTATTAATATCCCACTTCCTAAAATTCTTTCCTGCACCAACACTTAGAACACAATACTTTTTATCAATCATTTTTGTGTTTAGCGTTTTTTGAAAATAATTTGATAAATCAAGAATTTTTAGTGAGATTTTTTTTTCAAACACTTCATTGAGCAGTATGTTCATTCTTTGGAGCTCATGTTTATTTTTGTTCAAATCACATTTAATTAAATGATGGTATTCAAAATAATCAAAAATCTTAAGTGATAAGGCAGAATTTGATTCATAATCTGTAGCAAGGGCATATTTTTGACCATCAATAAATCGTATAATCGAATCTTCGTAAATACCATTTCTTGATCCCCTCACGTTAACAACTTTATCAAATTTATACTTGCTGAATCTTAAATTTATACTAGTACGGTAGAAAATATTTTTTATATATTTTGTTCTATTAATTTCATAAAAGTTGACATCATTTTGATCAAAAATTATTTTCGAGTTACTATCAATAAGATATGACAATTTTCCTTTGTTTTTTATCTGTTGAAGTACATTAAAAAAAATAACATTATCTCCCAAAGCACCTAGATTAATGAGAAGTATCCCCCCAACATTATCTTTTTTATAGATAATTTTTGTTAAAATCAATGTGAATGAATCAAATAAATAAAATAATAAGGTTATTATCGTTTTTATACTTTTATGAAAAAAATTCATTGCAATTATATTATATCTTAATTTTGTTTTTGAATATTTAAAACATATATTAGGTTATTATTATGTAACACTAATTTAAATGAAATCGATCATTAAATCAGAGCTAATTCAACATTCAGAAACTTTTAATAAGTTAGCTGAAATGGAAGAAGAAATTTTAAATTTATACGAAAATTTCAGATTAGCCATCCAACAAAATAAGAAAATCCTCATAATGGGGAATGGAGGTAGTGCTGCTGATGCCCAGCATTTAGCTACTGAGTTGGTTGTTAGGTTTGAAAAAACAAGAAAACCAATAAAAGCAATTGCTTTAACAACCGATTCGTCAATTCTAACTGCAACTGGAAATGATTTTAGTTTCGATGATATCTTTGACAGACAAATTAATGCATTGGCAAATGAAAATGATCTTGTTATTGGAATTTCTACATCCGGTAAAAGTAAAAATGTGTTAAAAGCGCTTGAAAGTGCCAAAAAACAAAATGCAAAAACTATAATTCTGACAGGGTCTGAAAAGGTTAATTCAGATAATATCGATTTTGAATTCAATGTGCCGTCTTATTCTACTTCACGAATACAAGAAATGCATCTTGTATTGTATCATTTGATTTGTAAACTAATTGATAATTCTTTTGATAGTTAGTTTTTTTGTACTGGTTTGATATAATATTTCCAGTCCATCACTTCAATCTGTGCATGTTTTGAAATGCTAAAAGATTGAAATTCTGTACTAGGAAAAACCCTCTTTTCCTTACCATTTACTAGCAAGTCAATAGGCATTATAAAATTATTATTTACGTTATTCCACCGATAATAAAAATCATAATCTGTTTGATAGTATTCTAACTGTGGTTGATTCGGAGAATAAAAATATTGTTGCGCAAAATACCAATAGTCTTCACCTGTTTTATCATATACCTTTTTAAAAAAATCATCTGTGTTGGCAAAACTTTTCGCATTTTCCGTCATAAATTCATATAAAATTTGAAACCAAATTTTGTCATTATTAATTACGCTTCGTAAAGTATGCATTACCCATGCACCTTTCATGTAGGTATCACCATGTAGTGCCCAATGATTTTCATTTTCTCTACCAACAATTGGTATCTCGTTAACAATTCTATTTTTTAAAGTATTTAAGTAATGGACTCCAACTTCATAGCTATCAAACTTATCTTCAAAATATATTGCTTCTGAATAAACTTGCATTCCTTCGTGAATCCATATGTGTGTTGGGTCTGACGCTGTTACACTGTTGCCAAACCACTCATGCCCTGTCTCATGAATTATTAGTGGATCAATAACACCATACATTGGCCAACTTTTACTTCTAACTCCATTATATAGGCTAAATCCATTTCCATAAGTTACTGCAGATTGATGCTCCATACCTAGATAGGGTACTTCTACTAATTTATATCCATCTTCATACCACTGATAATCACCAAAATATTTTTCATAAAACCGTATAACTTCTTTTGATTGTTTGAAATAATTTGTAGCCAATTCTTCATTGTAGTCGAGAACATAATGATTCATCTTATATGTTGTACCATCTTTGATAAGCGTATCTTGAACTGCGACATAATTTCCTATTTGAACTGATACGTTATAATTATTAATAGGATTATTTACAAACCATTCATATGAAGTTTTATTACCCACATTTTTAATACTTTTTAATTTTCCATTACCAACAGCAACCATATTGGATGGAACTGTATAAACCATTCTAACACTATCACCTTCTGCAGTTATATGATCTTTGTTTGGCCACCAAATTCTAGCTCCTTCTCCTTCGCAAGAAACAGCAATCCAATCACGATTTTCTTTATCTTTTGACCAAGTGAATCCTCCTGCCCATGGCGGATTATCAGCGCTTTGAGGAACACCATTGTAGTGAACAGTAAAGTTAAAAACTTTATTTTTATTTATTGTTTCTGAAAAATCAATTAAAACTGCATCAAAATCTCTCGTGAATGATAAATTTTTATCTTTATAAGTGATTTTTTCAATGTTCAAATTTTCTGCTAAATCAATTTGTAATTTATTTAAATCAATTAAACTTTTAGCTTTAATTGTTACAAAACCACTGAGTGATTGATTTTCAATATCAAAATCAATGTTAATGTCATAGTAAGATACTCTATAAGATAATCTATTTTCGTTTAAATTGCCGATTAAGAAATTATTTTTTGTTAATTCTGGAAGATTATATTGATTTCCATGAGGCCTATTTTCTTGAGAGGATAAGAATGAACAAATTAATAAACTAAAAATTATTTTTTTCATAATAAGTCCTTGTTTTAAAAATATTATTTGCAAAGATGATATAATATAGAAGGATGCAGAATAAAAGCCATAACAAAATAGCAAATGCTTCTTTTATTAAAAAAAGAATATAAACTATAAATATATATATAATCCATTTAATCCATGTAGGTTGTGACCAAAGTTTTAAAAAGTATCCCATATTTTACTTTAAAAAATATAGTCTATAATTTTCCATCTTTTCTCATTTGTTCTCTGATAGAAGTTGCAGAAATTTCTCCTATATCATTTGGAGGAATATGTTCAATTATCTCATAACCTACACCTCTACCATAGTTTACAGATTCAATATCAGGTATTATTGAAGTAATTACTCTACCATCTGCAATTAATTCCTTTAATTCACCCTCATGTACCATCTTTTCTATCTCTTTTGCGGTCCATGGATTATCTTGATCTGGTTCAACATCTCTTATAGCAAGCCATACATTCTTACCTTCTTTTAGTCTTTGATTTATTAGCCACAGATGTCCCTTATGAAGAGGTTGCCAGCGACCAACAAACATGGAATATTTCATTTTTTCTCCAATTTTTATTTATTTATATATTTATTATCAATCAAATATGAAATTATTTGATTTGAAGCTTCATCAAGCGTAATTGAGTTATTAATGACATGAATTTCGGGATTTTCAGGAGCCTCATAGGGGGAGCTTATTCCAGTAAAGTTTTTTATTTCACCTTTACGAGCTTTCTTATACATGCCTTTCGGATCTCTTTTTTCACAAACTTCTAAAGATGAATCAATGAAAACTTCTAAAAAACTACCATCTTCAAATAGCTGTCTAACTAACTTACGATCAGACTTAAAGGGAGATATAAATGCGGTTAAAACTATAGTACCAGAATCTAAAAAAAGCTTAGATACTTCTCCTATACGTCGAATATTTTCCACACGACTTTTTTCATTAAATCCTAAATCCTTATTTAGGCCATGTCTAACATTATCTCCATCTAGTAAATAAGTTTTGTAATCTAAATCAAATAATTTCTGCTCGACAATATTCGCTAAAGAAGATTTGCCGCTTGCAGACAATCCAGTAAACCATAACAAAAAAGGCGTTTGATTTAGTTGTTTGATTCTGTCAGTATATTTTATAGTAGTGTTATGCCAAACAATATCATTCATTTTTTTAATATTTAAGTAATTTTAATGTATAATTCTTGCTATAATAATCAATTATTAATCCATTGTATATATTTTTTTATATATCTTTTTAGCTTCGTCGTAAATTGATTTATATTTTTTGTATTCATCAGAATGATTTTTTTTAAAGTGAATAAATTTTTTTGAATTATTGATATTGTCATACCAATGTATACCCCAAATTCCATCATTTTTATGAGGACCTTTCTCCCATGATAGCATATCACTTTGAAAGTCTATATTTAGGAAGTCACACCATTCTTTCAATCCTTTTTTTGGATTTTTCAAAAAATTATCAGAACTAATCACATGAAATTTTAGCTTTTCCTTTTTTAAAAAATCTAGTATCATCAATTGCTGTGGATATCCCAAATCAAAAACACTGCTGAGTTCATTTTTCTTTACATATGAGTTTATCACATCTCTCGGATGTCGAATTAAAATGCAATTTTGAAAATATTTTAACCATGATAAATCTTTTATTTTCACAATATGATGAGCCATATGTTTCTGATACCAGATTTTTTTTCTCCCTGGAATATCAGATGTTAGATTTTTGATTATTTTTGTTTTAGCTACTGGGTAAGTTTTAAGAATTTTTTCAGTCATTGGATGATTTAATCCTGTTTCTTTAAGATAGTATGAATAGAAGGGCTCATCTGAAACAAAAGTATCATTTCTTGATGACCATGATCTCATGAGTGCCGTTGATATATTTCTTGGTCCGGACCAGCAAGCAACTTTCATTTTATTTTAAATAGTTAAGAATTTTTTCATTATATAAATCTCTTATTCTATAAACTAAGGAATTATCATTTGTAGACTTTAACTGACGTTGCTCTAATTTTTTAACTGGAATGATTCCTCCAAATGTACCTGTTACAAATGCTTCATCACAATCAACAATTTCATCAAATGTAAAGTTAGTTTCTAAGCAGAGTATGTTATTTTCATTACAAACTTCAATTGCTTTTTGTCTAGTAATACCATTTAAGCAGAATTCCCCAGTAGAAGTTAAAACTTTATTTTTTTTAATAAAAAAAAGATTGGTTGAATTGCATGTACTTATATTACCATTTAAATCGTTCATAATGCCTTCATCATAATCTAACTTATTTGCCTCAATGCTCGCCAGTATGCAGTTAAGTTTACTTAAAGTATTAAATTGGGGATTAAGAATTTCAGGATTAGGTCTTATGTTCTCAACTCGACCAATAGTTATACCATTAAGGTATATTTCAGGGATCGCTTTTTTATGCTCTGGAATGATAACATAATTTATTGGCCCAACATTAGAATTTGGGTTTTGATAAGGAGTAATTTTATCACCTCTAGTTATAATAAGTCGTATGTGAATATCATCAACCATATTATTAATATTCAATACCTTATATATTTGATCAATGATTTGAGTTTTCGATAGTTTTATATTTAATGAAATACCTTTTGCACTGTTAAAGAGTCTATTTAGGTGTTCATCTATAAAAACAAGTTTAGATTCATGAACACGAATTCCCTCCCAAACGCCGTCGCCTAATAAAAATCCACTATCAAAAACTGAAATTTTAGCTTCATTTCTTTTATATAGTTTACCATTAATGTTGATAAATATATCCTGATTTTTATCATTAGGGATGAAAGAGTGTGAACTCATAAAACCAAATTAATATTTAGATAATGAGATAACTAGTATTAATTACTTTGTTCAATTTGTTTTTTTATCCACTTAAAAGTTTTCTCCATACCTTTAGCAAGTGGATAATTTGGTTCCCAACCTATATTATCTCTAAAAAGTTTATTATCAGAATTTCTTCCTCTCACCCCCTCAGGGACAGGGAAACCATATTTTTCTTCAAATGCTTTACCTTGTAAATTTTCAATACTTATATTTTTACCAGATAAATTAATAGCAATTTGAGCTAATTGGTTGATTTGAACCATTTCCTCCGATCCAATGTTGATTGGTTCAGTAAAATCAGATGCCATGAGTCTTTCAACTGCTTCAATGCATTCATCAATGTATAAAAAAGATCTAGTTTGTAATCCATCTCCCCAAACTTCCAATTGTTGGCCTTCATCTGTAAGCGCTGCCTTTCTGCACATTGCTGCAGGAGCTTTTTCTTTTCCGCCTTCCCAAGTACCTTCTGGGCCAAAAATATTATGAAATCTACCAATACGAACATTAAGTCCATAATTTCTGGCAAAAGCCATATACAATCTTTCACTGAATAATTTTTCCCATCCATATTCACTATCTGGAGCAGCAGGATATGCACTATCTTCCGAGCACATTGGGTTATCAGGGTCTTCTTGATTATAAGCAGGATACATGCATGCAGATGAAGAGTAAAAAACTTTTTTTACATTCTTTTTTACTGATTCGTGAACAACATTTAAATTTATTAATCCAGAATTATGCATGACATTAGCATCGTTATCTCCTGTAAAAATATATCCTGCACCTCCCATATCAGCGGCAAATTGATAGAGTAAGTCCATATCTTTTTCTATAACATTTTCTACAACTTTAGGATCTCTTAAATCTCCAATAACAAAATCATCTGCGTGAGTCTCAGAAAACTCAGTATTTTTCAAATCAACCCCTCTAACCCAAAAACCATCCAGCTTTAATCTTTTTACCATATGGCTTCCAATAAAACCTCCTGCACCCATCACAACTGCTTTTTTCATATTTTCTCCCAAGATTTATATGATTCAAACAAAAATTTATACATAAAAATTAAAATAACAAATCGCACATTTTAGTAACATTATTTAAATGAAATAGATTTATCTTATATTTAGATTATATCACAAATGAAAATCAAAAAAATATTTATCAACAATATTGGTGTGTCTCAAATAAAAATTGATCAGATAGTGCCGTTTATCAAAGATTCATTTATGGAATCTAGTTACGGATATATTACTGTTACTGGAGCCCATGGAATAATTGAATCACATGATTCAGAAGAAATTAAAAAAGCTCATAATAACTCGCTACTAACAATTCCTGATGGTATGCCTCTGGTTTATCTGAGCAAAATAAAAGGTTCAAATAATATCAATAGATGCTTTGGTCCAGAAACAATGCAATTGATACTAGAAGATAAAGAACTGTCTAGAAAAAGACATTTTCTTTATGGAGGTAACATTGGTGTTGCAAAAAATCTTAAGAATAAGTTACAAAAAAAATTCAACGCCAACGTAGTAGGTTATTATACTCCTCCATTTAGACCGCTTAATGAAAAAGAAAATAATGATTTGAAAAAAATTGTTAAAGAGTTAAAGCCAGACATCATTTGGGTTGGAATTAGTTGCCCCAAACAAGAGTTATTTATGTATGAATATTTTAATAAGTTAGATGTAAAATTTATGTTCGGTGTCGGTGCTGCATTTGATTATCATTTGGAAGGATTAAAGCCTGCTCCAAAAATTGTACAGTTATTAGCATTAGAATGGTTGTACAGACTGATCCAAGAACCAAAAAGGCTTTTTAAAAGATATATAAACATTGTCCCAAGATTTATAATTCTTTCATTCTATGATTTATATAGTTATTTCTTGAAAAAGTCATAAGGCGCAATATCTAGAATATACTATCTTCCCATTTTTATCTATTAATTAGAAAAGAAAATATTTTGTTCATTTTGATAAAACAAAAGCGACAGATTATATTATTGTTTGTGGGCCCACAGGGACTTGAACCCCGAACCTGCGGATTATGAGTCCGTTGCTCTAACCAATTGAGCTATGGGCCCTATATGCAATCTACAATTAAATGAATAGAATTTACATTTTAAACTAATTATATTTTTTCCTTATGAGAAAACTTGAAAATTTAATCAATTTTATTGTGGTTGGTACAGCAAAAGCAGGAACTACATCATTATTTCATACAATAAAAAAACATCCCAAAATTTTTATTCCAGAACAGAAAGAAATGTATTTTTTTGATCATAAAAATATAAACTCAAAAAAAGGAGCTACAAAAAAATTTACAGATTATCATAATAATAGCCCTCATCAAATTTCTAATATAGATGACTATATGGAATTTTACAAAAATGTAAAAAAAGGTTTAATCTGTGGTGATATAACAGCTTCATATTTATATAATTACAAGTATTCTATACCTGAAATTAAAGCTCATTGTGCCAAGGATATTAAAATTATAATAATTTTGAGGAATCCAGTTGAAAGAACTTACTCACAATACCTACATGGCATTAGAGAGGGTTTCGAAACACTTTCTTTTTTTGATTCAATTAAACAAGAAGAAAAAAGAAAAAATAATAATTACAGTTATAACTATTTTTATAAAGATTATGGAAATTATTATGAGCAGGTTAAGGCTTTCCTTGAAAACTTCCAAAATGTAAAGATATACTTTTATGAAGATTTATTTTCAGAAGAATTTTATAAAGATTTTTTCGATTTCATTCAGGTAAAACCAATCAAAATAAGCAAAACACCAATAATGAATAAGACAGGTATACCAAAATCTAAAATTCTCCAGAAAATATTAGATTTGGTAAGATATAATAGATCAATTGTAAAATTCTTTAAATTCCTTGGTTTTGAAAAACTATATCTTAAAATCAAATACTCTAATTTAAAAAAACCAGAAATGGATTTAAAATCTCGAGAATATCTAAAGAGTTATTTTAAAAGCGATTTACAGAAACTTGAAAAATTATTATCGAAAGATTTAAGCCATTGGTATTAATGATTTTTTAACAATTTTTAACCAGAAAAGAAATGCAAAAGTATTTGGTAGCACATAAAAAATTACTAATAAAAAATTAATAGAAAAATTATAGTTCTGGCTGAAATAAGCATATGATGCCACCAGAGATCCTAAAATAATCCCTAACAATCTTATTAAAAGCGCCTCTTTATTAAATTTACAGTATGTAAGCAAAGAAAAGCCACAATCAAAGATAATTCCCGTCAGTAATACTAATGATAGATATATTAGATCATTATTTGCAATTAGAAATTCTTCAGAAAACATGATTACTATAAATGGTTTATGAAAGAAGTAAAATAACAATATTATTAGTGTTCCCAAAATAAATGTACTAAACATAATTTTTTTAATTTTTGATAATAAGAGCTTTTTGTTTTCTAGGAAAAGTCGAAATATATCAGGAATTAAGACATTCATTAAGATCCCCTGATAGAAATGCAACATCAAAAAAATCAACTTTAGATTTGTCTGGTATTTCGCTACAATATTTTCAGATAGATATGAAATTCCAATTAAAAATATTAAAGGAAAGGTAAGATTATGAAAAATAGAGTTTAATGAAATTTTTAAACCTTCATTAGCTAATTGTTTTTCGGAAATATTTATGTTCTCGTAAGAGGGAGAATAGCTTTTCTGCAAAATATTATGAGCATAGAAAATAGTAAGCAATATACTGAAAAAAATAATCAGCAAAATATTTGATATATTAAACTGGATTCCTAATAAATAAAAAATACCTATCATTAAACATGAAAATGTCGACAAAAGAACACCTCTTTGCCCGTAATTAGATACTAAAAAAGATTCAAAAAATAATTTTTTTGCTTGCAAAAGTTGAGATTGAAAATAAAGGACTATGTTTGCTAGCAATAAAATTAAATAAGGTATAATTAAATCTAGACTAATTCTGAAGAAAATTACTGAGGTAAATATAAATATTGGTATTGAAATAATTAGTATCTTTTGTAAAATTTTTTTAGATATTAGTAAATATTGGTTTACGGACATTTCTCCACCACCGACATAAATATTTGATACCAGTGGTAAACCCAATGTTTGAATAATTGTCAATGGAGCAAGCCATTGAAGAAAAAGATTTAAATATGCAAAATCTGAAATTGTAAGCACTTTTGCTGTTAAAG
>Ga0209433_10000597_pt1 | contig 11162 bp, 12 predicted proteins | sample METZYME_5_50m_FD_187552 | JGI IMG/M metagenome (GOLD analysis project Ga0209433, IMG submission 187552) | Marine microbial communities from oxygen minimum zone in mesopelagic equatorial Pacific - METZYME_5_50m (SPAdes) (version 2) | ecosystem: Environmental > Aquatic > Marine > Oceanic | place...
TATACAAAAGACCTTGATAAAAGACTTCCTTATGATGTTGCAGCTGCAAAAAAACTTTTAGCTGATGCTGGTTACCCAAATGGATTTGAAGTTGAGTTGAGATGTCCTAACGATAGATATGTAAATGATGAAGCTATATGTACAGCTGTTGTTGGTATGCTAGGTAAAATTGGTGTAAAAGTAAATTTGTTTGCACAAACTAAAAGCAAACACTTTAAAGAACTTAAAGATAATCAAGGTGACTTTTATATGCTAGGATGGGGTGTTCCGACTTTAGATAGCCACTATGTTTTCCACTACTTATATGAAAGTGGAGCAAGCTGGAACAAAGTTAACTTCAGTAATTCAGAAGTTGATGCTGCTATAAGAGTTATGGAAGGCGAAGTAAATCTAGACAAGAGAAATGCAGCAATTGCTAAAGCTTGGAAGATAGTAAAGGATGATATTTCGTATCTACCATTACATCATCAAGTTATATCTTGGGCTGCGAAAAAAGATGTCAATGTTCCGATAAGACCGAACAATGAGCCATTGTTCCGTTTTGCGAGCTTTGACTAAATAATTTATCACAAGCCCTTTTTAATTAAAGGGCTTGTATAAAATTAAATTTCATAAATTGATAAAATATTTTTTTAAACGATTGTTTCAATCCGCAATGGTTATGCTTGTCGTAGCTTTTGTGTCATTTTCACTTTTTAATTTTGTCGGAGACCCAATTAATAACATGGTGGGAGAGGAAACTTCAGATGAAGAAAGAGCAGAGTTGAGAGAAACTTTGGGCCTTATGGACCCAATTCATGTTCAATTTACAAGATTTATTATTAATGCCTCAAAAGGGGAGTTTGGAATATCTTATCAGTTAAGACGACCAGTATCAGAATTAATTATTGAAAGGCTACCTGCAACTATCGAATTAGTTATAATTTCTGCACTAATTGCTTTGGTCTCAGGAACTTTATTAGGAGTGTACACAGGCATAAAAAGAAAAGGTTTTTTAAGTGATTTTATACTCGCTGTTTCATTGTTAGGTGTATCTCTCCCAACATTTGTTATTGGTATTTTATTTATTTATCTTTTTGCAGTTATTTTAGGTGTTTTACCATCATTTGGTAGAGGTGAAGTGGTTGATATTGGGTTTTGGTCAACAGGTTTCTTAACTGTATCAGGTTTAAAAGCAATTATATTACCTTCTGTAACTTTAAGCCTTTTTCAAATGACATACATAATAAGATTAGTTAGAGCCGAAATGATGGAAATACTTCAGACTGATTACATAAAATTTGCAAGAGCTAGAGGTATTAATGAAAAAAGTATTAATTACAAACACGCGCTTAAAAACGGATTAATTCCTGTAATTACTATTGCGGGAATAAATATTGGAACCTTAATAGCTTTTTCAATTATTACAGAAACAGTATTTCAATGGCCAGGTATGGGATTTCTTTTTATACAAGCGGTACAGTTTGTAGATATTCCAATTATGTCAGCATATTTAGTTTTTATAGCGTTCGTTTTTGTGATGATAAATTTTATAGTTGATATCCTATATTATTTTATCGATCCAAGGATAAGAGTTAAAGGAGATAGTGCCAGTGGATAATAAATCTTTAACAACTTGGGATAAAATAAAAGATAGTGAAATATATTTTAGTTTTATTAAGTCTCCTACAGCAATAGCTTCATCAATCTTGCTGGTAATTATTTTTTTCTGTTCGTTTTTTGTTGAGTTTATAACACCGTATAATCCATTTGATCCGTCATCTTTATCTCTAATGGATGCATTCACGCCACCATCTTGGACTAGTGACGGAAAAGTAGAATTTTTACTTGGTACCGATGGACAGGGGAGAGATATGTTATCTACTATTCTTTATGGATCAAGAATATCTTTGATTGTTGGTTTCTCGGCAATTTTATTTAGTTTAATTTTAGGAGTTGGACTAGGACTTACTGCTGGTTTTTTTGGCGGAAAATATGAAATGATTGTTATGAGATTAACTGATGTTCAATTAACTGTACCAAGTATTTTGATGGCACTTCTTGTTGATGGCATTGCAAGAGGTATTATCTCTCGTGAACTTCATGATGAGATGGCTATATATGTGTTAATTTTTGCAATTGGAATTTCAGAATGGCCACAGTTTGCTCGTGTATCAAGAGCTGCAACACTAGTTGAAAAAAACAAAGATTATGTTTCAGCTTCTACAATTATCGGAGTTTCAGATTTTATAATTATGTTTAAACATATTCTTCCAAATATAATGAGACCTGTGCTTGTTATTGGAACAATAGGACTTGCTTTAGCAATTATTGCTGAGGCAACTTTAAGTTTCTTGGGTGTTGGTGTTCCTCCAACCACTCCTTCATTAGGAACATTAATAAGACTTGGAAATGATTTTTTATTTTCTGGAGAATGGTGGATTACTTTTTTTCCAGCAATATTCTTAGTTATTCTTGCTTTTTCTATTAATTTATTAGGAGATTGGATGAGAGATACTCTTAATCCTAAATTAAAAAAATGAGTTTTTTAAAAATTAAAAATTTAAGTGTGGACTATAAATTAAGAAAAGAAACAGTTTATGCTGCAAAAGACATTAATATTGAGATAAAAAGGGGTGAAATTGTAGGATTAGTTGGAGAGTCTGGATCTGGAAAAAGTACTGTCGCAAACGCTATAATAGATTTAATTGACGATCCTGGAGAGGTATCAAATGGCTCAATTTATTTAGGCGATATAAATATACACGAAAATAAAGAGAATATTCTTACTTTGAGAGGAAAAAAAATTGGATTTATTTTTCAGGACCCTCAAACTTCTTTAAATCCTATTTTAACAATTGGTCAACAACTTATTGAAACTATTCAAACTCATTTAAATCTGAGTACTCATGAAGCAAAAGATAAGGCAATAAATCTTCTAAAAGAAGTTGGAATAAAAGATGCCGAAAAAAGATTTAATGATTACCCTCATCAATTCTCAGGTGGTATGAGGCAAAGAGTAGTAATTTCACTTTCATTATGTTGCGAGCCAGAATTATTAATTGCAGATGAACCTACAACAGCACTTGATGTTTCTATACAATCTCAAATATTAGAACTTATTAAAAAATTAACTAAGGAAAGAAATTTGGCAGTAATATTAATTACACACGATATGGGAGTTATAGCCGAGACCACTAATAGAGTTGCTGTGATGAAAAACGGAAATTTAGTAGAATTAGGAACAACAAAACAAATATTAACAGATCCTAAAGAAATTTATACAAAAAGTCTTGTAAGTTCAGTTCCTCCCACAAATAAAAAGATATCGAGATTTAAAATTATAGAAAAGGATAGTGGGATACAAGAAAATATAAATTTAAAAATTTTAAACAGATGGAATAAAAGAGAAATTTTAAAAGAAGATTTAGTACAAATAAAAAATCTTAGTAAAACTTTCAACGATGGTTTTTTTACAGAAAAATCTCAAAATAATATTTTAGCGGTTGATACAGTGTCATTTAATATTAAAGAAGGTAAATCATTTGGGTTGGTTGGTGAAAGTGGAAGTGGAAAAACTACTATTGCAAAAATGATTGTTAATTTATTTAAACCAACATCAGGAGAGGTTTATTTTGATAACGTATGTATTAATAAAATAAAAAGTAATAAAGAATTGCTTAAATTTAGAAAGCAAATTCAAATGATATTTCAAGACCCATACTCTTCGTTAAATGGCAGACTTAAAGTCAAAGATATTATTGCTGAACCGATCAAGTTACATAATTCACAAATTGGCTTTACTGAATTAAGTCAATATATAAACGATCTATTAGACTCAGTGGAGTTATCAAAATCATCTGCCGAAAGATATCCTCATGAGTTTTCTGGAGGTCAAAGACAAAGAATTTCTATAGCAAGGGCTTTAGCAACACAACCAAGACTACTAGTTTGTGATGAACCAACATCTGCCTTGGATGTTAGTATTCAAGCTCAAATATTAAATTTATTAAAGGATTTACAAGAACAACTGAATTTAACTATACTTTTTATAAGTCATGATCTTCCAGTTGTACGACAAATGTGTGATGACATCGGAGTTTTGAGGAATGGAAAACTCTGTGAGGTTTCTGAGACAGAGGAATTGTTCAAAAATCCAAACCATGAATATACTAAAGAATTATTAAGACTAATGCCTAAAATAGAAACAATTTATAACTAAGGAGGTCAAATGGCAGTTTTTAATATGATTGAAGAAAGTGAAGCTACAGGAAAAGTAAAAGAGGTATTTGATGATATAAAAAAGAAGAGAAATACAAATTACATAAACAATTTTTGGAAAATGTTAGCAAATAATCCAGAAACACTCGAGAGAACATGGTCATCTTTACAGCAGGTGATGAAAAAAGGAGCTTTAGATGAAATGACAAAGGAACTTATTTATGTTGCTGTTTCAATGACAAATAGTTGCGAGTATTGCATAAAATCTCATAGTATAGCTGCAAAATCTAAAGGGGCTTCGACAGAAATGTTAAGTGAACTTATTGCAGTTGTGGCAATGGCAAATGAAACTAATAGGCTTGTTGAATCTTATCAGGTTAAAGTTGATAAAGTTTATGAATGATAGAGCAAAAGCAATATTAGATTTTTGGTTTGATGATATGGTGGTTGAAAAACGATTTAAAAGAGACGATAGTTTTGATCAATTGATCATAGACAAGTTTAAAGATGATCATGAAAAAGCTACTTTGAATGAGTATGATGATTGGCAAGATGAACCGCTAAGCACTTTAGCTTTAGTGATCTTATTGGATCAATTTTCAAGGAATTTATATAGAGACAACAAAAAAGCTTTCGAATTTGATCATAAAGCCAGACTTATTGTAAATGATGCTGTCTATAATGGATACTTAGATCAAATGGATGAATACCAACGTTTTTTTATGTTATTGCCTTATATTCACAGTGAGGAAATAATCGATCATGATAGAGCGTATAAACTATTAGAAAATTATTTATCTAACCACCCAAATTATAATGAGATTAAAAAATTTTGGAAAGATCATACTGCTGCAATTAAAAGATTTCATAGATATCCACATAGAAATGAAGTTATGGGCAGAAAATCTACACCAGAGGAATTAAAATTTTTAGAAAATCCAAACTCTTCTTGGTAACTATTCTATTGGGTAATCCCAAGCATCTCCACCAATAACTTTGGATATAGCTGAAAAATCTTTCGATCCATACCCATCCTCACAAAATTTTGAATATATTTTTAGCGCCATCTCTCCCAATGGTGTAGATGCACTGGCATTTTTTGCACATTCATTTGCAAGTTTTAAATCTTTACTCATCATGCCTGCCGAAAAGCCAGGTATATATTTATTGTTAGATGGGGTTCCATCAATTAATCCTGGTAGAGGTGGATAAACAGAAATAGGCCAGCTATTTCCAGAAGCATTTTTCATGATTTCATGTACTTTCTTGATATCTATATTTAATCTTCTTGCTAACATTAATGATTCAGATGCAGCGATCATTGTTATTCCAAGAGACATGTTATTACAAATTTTCGCGCCATTTCCACTACCTATATCACCCGCATGGTATATGTTTTTTCCCATTAATTTTAATATCGGTAAAGCCTTATTAAATGCATCAACAGATCCACCAACCATAATATTTAAAGTCGCTTTTTGTGCACCCATAACACCTCCACTTACAGGAGCATCAATCATTTTTATTCCTTTTTCATCTGCTTTTTTTCCTATTTCTTTAGATGTATCTATATCTATTGTTGAACAATCAATTAGTAAGCAGTTGTTAGAAACTTTATCTAAAATTCCATTCTCTTTTAAGTAAACTTCTTTTGAATGTCTTCCTTCTGGAAGCATAGTAATTACAACAGACGTTTCACTATTGATTAGTTTTTCAAAATCTTTCTCTACATCAAGATTGCTTTCAATAGCTTTATCAATCATCTCATTAGAAACATCAAAAACCTTAACTTTTTTCCCTGCATTTTTTAAATTACAGGCCATTGGATTTCCCATATTTCCAACTCCTATAAAAGCTATATTTTCACTCATTTAATATCCTCTCTATTTAGTAATTTTATCTACAAATTTATTAACCATTGGTGCAACAAAAGATGTTGCAACTAATGCAACTGGCAAACTAATAGACCATGCTTTAATAAATCTTTTATAATAAAATTCGTCGTACCCTGTATTTATAAAAGTAATAATTAGTGTCATTAATAAGCTCATTCCTAAACCCATTAAAAAAACAAAAAGAATTTTAGAATATTTTTTTGGAAACATTATTTATATTTGTCTTCAATATCGTAATACTCATTAAATCCAACTATATCTCTTAGGTCTGAAAATTTTGAAACATTTTTATTGTAAACTTTATTCTTCATATTGTTCAAACATTCTTGCATTGTTTTAACAGATGCACTCATCAAAGTTAGAGGCATTACAGCAATTTTATAACCAATTTCTTCTATTTCATTTATTCCTAATAGCGGTGTTTCTCCATCCTCTATTAAATTCAACATATGATGACCTGGAACTTCTTTAATAATTCTTTCCATATCCTCTTTATTTCTAACAGCTTCAATAAATAAAATATCAACCCCAAGTTTTGAAAATGATTGCATTCTTTTGATAGCGTCATCCAATCCCCTTGTTGCAATGGCATCAGTCCTTGCCATTATCAGAATATCTTTATTACCATATTCTCTTGCATCTACGGCAGCTTTAATTCTAGAGTTTGCTTCATCAAGATCGACAACATCCTTACCTTTTGTGTGACCACATTTTTTTGGCCACTTTTGATCTTCGATCATTACCCCAGCTGCCCCCGCATCTGCATATCCTCTTACAGTTCTAAATACATTTACTGAGTTTCCATAGCCAGTATCTCCATCAAATATAATCGGTATTGATGTAGCGTTGCATATATTCCTAACTTGTTCTGCCATTTCTGAGAATGAAATTAAGCCTGTATCCGGCATTCCAAGTTTTGTTGATGAAACACTAAATCCAGACATGAAGCCAACTTTCAAACCTTCTCTTTCTATTAATTTTGCTGATAACGCATCAAAACATCCAGGCATTACAATTATTTCTGGACTATTTAATAACTTTCTTAACTTCTCTGCTTTATCTTTTGATTTTATTTTAGAAAACATATTTATAATTTAAAGGGTATATATAATGCTAGGTCGGGGAATAAGTAAATAACAAATACAGTAAATAACATGATAATGACAAAAGGTATCACGCCTTTAGCTATTTCTGACATTTTTGCTTTACCAATTGCTTGAAGAACGTAAATATTTAGTCCTACTGGTGGAGTAATTAACGCACATTCAATCATTAATGTAAAAATTATTCCAAACCAAATTAAATCAATATTCATAGCAGCTATTGAAATTGAAAATATAGGCATCATAATAAGAATTAATGACAAAGTTTCCATTATAAAACCTAATATTAATAAAGTAATACATACAACAAGTATAAATAAACCAGTTTCGTTAATATTAGTAACAATGAAAGATGATAAATCTTGTGGAATTCTATAAAGTGAAATTGCCTTACCAAAAACTTTTGCACCAGCAATAATTATAAATATAGTAACTGTAGTTTTCATAGTTTCTAATCCTGCTTCAATGAAACCTTTAAAATCTAATCTTTTTTTAGCTACTACATAAATAAACGATATTAGAAAACCTATACCACCTGCTTCAGTTGGCGTATATATTCCAGCATAAATTCCTCCAAGCATTATAAAAGCCATTAATAAAATTGGCAGACCTCTTTTTGTGTATTTAATTTTTTCCTCTAAAGTACTGGACACATTTTGAACTTCCTTGTTAAAAAATTTTACATAAAAAACTGAAAAAATTATAAAAAATAAAGCTAAAACTATTCCTGGCCCAATACCTGCAAGAAACATGCTCAAAACAGATTCCTCAACAACAAACGCATATACAATCATGGGAATAGATGGTGGAATTAAAATTCCTAAGGTTCCACCTGCTGCCAAAATACCTAAAGTAAAGTTTCTATGGTAACCTCTGTTTATCATTGCAGGGAATGCAACTGTAGATATCGTTGCTGCAGTAGCGACAGACGAGCCTGAAATTGCTGCAAAAATACTACAAGAAACTATTGTAGCAATCGCTAAACCACCTGGAAAATTTCCTACCCAACTTTGAGCAAAATTGAACAGGTCTTCTCCAACACCTGCTTTTAATAATATATTAGACATCATTAAAAACATTGGAACAGCTAATAAAATAAAATTGTCAGCAACACTGTAAAAAGTTTGAGGTATCATTAAAGGAGATATATCTCCAAATAACATTAAACCTAATCCAATAGAGCCTAATCCAAAAGCAATCGGCACTCCCAAAAAAAGAACAAAAAATAATAAAAATAAAATAATTGCTACTGTCATTTAATTATATCTTTGATGTATTTAGGAACTTCAAATAATACGCGTAAAACTAAAAATCCAAAGCATAATGGAATTGCAAATTCTGTAAGGAATGAAGGGACATCAAGAATTGTAGAGCTTGTTCTTCCTACTTTAAGAGAGTCGTAAGCAATTAACCATCCATAATAAAGTACAAAACCACTAAAATTTAAAATAAATATTGCACTAATTAAATCTAATATCTTTTTTCCTTTATCACCTACTTTATCGTATATAACTGTTATTCTGATAAAATCGTTTTTATGAAAAGTATAAGTTAAAGCTAAATAAGTAGCCCAAATTTGTAGAAATCGTGATATCTCATTTACCCAAATTGTTGGTGAATTAAATATGTATCTCATAATAACTTCATAAGAAACTATGAAGCCTATTAAAATAAACAAAGCTGAAGCTAGATAACCAGAGTATTTTACAATTCTATCGTAATTATTCATTTGAAAACCCCGCACATGAGTGCGGGGTATTGGTATGATTTAAAGTTTATTTGCTGCTTTTACAAGTTGATCACCAACTCCACCAGATCCACCTGTTCTTGAAATGTAATCATCAATTACAGATGATGATGCTTTTTTAAGAGCAGAAACTTCTGAACTACTTAGGTTTACTATGTTCATCCCATTTTCTTTTGCTTCTTTGTAAGCACCAGCCTCTATGTTAGCCATATCATCTCTAACTGCCTTCTCTGCTACTTTAGAAGCTTCAGCGATAGCATCTCTTTGTTTTTGTGTTAATGACCCTAACCATTTTTCATTAGCCACAACAACGAATTCGATATCACCATGATTTGTAACAGTTAAAGTATCCATAACTTGATATAGTTTTCTAGATTTTACACCAGATACACCGGTCATACCTGCATCTACAGTATTTCTTTGGTAAGCTAAATATTGCTCTGAACCAGATATTAGTGCTGGTTTACCACCTAAGGAACTTACAAAAGCTCCAAGTGTTTTTCCAAAAACTCTAATTTTTTTATCTTTAAAGTCAGCGGGAGTTTTCATTGGTCCACCATTAGATAACATTATAGCTGATCCATATGCTTGGTAATATAATGGCACTGCTCCAGTTTTAGCTATCGCAGGATCAAGAATTGCTCTAATCTCAGATCCAGCTTGAGTTGCTTTTCTAACTTTTTGTTCTGAGTCAAATAAGAATGGTAAATAGAAAACGTCAACTTCTGGATTTGTTCCTGCAAATCTAGTTATTGATGCAACACCTGCTTCAATAGCTCCTGATCCTACTGCTTGTGGAACTTCTTTATCTTTATAAAGTTGAGCTGAATCGTAAATTTCTACTTTTATATCTGATCTAGACTCTAATTCTTTTTTAAATACCAAAAGGTTCTGACCTAAGTGAGCCTTTAATGGCAATTGAAGTGTAATTCTCATTTTTGTTTCTGCTAAACTTGCACTAGCAAATGAAACAAAAATAAGAGAAAATATTATTCTTTTAAAGATTTTCATGTTATTTCCCTCTTTTTTGTTTAATCTGACTATTTAAGTCGACTTTAAAAATAAATACAATATGAATAATCATCAATGAATTGGATATTTGTCGCTATTTCTGGTGCTTTTTTTCAAAACCTGAGGTCTACATTACAAAAAAAACTTAATCAGAAAGTATCCACAGTAGCATCTACCTATGTAAGATTTGCTTTTGCATTACCATTTGGGGCAATTCTATTTTTTTTATATTTTCGTGAAATCAGCATAATTCCAGAAATACTAAATCAAAAAAAATTTATTTTTAATATTTTTCTTGCTTCAATATTTCAAATATTTTTTACATTTGTATTACTTTATTTATTCAGGTTTGCTAATTTTGTCGTTGGAACATCATTAAGTAAAACTGAAGTAATTCAAGTTGCTATCTTTGAATACTTAATAATAGGAGATAAACTAAATAAATTTGGAATAACAGGAATAATAGTATCTACTATTGGAGTAATTATACTGTCGATTAAAGATTTAGGTTTATTTCTTAAAAATCTATTTTCTAAAACTACTCTTGTTGGACTAATTGCAGGACTTTTTCTAGGTTTAAGCGTCGTATATTTTAGAGCAGCAGCTTTAACTTTAGAAAATTTTGAAAGTAATTTTGAAAAAGCTATAGCTACACTTTTTTTTGGTTTGGTAATTCAAACTACTTTAGTAACTATTTATTTAATAATATTCGAAAAATCTCAATTTAAAAAATTATATGAGAATAAATATGAATGTTTAACAGCAGGCTTAGCTGGTTTTCTAGCAACACTTTCTTGGTTTTATGCTTTTACTTTAATACAATCTTCATTCGTGAGAGCAATTGGACAAATAGAATTATTATTTAGTTATGTTTCTTCAAAATATATGTTTAAAGAAAAAGTAAAAATGACTGAAATTTTAGGAATAATTATTTTTGTTGTTGGTGTGCTAATTTTATTATTAAATAAAAGTTAATTAATTCTTCCTAAATAATTCACCATTACAACACCAATAATAATTAAAAAAATCCCAATTAATCCATATATATTTGGTATCTGGTTATATTTAATCATCCCGAAGACTAAAATAGCTGCAACTGTTGTCCCACTATAGGTAGCATAAGTAAAACCAACTGGTATCATGGACATAGCTTTTGCGAGTCCATACATAGTTATACACATAAAAGCTATTGATAATATAGTTGGA
>Ga0209433_10000598_pt1 | contig 11158 bp, 11 predicted proteins | sample METZYME_5_50m_FD_187552 | JGI IMG/M metagenome (GOLD analysis project Ga0209433, IMG submission 187552) | Marine microbial communities from oxygen minimum zone in mesopelagic equatorial Pacific - METZYME_5_50m (SPAdes) (version 2) | ecosystem: Environmental > Aquatic > Marine > Oceanic | place...
CGTACCGAGAAAATCTGGGCGACCCTCTTCAAATGCCTTCCCAGCCGAATAATTTATCAATCCATCTTCATTTTTATCTTTCCAAGCAATTAAGCCAATATTCTCCCAATTCTTAAACCAATCCGGTGAATCTAGGTAACTTTTTTCTTGAATAGATTCAATAAAATTTACCCTTGAAAAAGCAGCTACTGCAGGAGCAGTTGTATACAAAATAGCAATACAAATTAGAGCATATCCGGCTGATTTTCGAGCGTCGCTGACCTTCGGTACAGTGAAAAATCTTACAATAACGTGCGGCAATCCAGCGGTGCCAAACATCAAAGCAGCAGTGATACAAAAAATATCAATATTAGATTTAACACTTTCAGTATATGCGTTAAAACCTAAGTCTACGGAAAGCTGATCTAATTTATCCAATAGATAGGTGGAACTGTTTACTAAAGTATCTCCAAATCCTAATTGAGGAACCGGATTTCCAGTTATCAAAATCGAAATAAATATTGCCGGAACTAGATAGGCAAAAATCATCACACAGTATTGAGCGACTTGAGTATAGGTAATTCCTTTCATTCCGCCGAGTACTGCATAGAAAAAAACAACAATCATTCCAATAATAACTCCAATATTTATCTCGACTTCCAAAAACCTTGAAAAAACTATTCCTACACCTCTCATTTGTCCCGCAACATATGTAAAAGAAATAAAAATTAAACAAAGTACTGCAACGAGACGGGCAGTTTTTGAGTAATAACGCGTGCCAATGAAATCTGGAACGGTATATTGACCAAATTTCCTTAAATACGGTGCCAACAATAAAGCTAATAAAACGTATCCTCCAGTCCAGCCCATCAGATAGACCGCACCATCTTTCCCAAGAAAAGAAATCAGACCTGCCATAGAAATGAAAGATGATGCCGACATCCAATCAGCTGCAGTTGCCATTCCATTAGCAACAGGGTTTACACCTTTCCCAGCAACATAAAAATCATTCGTGGATTCTGCTCGCGACCAAATAGCGATTGCAATGTAGAGCATAAATGAAAGTCCAACAAAAAGATAAGTCAATGCTTGAGCGCTCAATTTTTTTTCTCTTTATTGTTAATAAGTTTTTTTTCAATTCGATTCATTGCAAATACATAAACGAAAATGAGGATTACAAATCCATAAATACTTCCTTGCTGAGCGAACCAAAATCCTAATTTAAAACCACCTAGTGAAAATTGATCTAAAAAATCTGAGAGAATTATTCCAAATCCAAACCAGATCAAAAACCAGATGGATAAGAGAATTGTTAATAGTCTTATGTTTGCATTCCAGTAGTCTTTGTTAGTCATATATTTTTTTAAATCACTTTTATGGGGTATTCTAGATTAAAAATTAAATATTTTTTTGAACTTATTATTGAATAGATATGGAAAATAAAGAAACAGTATTAGTTACAGGTGGCTCAGGATTCATAGGTTCTCATTGTATTATTCAACTTGCTGCCGAAGGTTATAACGTCAAAGCAACAGTAAGAGATTTATCGAGAACCAATAAACTAAATCAAATACTTTTGAATGGTTTGGAAAAACATGAAGGGAAAACTGATCTTTCAGTAGATTGGAAAGTAGCAAATTTGTCATCGGATAAAGGTTGGGATGAAGCAGTCAAGGGATGTGATTATGTTTTGCATGTTGCTTCGCCAATTGGCATGCAGCTCCCCAAAAATGAAGATGAAATGGTCAAGCCTGCCGTTGAAGGTACTCTTAGAGTTCTTAATGCTGCCTCAAAAGCAGGGGTTAAAAGAGTAGTAATTACTTCTTCCGTTGCTGCAATAATGTATGGCACAGATAAACAAGGTGTATTCGATGAAGAGGATTGGACCAATCCAAATAGCAAAACTACGAATGTATATGCAAAATCAAAAACTTTGGCTGAAAAAGCTGCATGGGATTTCATAAAAAAAGATACTTCTGGCATGGAACTTTCTACAGTCTTGCCCGCAATGGTTTTTGGCCCAATATTAGAAGAAGACTTTGGTGTAAGTGTGGGTGCAATTTTAGATATGATGAATGGAAAATATCCAATTGTTCCAAACTGGGATATGGGTGTTGTTGATGTAAGAGATGTCGCATCTCTTGAATTATTAGCTATGACCAAACCTGAAGCGGCGGGTAAAAGATTTGTTTGTTCGGCAGAAAACATGTTCATGAAAGATCAGAACGAATATCTTTCTGAGATTTTTCCAGAATCTGCTTCCAAAATTCCAAAAAGAGTCGCTCCTAACTGGCTCATAAAGTTTCTGGCACTTTTCCTGCCTGCACTGAAAATGATTGCTGAAGGTTTGGGCAAAGAAAGAAGTATGGATTCTTCACAAGCACGAGATTTATTAGGTTGGAATCCAAGATCTGCAAAAGAAGCTGTGAAGTCTGCTGCTGAGAGCGCAAAAGAGTTTGGCCTTATAGAAGACTAAGTTTTTCGGTTTACAAAAAACTGCCTATCAGGGTTGTTAGCTTCTTCTCTGTCAGAAAAAGGCGGATATCGAACAGCGCCATCAGGAGCATATTGCAGAATATATGATTTTCTAGTTAATTCAGTTTTATTTGGTCCAGTGCAATGAGGAGTCAATGAAGAAAATACCACAATATCCCCTGCTTTTGCTGGTACTGGAATAGCTTCTGAATCATCGAGTTTTATCTTGTATCCTAGTTCAGTAATATCATGCTTAAGAGTCCCCATTTTGTGTAGTTTCGGAATAATCCAAGGACAACCATTTGATTCATCAGTGTCGGTTAAAGGAATCCAACAAGTTAAATACGCCTGAGGATAAACAAAAGTATAGCCATTATCTTGGTGCCAAGGAAAATCTTCCTGCGTATCTGCTTTTTTATAAACCGCTTGATCCCAATATAATCTTGCGTCACAGCCGATTAAATCCTGACACAATCCTTTAAAAACTCTATGGCTGGCAAATGATTTTAGAAATTTTGAGTATAAAACTAAATGCGTAGTAAATGTAATATCATCAGCTCTGGAAATTAGAAACTTACCGCCTTCATGTTGACGTAAATCTTCTGTTACTTTTTCTTCAAAAGGATCAATTTCGTTTAGGACTTGATTGATTTCTTCTTTTGAAAAAGCATTTTTAAATAAAAAAAATCCTTGCTCATCATATTGTTTGACTTGTGCTTCTGAAAGAAAGCTAAATGGGGGTTTTTTTGCTTGCCAAGCAAAAGACTTGTTCTTTTCGTGCAATTCTATTTTCATGAATCTAACTTAGTTTTTTCAATCCAAAATTCTTCAAAAAACTCATTTTTTTTTGGTCTCTCTTTGTACATCGAAGTGTAATATCCGCCAAAAACTTTTCCATCTTGAATATCTGACGAAGGTCTTTCATCGCCAATTTCAAAAGGCTTTCCTGTTTTAGGATTTAATCTTTTCATATTATCTTCTTGACTTTAAGGCAATTTTCTTAAAATCAAGATCCTTAAAAGTGAAAGAGGTCTTTTTCATCAATCCTCCAAATTTTGAATTCCAATCATAGTGAATACCCAAAACTTCTTTTTCAGGAGGTGAAATTGTGAAAGTAATATCATATAAATCGCTGATTCTGCCTGGAAGCTTTACATTTTGAGCATAATGCAGGTTATCTATTAAATTAAGATGTGGAGTTAATTTAATTTTTCTTGAAGATCCATCTTTACTTTGAATCTCAGCTGTTACATTAAGATAAGCAACAAAGCTTTTTGCCGGAGCAGAAGCGCTATTATCATCGGTCCATTGAGCAAGCATTTCTATATGTATATCAGTTTCTTTTTCAGCTAAATGTAAATCTTTAGGATAAATAATATCTTTTGGTGCGCCCTCAAAAATTAACTCAATACCTGGTTGAATAATCTTTTTTCCAATAATCATTTCTTCGCTGAAGAGAGGAATAATAAATGCGGTGAATAGGAAAAATAAAATTTTATTGGACACTTTTTTAACTCATCAAGCTTTGTAAATCAAAACATGCAAAGAATCTTTTAATTTCTTTTTCATGTTTAGTATTCGAAGTTTTCTCAAGCATTAATTCAGATAAAGTTTTTTTACCACATAAGACATCAAACCAAGAATCTTTACTCAATGAAATACTTAAATCTGAATCTTTAGCCTTACTTACCAACGCAATTGAATTTCTAATTGAGTAAGTTACCGTCTCGCCGTCGTCAAAACTTATTTTTATATTCATATCTATTTCTGAAGCTCTCTCAGGGATCAACAATACTCTCAACAAATTTAACGAATTGGAACCGTTACGTCTTTCAAGCTCTCTCTTATTAAAACGATGACTCCTAAAACGACTTAAGTTTAAAGACTGATCAAGTTCCAATGCTCTTGTAATACACCAATTCCTAATATTAGCTGCTGAAGTTGAATAGGCTATACCTCTTAAAGCAACTGATAAACGTTTTCTATCTTCGAGTTCTCCAGCATCTGCAATTCCTTGATCGTTTAACTCTGATCTTACCAACCACGATGAAAGCTCTACAGCCCAGCGATAATCGTCTTTTTGCAAAGCTTCATCAATTATAGTTCTAACTTTTTCTTTACCTCCAAATCCTGCGATAAGTCTTTGAGTGCGTTCTGGGGAAGGAATTGGAAAAAGGTTAGCCTCGTCTTCATCAAACCAACCGAATAGTCCTGTATAGATCTGTCTTACATGATGTTCTACGACGCCATACAACTGCTGCGTTGTATAGTGATCTTTAAAATGAGGAGGCAACTTTATAGTGCTTATGGTTTCGTTTAAGGTCAAACCCTTGTTCGCACATCTAACGGTTTGATCCCATAAAAACTGAAGAGAATCTCGATAATTAGTAATAATTTTCTTTATTTCTTTTTTTCCTTCGAAAGGAGGTCCATGCGCGCCAATTAACTTCTCTGCATTGAGTCCGGACAAATGATCCAAGCCTCTCATCATTATTCTTGGGTCTCTATATTCTTCTCCTCTTATCGCAAATACATTAAATAAAACTGGCCAGAGAAGATTATTAATTGCTAATTTAATATCAGGAAACCAAATCGTAATGGAATCAGTCGCATCGGATGGCGCAGGATATAACTCTACCTTTAAACCTGCAATTGATACTTTTGTTGGAACATCAAACGTATGTTTTGGAGGAATATAACCATTGGTGAATGGAGCATGTTGAGGATTTCGAAAAAAATTTCCTAAACCTAAATTAACAATGCCATCAGGGCCTTCTTGAGGCATGGAAGTCGCAAACTGATGAGCCAAGCCTCTAGTAACTCTAGGTGCAACCTCCCCGCCAAATCTATCTAAGTTTGCTTGAATACCTGCATGCCCCCAGATAGCAAGTTTGTCATTTTCCTTCATAAGTGTTTGAGTGCCGCCGACATAATGAAAGTGAGTATAAATACATGCAACTAATGGAGCTTGGGTTTCCTGCCTTACTTCCTTTAAGGCAGCAGCCATTTCCTGATTGCTTTCGCCCGTATCAATGCAGATTAGACCTTCTGGACCTTCAACAAAAGATTGGTTGGAAAGACCATTACCAATCAAAGACCATGCTTTATCTCCAACTCTATAAAGCTTCTTTTCCAGACGTTTGCTATGTTCCAAAGTTTTAGGATGAGCCAGTTGCCCTTTGGGACCTGTTTGAGTAATTCCGGGCTTAAAAGAATCTTCTATGTTCATTAAAGCTCTCGCTACTTGTTACTTTTGGATTTGGATGAGCAACTTGGAGGGAGATTAATCGTTGGGTTTTGATCAAAAAATCCAACTGGAATTAAATGAAATCCGCAATATTCTACAGGCATGACAGGCCAGTCTTCCGGACGTGGTAAATGTGTAACTCCAAATGTAAGCCATGTAACCAAATCACATTCGCTTATGTTTCTGTCTTTGGCCGTAATCTCTGCTAAGCCGCCTTCTCCAGAGTGCATAACCGTATGTCTACCGCCGCCACATCTTTCGTCGCTCTGGAAAGGCGTTGCCCAGATATTATGTTTCGCAAACGCAGCTCTTTTTCCAGGAGGGGAATTAGGATTTGAAAGCAGAGTCGGCGTGTTTCCATAAAGTATCTTGTAGGCAGTCGGTGATCCAACTTTGTTTAGCTTGTTGGGATTTGCTATTTTCCATGTACGACTTTTTTCTGGGGCAATATTCCTCTGAGCATCACTTTCCTTGGTTAAGTGTTTGGAAACAGCTTGGAATTGAGTTCCTTCCGGATTCTCATTATTTATTGGTAAAGGTTCAACATTTGTTTCAAATAACTGATTGGCACCATCATCTAGATCCCAATCAATTCTTACATTGAAAAGATGTTGATGAATTGGAGAAGCCAATTCGGGAGAAATTTTAAAGTCTTGTCCTAGTTTGTGAATATCCTCGTGATAGGCACTTATACCAACTACCCCTGTAAGTTTTATCTCTAATTGGATCGTTCCGTCCAAATATAAATACCAAAATATCCCATAGTCATAGTTGCCGATAGTTGCAAAAGAACTCACCACAAGACGACGTGATCGCCTTACCTCGTTGTATCCCATTTGAGTAGAATCATTATGTTTCCATTGCACCCCATAATCTTCTTCATGAATACATATTGCGTTTTCAATTGTTTCAACAGAACCATCGAAAGCTAACTTATGAGCATCTAAATAATAAATTTCACCTAGACAATCACATCCTAGAGTTAGAGAGTTTGTCATCGTACCAAATCCATATTCTGTTCCATCATGAACTGCCTTCCACCAATGCATGGGATCGGATGAACCATAAGGAACTACCATATCTGATAGTCCTGCTCTATAGAATATTGGTCTATCGTTCAAAGAGACCTGATGCAAGGCTAAGCCCTCGATAGGATCAATAGAAGTTCTTAGTTGCCAGCCTTCCCAAGAAATTAAGTTATCTTCCACTGAAAATCCAACACCATTAGGCTGAGTGATAGAGATTTCTTTCGGATTTTCCCGCAGTGATTCTTGACCATCTTTATCGTATCTAGCATGAGCTTTCGGAATCTTTACAACGCCATGATCTTCAATTTCAACTACTTTTTTTTCGGTAAGGTCCACATGAGCAATTAAACCTTGAATTGGCTTAGCATAAGCATTGTCCTTTTCGCTGTCTTTCAAAAAAGAAATAGCTTTAAGGGCTCTATTACCTTTTTTTATATTCTTGTTAACAAATCCTCCGCCAGGCCAAGGATCTATCTGAATGAGACTTAGATCTTCAATGCCTCTTTTCTTTAATGCTTTTTGGTAATTCTCGTCTTCTATGGTCAGCTGAATTGCCATAAAAATCTCGGCCAAGGTATAAGTTGGGCCTGCATTGTTGGAAATTATCTCTTCTTTTGTTAATTCTTTTTTTGAAAGATTTATCTCTGCTTGAAAGCCAATAGATTTTTGATTCACTCCTACAATTTTGACAATCCTGTCTAGGTCATTATTTTTCTTAACTAGATTTTTATCGGGCTCTTCTAGAGAAATATAACTGAAAGAAGAATTTTCATGATCTAAATTATTTTTTTTGAGTATGGATACTGCATCGGAAATTTCTGCAGCACTGAGATGGTTTAGTGGATGAATGCTTTCTTTTGCCATAGAGAAAAGTATATAAGATAAAACGAAAGAAAATTATTTCTTTTTATTAACTTCGTAAGCTTTTGAATTTTTAGGGAAAGAGCCTCTAATTATTGATGCGCGCTTAAGAATTTCATCATATTTTGTACATTCAAATTTTCTAAACTTCATATAGTCACTCAACATGTCTTTCATATTGAAGCTTATAGCAGCACGATAGATTAGAAAACATGCATCGAACTCAGTTAAATCTTTGAACTTGATTGTTTCAATGACAGGCGGCTTAACTTTCTTTTCAGCTTCAGTAAAAACAGGAAAGCTCAAGAACAGTAATAAGAAAAATATGATTTTTTTAATAAACATTTATTATCACAGATAATTTTTTAATAATTTTAAATTAGTAGAAAAATCAGTCAAGAATGGCTAATCTTAATTATATGGATAGAAATGAACGGTTAGGCCGATCAATCCATGCAAGACAAAGAAGGGCTCGTTTAAAAAAAACGCTCTCGCAAAGAAGCGATAATTTATATGCCCATCTTGTTAGATTGAGACAGAAAAAAAGAAAATTCCACATAAAGCATCCTCTTACTCATTAAACTTTGTAATGATGTTTTGGCCTTTAATGGTCTTTGAGATTTTTTACCATTTCAATAAGCGGTTTTATATGCATTGAGTCTTTTTCACCAAAAACACTTAAAATATCGTTTTTCTCTTTTGTCCCATAAAAATCTAAGATTGCTTTTTGATAGCTTTCTCTTTTTTTTAATAATTTCCAATAGGTTGCTATATTGGGGAGCTCGTCTAAATCTAAAATTTTTTCAAGTTTCAAGTCGGTGAGACGATGAAAACAGCACATAAGATTGATATCTATGTGAGTAAATTCACCTAAAAAGTAAGGGCCAGAAGTTTCTAAATCCTTTTCAATATCAATTAAGCTTTCAACTAAAATTTTGTAACAACTTTCTGCAACAGACTTCTGTATATTAAAGAATTTCATAATAAGAAAAAATCTTCCTCTATCCCTTAAGGGATGTTTCCAGAAGACTTTCAAAGCTTGAAAAATAGTTAAGTATTTTTTAATCATGGAGTTAATCAAGATCAGCGAAAAAGGAGGAATTGCCGTTCCCAAAGTTTTTCCTAAAGGAACGCCATCGGTCAGAGTGGTGTCTTCCACCCAAGAATTTAATTTTTTTTGGTCAACATTTAAGGGCCATAAATCTATATCATTCTTTCCGTGGAGAAGATTTAATCTTTTTATAATATTGGTACTTTCAGTAACTATCTCCCCATCAATATCCAAAGACGGAACAATGCCTTTTGGATTAATATTCAAATATTCAGAAGAAAGATTTTCAGCATCAGGATATTGATCGCAAAGCTTGATCAATTTACTTTCATAAGAAAGTCCTTTTTCATGCAGAGCAACTCTTACCATTTGACTGCATAAAGACCATTTAGCATGATAAATCTTCAGCCTCATTTTTCTGACCAGCCTGATTTTAATTGCTTGCCTGTGGGACTAATGGAATTAATGTATTTCAATTTAGAAATCTTCAGGAAAATAATTTTGTAAATTTTCTCTAACAATTTTTGTCCAAATTTCGTAACCTCTTTCGTTTAAATGGAGCATATCTTCAATGTATAGCTCTGGTCTGGGTTCGTTTTTCTCGGATAGCATCGGAGGAGAGACATCGACGAAAACAAGATTCTCTTCTGCATCTGCTAAAGAACTTACGGCGTTATTCCACTTGACTTGTCTTGATCTTTGGTCAAATCTGCTTGGGGAAGGCTGAATGCTAATAGCAAAGACTATTGTGTTTGGAAGTTTCTCTTTTACAGAATTATAAAAAATCTTAAATTGAGAAAACACGTCTTCAGGAGTATTCCAACCATTAAGATCATTTGTTCCACAAAAAAAGACAATCGCTTTAGGCTCGTAAGAGAAGACGATTTTTTCTATATGGCGGTTGATATGTTTAGTGTGTGCACCTCCAAAACCTCGGTTAATAACCTTGAGGGGAGACATATCTGTTTGCAAAGTACTCCAAAGTCTAATTGATGAGCTGCCTATGAATAAAAATTCGTTTTTTGGAGGAGGTGAGATTTTGTCTTGAGCAACAAAATTTTCAATGTCCTCATCAAATCCATCCAATCTGTTATAAGATCGAATTCTTTTTACCCAATATTTTACCTCCTCGTCAGTTATCTCATAGCCAAAGGCCTTTGCTCCCTCCTTAACTCGATATTCCCAATATTTTTCATAAGCAAACCAAGTTGCAAACGCTAAAAGAAGTAAAATGGTTACTGAAATTAAATAGCCTCTTTTGCTCATTATTAAATTTCTATGCTTTAATGATTCTATATGCTAACAAAAAATTTGAATCTTTATGCTAGATAAGATTTTTCTTTTCATTTTTGGGGTTGAATGGTTTGGATTTGGAATCCTTGGTCTTTTTTTCCCCGAAATAATTTCCAACATGATTGGGATAAGCCAATCTTCAGACTTTTTTTTGAGTGAAACACGCGCTTGGTATTCTTTTTTTACTATCCTTGGATTAATGTCTCTAATAAGTATTTATCGTTTAAGGCTTAGAAAGAAAGTGTATTTAACCTTTGGAATTCTAATGGGAAGTTTTCTTATTGGGAGAGCTTTAAGCTTTATACTAGACGATAGCTTTGGTACTGGAACTGCGATTGCCTTTGCTAATGAATTTATCGTATTTATTATAGCCTACTGGCGATATACAAAAAGAGAGTTTATTTTTAAATGAAAGTTTTTTCTTTACTAGTCTTGTTATCTTTTTTTGTTGGTTGTTCTCCGACTTCTCCATCCAAAGTAATTGAAACTTCGAAAGGAAAAATTCAAGGTTATGAAGAAAATCAGGTTAACTTCTTTTTAGGCATCCCTTATGCAGAAGCTCCACTGAAAGACTTAAGATGGAAGCCTCCCAAACCAGTTAAGTCTTGGGAAGGAATTAAGAAGGCGGATGTATTAGGTTCTGCATGCATGCAGCCAACAAATGTAGGTAACTCTGCATTCTTGGACTTAATGCTAGATGGTTATGGGTTAGCATGGTACGAAAAACTTGTAATTAAGAGCCTTTCTTTTTTTGCACCAACACTTTCGGCTGGAAATTTTTCAGAAGACTGTCTGTATTTAAATATCATTGCGCCTAAAAATGCTGAAAATTTACCAGTCATGTTCTGGATTCATGGTGGTGCTGGAAGATTTGGATCAGGAGGAGATAGCATATATCTGACTTCAAAATTTGCTAAAAAAGATGTCATCCTTGTAACCATTAATTATCGTCTAGGATCACTTGGCTGGTTTGCCCATCCAGCATTGTCAGCTGAATCAGAGGCTGGAGTCTCGGGAAACTATGCATCTTTAGATCAAATTGAGGCATTAAAATGGGTAAAAAATAATATTTCGGATTTTGGTGGTGATCCCAATAATGTAACTATTTTTGGCGAATCAGCTGGCGGTCAGGCAGTGGGGACTCTTTTATCTAGCCCGCTTTCTAAAGGCTTATTCCACAAAGCAATTTCTCAAAGTGGCTCTGGTGTTTTGGGTACTCGTTCT
>Ga0209433_10000600_pt1 | contig 11143 bp, 9 predicted proteins | sample METZYME_5_50m_FD_187552 | JGI IMG/M metagenome (GOLD analysis project Ga0209433, IMG submission 187552) | Marine microbial communities from oxygen minimum zone in mesopelagic equatorial Pacific - METZYME_5_50m (SPAdes) (version 2) | ecosystem: Environmental > Aquatic > Marine > Oceanic | place...
TACTAAATTCACTAAAGCATCAATTAGAGGCCCTAACTCATTAGAATTTTCACCAAATACTGATACTTGCTGACCATAGTTAGAGTTAGACATGTCGATTAAAGGCTCATTTACATCATTGAATTCAATTATTGGTATTATCGGGCCAAATTGTTCTTCATGAAAAATTCTCATTTCATCTGTTACGGGATGTAAAATAGTTGGGAAAACAAAATTATCACCGATTTCACCACCTTTATTATTAATTATTTTTGAGCCTTTTTGACAAGCATCCAGAATAAGTTCTTTTAAGTACAAGGGTTGATTAGGGTCAGGTAATGGAGTAATAAAAGCTTCATCGTGATCTGGATTCAAAATTTTTAAAGAATCAACTTTTTTAATAAATAATTCTAAAAATTTGTCTTTAACTTTTTTGTGAATATATATTACTTTAAGAGCTGTACACCTTTGACCATTATATGATAGACTTCCTTTAAGACATTCGTTTACAGCTAAATCTATATTTGCATCCTCAAGAATAATTGCAGGATTTTTTGCCTCGAGCCCTAAAACTAAACGTAAACGGTTTTTATCAGTATGATAATCTTGTAATGCTACTGCCGATGAGCTATGTCCTATTAAAGCTAGAATATCAACTTTTCCAGTTTTCATAATTGGCGGGCCAATTTTTCGACCTCTTCCAAAAACTATATTCACAACACCAGGCGGAAAACAATCTTTAAAAGCTTTCATTAAGTAATTGAAGAACAAGACACCAAACTTTGCGGGCTTTAATATTGTTGCATTGCCCATAATCAAAGCTGGCATCAATAAACAAAATGTTTCGTTTAAAGGGTAGTTGTATGGGCCCAAGCAGAACACAATGCCAATTGGACCTCTTCTTATGTGTGCAAAAATGTCATTCTCTTTTTGGAATTTAGCACCTTTACGATCAAAATCTTTACACGCTTCAATAGTATCTTTAATGTAAACTATAGTTCTATCAAATTCTGCATATGCATCTTTTCTAGATTTACAAATTTCCCACATAATCAGATTGGAGATTTGGTCTCTATATTTCTCCATTTCATTTACAAATTTCTGCACACATTCAATTCGTTTTTGGACTTTCATTGTAGGCCATTTGCCTCGACCACGATTATATGCTAAATCAGCATTTTCAATGGCAGAAATTGCCGCATTTTCATCCAAGCTTGGAATACTTCCCAACAAGGTTGGTGAATTTTTTTCATTTTTTATTACTGAATAGACCTCTGATTTTTCACCATTCCATTTAACTAATCTTCCTCCAATTAAGTACTTATTTATGTGAACTTCATCAATTACATCCATTATGTATAACTATTTGACATTAAAAGTTATACAAAAATAGAATAAAATATTGAGTAATAAAAAAAAGCGGAAAACTATCTAATAATGAGATGGATTCCGTTTTGGCGGGCCTTAGCGCCCCTGTTTCGAGCTTTTTTTATGTTAAAGATTGACTTAAGCCTGCTATTAAGTTTTTTAAAAGGCACTTATACCAGTTATGTCTCTTCCGGTAATAAGGATATGCATTTCATTCGTTCCTTGATAGGTTATAAGTGTTTCAAGATTTATCATATGCCTCATAATTGAATAATCATGTGTTATTCCCATGCCGCCTAATATTTGCCTAGCTTCTTTTGCTATTCTCTGAGCAATTTTTACATTATTTCGTTTTGCCATTGAAATTTGTTCAAATGAAATTTTGTTGTTGTCCATTAGTTCCCCTATTTTAAAGCATAGTAATTGAGCTTTAGTGATTTCAGTTATCATATCGGCTAATTTTTTTTGAATCAATTGTTTGCCTGCAATAGGTTCTCCAAATTGTGTTCTTTCTAAGGAAAATTTCAATGCAGTTTCATAACATTCTTCAGCAATACCTAACGCTCCCCAGGCAACAGCATATCTTCCAATATTTAGACACTTATAAGCATCTTTAATAGAGTTTGATTTGGGCAATAGTTGATTTACAGAAATTTTTGAGTTATCAAAAAAAAGTTCACCTGTATGAGAAGATCGAAATGAAGATTTATTTTCAAGAGTAGTAGATTGAAAATTTGTAATATTTTTTGTTTCTACTACTAATGCTTGAATATTATTTTTTTCATTTTTTGCCCAAACAATCGATATATCTGCGGTACTTGCGTTTCCTATCCATAGTTTAGAACCATTTAAAATAATTTTATCATCAACAATTTTAAACTTAGTTTTTAAATTTGATATATCTGAACCGTGACTTGGCTCAGACATTGCAAAACTACCAACAATAGTCCCATTTGACAGATCAGGAAGATATTTTTCCTTTTGATGTTCTGACCCGAAAGAAAATATTGCATTCATTACTAAGGATGTTTGTATTGAGCTGGCAACCCGAATTGAACTATCCCCCTTTTCTAATTCTTTCATCATTAGTCCAAAAGCAATAAAATTAAAATCTAGTCCTCCATACTTTTCAGGAAAAATTGAGCCAAAAGCACCCAATTCTGCAAGTTCATTTTTTAATGAAAGAGGAACGCCAGAAATAAAAGACTTTTCTATTTTTGGTTTTACATGTTTTTCAACCCACTCCCTTGTAGATTGTAAAATAATCTGTTCAAAGTCATTTAAATTCGAATAAAGATTTAGATAGTCTGTTTTCATAAAGCAAATATATCTATATAAAAAATAAACCCATTCAATTAATTTGGGTTTATTGAATAATAAAATTAAAATAGATTAAATTAATTTCGCATTTAAAACGGAATGGACGCTCTTTATATTGCGAATCATCATTAAGTTCATTTAAATGAATGTATTTAGAAAGAAGAGATAGGTGTAATTAATTGGGAGACATAATAAGTGACGTTGTTTTTATTTTTATATGATTAACAACTTTTTAGTTAAAAAAGTTTCGTCTTAATTTAAAACTCCACAAGGGCCTAATAGTTGAATAGCAGATTTTTATAAAAAGCGGAATGCTGTATCAAATTGAGATGGGCTCCGCTCAGGTTGATCTAAGAGCGCTTATTTTGAACCTATTTGAAAATATTGTTTATATAGAATTTCCAGCAGCAAGCTTATAACTTGATTTGTTTCACTCTTTCACCTAGTCTATTTTTAAATGTATTTATAATTCTTATCTCATCTCTAGACGGGTATTTGATCACCCATTTACTTATAGGCTCAACTCCAAATTCACAAACCTCATTATTCTTTATAATCACGTATGTTTTACTATTTACAAATACCAATTTACAATCGTTGGGATATAGTAAAATATTCTCAAAACTTTCTTTAAACCTTAAGTTATATTTTGTTTTATCCTCTAAACCGACACAAGCCCCATTGCAGTTTCTTAAATGATATTGAAAACAACTTTTAGGCGATTTATCTAAACCATTAATTTTTTCGCACAAATTATGTTTTTGAGTTAAGTTCAAAATGAATTTTTTGGCATCCCTTTTGCTAAAGAAGCTAATCAATAATTGTTCATTAACATCATCAGCTAGCTTGTAAAAATGGTAGCCTCTTGGGTCTTTTGAGGTTAATAATGAAATATGGCTTTTATATCTTCTAAGCCTCCTATTAAATATAGGACGATATTTTTTAATTTCTTGAGATTCAAACAAGAGAGACTCGAGTTCTGAATGAAGTTTTTTGACTTTTAGTTTATGGAAAGTATTGACAAGTCGTTTTCTTCCTTTAGCAAGATGTTGGCTTATTCTTTTTCTTACATCAACACTCTTGCCAATATATAGTATATTGTCTTGATGGTTTAAAAAGTAGTAAACACCTAACAAATCATTAGGAATTTTTTTGTTTAAAACATCAGAACGACTAAACATTAAAACCATTTTGTTCATACATCAAAGATAAAAAAGTAAGGCGCTAACTCAAAAAGAAATGGATTCCGCTTTTGTGGAAATAAGTATTCTTATTTCGAATTTTTTCAATAATTTATTGCTTAAATTTACTAAATGAAAAATGTTATTTTATATATTTCTTCTGCGTTGATTATTGGATATAGTGACGGACTTTATGTCATTCCTTTTTTTATTGGCCTTCCGCTAGCTGATACAGCATCTGCGGAAATTTCCGCACCGGCGTACTGCTGTAGTGGTATTATCTACGACAATCAAAGTTATGCGCAAAAAGAGGTGTTTCAATTTGAACTGAAGGCGAATGTATAGAATAATTAAAAAGGGAAATAAATTATTTAGCATTATTTATAATTGTTGTCCTAGATGTCAATCTAATAAATTTTGGCCAGAAAGTAATCCGTACAAGAATATATTAGTTAAAAATGGTGGAGATATTGGCTCTTGTAAAAATTGTAAACTTAAATATGAGATAGAGCCTGGCTTTTGGTTTGGAGCTATGTATGTAAGTTATGGTATTACAGTACTTGTTGCAATATTAACATGGTTTCTAATAAATTTTTTTGTTGAAAATACGGATGTTTTTATTCAAATTTATATCATTTCATCTTTGATAATTGTTCTCTTTCCTGTAGTTTATTTTTTATCAAGATTGATTTGGATAAATCTATTTATTTCATACTCTGAAAAATATATTAAGTAGTCAGTTTTATTTCAATACAAATAAATTTTATTTTGAATTTTTAAAGAGTGTCTTTTTGAAATTAGAAATTTTGTGCTAAAACGAAATTTTCAAGATTAAATATATTGCTATCTTCAATTGGTTTATTAATACTTACAAAATATTTATCGTTGAGATCTTCAAGTTTTTTGATTTCTTTTAGTTTAAACCCGTTTTGAATTAATAATTTTTCGATTTCTTTTTTAGAATAAAACGAAATCCACGGCTCACCTAACGCATCAACTATTTTTTTTATTCTATCTATTATTTTTCTAGGGTTGGGATAGCCTTTGCCGAATAAATACTGCGGTGATTGATTTATTACGCTATCTGTGTAAGAAAGAAATATTGTTGTTTTTGTTGTTCTTGTGAGTTGAGAAATTTCTTTTAATGTTGCGAATAACGAATCTTTTGTTATGTATTGTGAAACTCCTTCAAGAGTAAAAATTGTATTTTTTTTAGATTCAAAGCCAGCATTTGATAATTTATTTACAATACTATCTTTCCTAAAGTCAATGTCTATGTAAGTAATTTTTTTTGATCTTGGAATAATTTTATCTAGTATTGAAATCTTTCTTTTTTGTACATCAATTTGATCAAGTTCAAATATATTTAAATCTGAAGGCAGTTCTAGCCTGTTAGCTCTTGAGTCATAACCTGCCGCCAAAATAACATATTGCCTATCTCCATTTGCTACATTCTGTTTTACAATGTCATCTAAATACTTAGTTCTAGCAATTAAATGTTCATGAAGCCCTGGAACAATATTTCTTAGTATAAGTGTATTTAATTTATACCCAATAAATTTAAATAGACGCCCTCCTAAAACAAAATTATTTGCATATGAATCACTGATAACTCTTTGGTTTTCTTCAGCAAGAGTTTCGACTAACCTATGCATTGCAATTGCTTGCGCAGTACCATCTTTTTTAAAAAATAATCCTATAATTTTAAGTAACACAACAGAAGTTTTTCAACATTATTCTTACAAACGCTTTTTAAGTCAATAATGGCTAAAATAAGAAAAGCGAAAAATATTCTCATAATAAAGTGAATTCCGCTTTGGTGGAGAAGATGGGATTCGAACCCACGACCTCTTGACTGCCAGTCAAGCGCTCTAGCCAACTGAGCTACATCCCCAAGACAATTATTACAAATTTATGAATTTTCAGAACTTACACGTATAATTTTAATAGATTGCTATTCTGCTTATCATTGAGTATTTTTGCGACATTAAATTTTTATTAATGACTATTAAAAAAATAGAATCAATCAAAGCACCCGAACCTGTAGGACTATACCCACATGCCCGTCAATATGGTAATTTATTATTTTTATCAGGAGTAGGTCCTAGAGAAAGAGGCACGAACAAAATACCCGGAGTTGATCTTGACGAAAAGGGCAATATTATATCTTATGACATAGAAACTCAATGTCGATCCGTTTTTAACAATGTTCGTATGATTGTTGAGGAATCTGGATCTTCTTGGAAAAATATTATCGATGTCACAGTTTTTTTAACGAATATGAAAGATGACTTTCAAATTTACAATAAAGTTTATGCTGAGTTTTTCGCCGACAATCAACCCTGCAGAACAACCTTAGAAATAAATTGTTTGCCTACCCCAATTGCTATAGAGCTAAAAGTAATAGCAACTATTGACTAATGAAAAAATACCCAGAATATAAACAGCTTGATTTGTCGGCGATAAATAAAGAAGTGCTTGCTAAGTGGCGCTCTAAATCAATTTTCGAGAAAAGTCTTTCCACAAGAGAAGCAGGTAAACCATATGCTTTTTATGAGGGCCCTCCTTCTGCGAATGGCATGCCGGGAATTCATCATGTTATGGGCCGGGCGATTAAAGATATTTTTTGTCGTTTTAAAACATTACAAGGTTATAAAGTCAATCGAAAAGCAGGCTGGGATGCCCATGGCTTGCCGGTAGAACTTGGGGTTGAAAAAGAGTTAGGTATTACTAAAGAAGACATTGGAACGACAATTTCGATTGAAGATTACAACAAAAAGTGTCGTGAAAACGTGATGAAGTTCAAAAACACATGGGAAAACCTAACAGACGTAATGGGATATTGGGTTGATATGAATGATCCTTACGTCACTTATGATAATAAATATATTGAAAGTGTTTGGTGGTTGCTGAGTCAGATAGATAAAAAAGGCATGCTATATAAAGGACATACCATTCAGCCGTTTTCTCCAAAAGCAGGAACTGGGCTAAGCTCCCACGAGTTAAATCAGCCGGGGTGCTATAAAAATGTTAAAGACCTTTCTGTAATAGCTCAGTTTAAAGTCATCAAAAATGATAAATCAATTTTTCTATTTAATAATTCAACAGAAAAGGTTTTCTTTTTAGCATGGACTACAACTCCTTGGACCTTACCATCTAATACAGCATTAGCGGTAGGCAGAAAAATAGACTATGTTGTTGTTAACACTTTTAATCCTTACACCTTTAAGGCAGTAACAGTTATTTTAGCAAAAGCACTTTTCTCTAAGTATTTTCCTGAAAAAAACAAAGACCTTAAAATGTCTGAATATGTTGAAGGCAACAAGTCCATCCCATATAAAATTATTAGAGAAATTAAGGGCTCTGAATTAGAGGGGCTTTGTTATGAGCAATTATTGACCTATGCTAAGCCAGTGAATGGAGAAGCGTTTAAAGTATTAATAGGCGATTTTGTAACAACTGAAGACGGAACAGGAATTGTTCACCTAGCACCTAGCTTTGGCGCAGATGATAATTTAGTGGCTAAGCAAAATGGTATAGGCACATTAACTTTAGTAGACACTCAAGGCCGATTTGTAGATGAGGTTACTGACTTTGCAGGAATGTATGTCAAGAATGAATATTACCCTGCTGGAGAAGCACCAGAAAAATCAGTTGATATACAGCTTGCTATTAAGCTAAAAATAGAAAACAAATGTTTTAAAGCAGAAAAATACGAACATTCATATCCTCATTGTTGGCGCACGGACAAGCCAATATTATACTATCCCTTAGAAAGTTGGTTTGTTAGGACCACAGCTGCCAAAGAATGTATGATAGATAATAACAAAAAGATTAATTGGAAGCCCAAATCTACAGGCGAAGGACGATTTGGTAATTGGCTTGAAAATTTAGTTGACTGGAACCTATCTCGTTCTCGATTTTGGGGAATTCCTTTGCCAATTTGGGCGACTAAAGATGGTGAAGAACAAATCTGTATTGGCTCAATTGAGGAATTAAAATTTGAAATAGAAAAATCAGTCCTATCCGGCCTAATGTCTACAAACCCCTTTGCAGATTTTGTTGTTGGTGATATGTCTGCTAAAAATTATGACACTATTGATTTACACAGACCTTTTGTAGATGACATTATTTTAGTTTCGCCTAGCGGTAAATCTATGCATAGAGAGCCTGACCTTATTGATGTTTGGTTCGATTCAGGCTCAATGCCTTACGCCCAACTTCATTATCCCTTTGAAAATAAAGAAACATTTGAAAAATCTTTTCCAGCTGATTTTATAGCTGAAGGTGTTGACCAAACAAGAGGCTGGTTTTTCACACTACACGCGATATCTAGCATTTTATTTAATAGCGTAGCATTCAAAAATGTTGTTTCTAATGGATTAGTTTTGGACAAGGACGGTAACAAAATGTCTAAACGCTTAGGTAATGCAGCAGATCCATTCGAGACTTTAGAAGAATATGGCGCAGACGCTACGCGCTGGTATATGATTAGCAATGCCCAGCCATGGGACAATTTAAAATTTGATTTAGATGGTTTAGCTGAGGTGAAGCGCAAGTTTTTTGGAACGCTTTATAACACCTATGCTTTCTTCGCATTATACGCTAATATAGATGGTTTTAGTTATAGTGAAAAAGAGATAAATTTAGAGCAGAGACCAGAAATTGATCGTTGGATACTATCGGAGCTTAATACACTTATTAAAGAAGTAGGAAGATCTTTAGATGACTTTGAAGCAACAAAAGCATCGAGGGCGATACAATTTTTTGTAAATGAAAATTTAAGCAATTGGTATGTTAGGCTATGTAGAAGGCGTTTTTGGAAAGGGGATTATGGTAAGGATAAAATATCAGCATATCAGACGCTTTACACATGTCTTGAAACGCTAGCTATATTAGCTTCTCCTATAGCCCCATTTTTTATGGACAAACTGTTTGATGACCTCAATCAGGTTACCAACAAAAATACATTTGAATCTGTTCACCTATCACAATGGCCTAAGGTTAATCTTGAGGCAATTAACGCTGATTTAGAAGCACAGATGAGATTAGCTCAAGATATTACATCTATGGTCTTTTCCATAAGAAAAAAAGAAAATATTAGGGTTAGACAGCCATTACAAAAAATTATGGTTCCAGCTATTAATGAAACAATTAAAAATAAAATAGAAGCTGTTAAATTTTTGGTGTTGTCCGAGGTTAATGTTAAGGAGTTGGAGTTTATGAATCCCAATTCAAGTGTTCTTGTGAAGAAGATTAAGCCAAACTTTAAGACATTAGGGCCAAAATTTGGTGGTAAAATGAAGGATATTTCACAGGCCATCTCTAAATTATCCTCGAAAGAAATTAATACAATTGAAAAGGAAAATAGCTATACAATAAAGCTAGCTGACTCCGAAATTCAAATTAATTATAATGACGTCATTATAGAAACAGAGGATATTCCTGGCTGGTCTGTTGCATCGATGAATGGAATCACAATAGCTCTTGACATAAGTCTTTCCGATAACTTAATTAATGAAGGCTTAGCAAGAGAACTTGTGAACAGAGTTCAAAATCTCAGAAAAGATTTAGGCTTTAAAGTTACCGATCAAATAGATATTAAACTATGTGCAGAAGAAAAATTAGTTAAAGCAATTAATAATAATTTAAATTATATTTGTTCTGAAACATTAGCCGAAAACATACAGATTACCCCATTTAATATCACTAATAAAGGTGAAGAAATAGAGTTGGCAGATGGGGTAAATACGAAAATAGAATTATTTAAACGATAAATATATGTCAAGCGATAAAACTAGATTTAGTGATGTTGAATTAGAAGAATTTCGTCAAATTATTAACGATAAGATAAGTAAGGCTGAAAATGATCTTGAGCTCATTAAAAGCGCATATACAAACGATTCAAACAACGGCACTGACGATACCTCTCCCACTTTTAAGGGTTTTGAAGAAGGTTCAGAAACATTATCAAAGGAAGAAAACGCCCAATTAGCATTAAGGCAAGAAAAGTTCATACACAATTTGTACAATGCATTAAAAAGAATAGATAATAAAACTTATGGTGTTTGTAGGGTTACAGGAAAGCTTATTCAGAAAGAACGCCTTAGGTTAGTTCCTCACGCAACGTTAAGTATAGAGGCTAAGCGCTCCCAATAAAATTAAATGCTAAAAAAATCTGCATTAGTTATTGCTGTTGTTTTAATTGCAGACCAACTTTTAAAGGTGTGGATTAAGACAAGTATGGTTATAGGTCAAGAAATCCATTTTTTTGATTGGTTTATTATACACTTTACAGAAAATAGGGGCATGGCATTTGGCTTTGAGTTTGGCGGAAAATACGGGAAATATTTTCTAAGTATTTTTAGAATAATTGCCATAATTGCCATAGGAGTTTATTGGACTAAGCTAACCAAAGCCGACGTTAAAAAGGGGATAATTTACAGCGTATCTCTAATTTTAGCCGGTGCGATAGGTAATATGATAGATAGTGCTTTTTATGGAATGATTTTTTCAGAAAGCTATGGACAAATAGCAACATATTTTAATGGTGGATATTCAAGCTTTTTACAAGGAAAGGTCGTTGATATGTTTTACTTTCCGCTATTTAACGGTTATCTTCCTCAATGGTTGCCAGTTGTTGGCGGAGATCATTTTATATTCTTCAGGCCAGTATTTAATATTGCAGATGCTGCAATAAGTGTGGGCGTTATGAATATTTTAATTTTTCATCGCTCTTTCTTTAAGTAGTTAACCATACTTTTTGATTAGTTCTGCATATACTTTTTGATTAATACCATTTCTATAATCGTTTTTAATCCAATATATTTTTCTAATGAATCCAAGCAATTTAAATAAAATGATTTTAAAAGGGCTAATTATTTTACCGTCCCAAATCTTTGGAAAGGCCATACCATGTTTTAACATATAAGGACCAAAAATAGCTAAACTAAGCGCGCTATTTTCTTCGTTGTAATAAGACTCAAAGCTCATCTTTTTTTGGGTTTGATTAACTATTGGTAATTTACGCTTTGGGTTAATACCACAATAAACAAGCGCCTTTTCAAAGTCTTCTTGTAATTTATTAAAGCGAATTATAAAATTACAATAAGGTGCTGTGATACTTAACCAATTATCAAAAGGAACACGATAATATTTTTTTAAAAATTGGGTATAACTACATTTATTTTTTCTTAAATATTTTGAAAATTTATAATCCCTCATTTTAAGATGCCCACCATTTTTTCTCAATAATTTTTCATTAGTAAAATTACCACTGCTATCATTTATCATTT
>Ga0209433_10000601_pt1 | contig 11129 bp, 15 predicted proteins | sample METZYME_5_50m_FD_187552 | JGI IMG/M metagenome (GOLD analysis project Ga0209433, IMG submission 187552) | Marine microbial communities from oxygen minimum zone in mesopelagic equatorial Pacific - METZYME_5_50m (SPAdes) (version 2) | ecosystem: Environmental > Aquatic > Marine > Oceanic | place...
ACGTCGCAAAGCACTGATCCAAGCACAAGCCCAAGTGATAGCAGCACGTCGCAAAGCACTGATCCAAGCACAAGCCCAAGTGATAGCAGCACGTCGCAAAGCTCCACGACTCCTGATCAAAGTTCTAGCAGTCAGTTAAATCCTCCTCCACCTTCTAGCAGCAGCACGAAGCCCAGCAGTAGCACTGACCCAAGCAGTAGCACTGACCCAAGCAGTAGTACGTCCTCAAGTAGTAGCCAACAAATAAACGTGACAGGGTTTAAACCTGTATGGATAGCTCTTTGTGAGTGTGACGGGTTTGACGCGGATACCACCGCTGTAAATAGCTATATAACAATTCAGCCAACCAGCGCAACTAATGGTCAGTTCGTTGCGGCTTGGATAACTAATCATGATTACAATAATTTAAAATCAGTAACTTGGGGAACTTCTTCTGGTAAGCTGGGCATAGCCTCTGGTAAACTAAAGGAAAGCATCTTTGCAGGCGTTTCAAGACTAGGTGTAGCATTAAACGTTTCAACCTGCTTATTTGTTTATTCTAGAGATAATAATCTTCATGCACATGAAAAATGGGATTTAACCACGCATTTCACAGACACTTCTGGACAAAATGACTGTGAGGCTTGCTTGATTACAGTAGGTTCTAGTTGTCCAGTAAGTAGCTCTAGCACCGATCCAAGTAGCAGCACGTCACAAAGTTCTACGAGCACTGCGCCTAGCAGTAGCACGTCACAAAGTTCTACGAGCACTGCGCCTAGCAGTAGCACGTCACAAAGTTCTACGAGCACTGCGCCTAGCAGTAGCACGTCACAAAGTTCTACGAGCACTGCGCCTAGCAGTAGCACTACGCAGAGCAGCAGCGTCACTCCGCAAGACAGCGAGAGCTCTATCTCAAGCACTACTCCTAGTAGTAGTACCACGGAATCAAGCAGTATCGCGCCTAGTAGTAGCACCACGCAAAGCTCAAGCGTTGCATCTTCAAGCTCCTCCAGCTTGAGTCCTGTATTTAATTTTTACAGAGCTTACCCATGTGGCTACTGGGAACAAAGCAACTGCAATATGTTCTGGCAGATTGGTGGCGGCATCCCAGTTAGAATCAACGACTCATTAGATAGCTCTCCGTTGATCTCTTGCGCTCAAACCAACGGTACTACTCTACAGTATAAAGTTTCTAAGGTTAAGGGGCTAGGCACTTATCCAGAGATTTGCTTCTTGTTGATAAAGCAAACTACTCTTGGAGCCTACTACACTCCGACATTAATTACTGGAGCGTTCACTGGTTGTAATGCTTGCGAAGACTCCAGTTCGGATATAAGCCTAGCGTCTAGCTCAAGTATTTCTAGCTCAACTATTTCTAGCTCAAGTGATTTAGCTAGCTCTGCAAGTTCAATTTTCAGCAGCAGCGTTACATCGTCAAGCGCTGTCTCTGTAAGCTCAACGTCCCAATCTAGCAGTAGCACTTCTAGGTTGCCGTCGATGACTCCTTCTGACAGGTGCGGTTATCATCATCCTGATAAGGTTGACATAACTGGAGTTTACAAGAGAGACCCCTCCTACAACACTAATATATGGATTACCCAAGGTGACTCATTTTGTTATAGGTTTAAGGTGTTTGATGATGGCGCTGCTGTTGATTTAAGCGATTACAACATAAGAGCATTCCTGAAGCTTAAAATGTCTGACACAGGCCAGATAGAAACTTTCACTACAGCCGCTTTGTCTGACGCTGGTATCAATAACATTGTTGAATTAACTTTAACAGCCGCGCAAACAACCTGCTTGCCCATCACTGAAGCTGTATACGACGTAGAGATACAGCATAAGACCACCAATAAAGTGGAAAAAGTTTTAATTGGTTATTTTAATATACAACCAGAAGTTACCAGACACCCATCTGGATGTACCGCAAGCTGGTCATTACTGACAACTCGGCCTTCTGAAACAAGCGAGAGCCTTGCTTTAACTAGTTCTTCGAGCTCTGCTGGGCCAGCGGTTACTCCTTGCCCATGCTTTACTGGACACGTATACAGAGTGCTTAACACAATAGACAACACCTACACCTTCACCGTAGAAGTGCCGACAGAAGACGTAGGTCTCAAAGGTATTACTTCTTGGGAAGCTCAACTCTACGTGTTAGACGCGACTCACACTATAGCCACACTGCACGAGACTGAGTTGGTTGACAACACTGTTGACCCAGCTTTAGCAAGAACTGGTTATGAGATAATTTTCCCAGTTGGTGGCAGTAGACATAGATTTGTTGACAAAGCTTTGATTAGCTCTGGTATATTAAGAACAATCTTTACTGTTCCAATTCCAGCTTCTACTTTTGTTTCTGCTTATGTTACTATTAGAATATTTGGACCGAACGGATGCGGCGATAACGGTTCAGACCCATTAAGAATAGATTTTGACCCAGCTTTGACCGAAACAACCGCAACTAATTGTGTGTACAACAGTAGCTCTAGCGTAAGTCCAAGCACAAGCCCAAGCGCGAGCTCAACCACAAGCCCAATTCCAAGCCCAAGCGCGAGCTCAACTACAAGCCCAAGTACAAGCCCAGGCACATCAAGTAGTTCTGGTACTGTAGACGATGGCGGCGGTGGCGGCGGTGGCGGCGGCGGTGGTGGCGGCGGCGGCGGTGGCGGCGGCGGTGGCGGCGGCTACGGCGGCTACTAAAAATTTGGTGTAATTATATTGCCAGCCCGTTGCTGGCTCTTGATTATGAAAAAGAAAAAAACAACGAAAAAAGCTGCTGGATTCACTTTCTGGCACAAAAACGTAAAAAATAGCATTCTTGGCGCTTTTAATTGGGCTAAGAACACTGTTTGCGATACAGTTCGTAAAACTTGGGAAATGTTGTTGGACGACAACTACGGTGTAGCTTGGGGAGGTATTGTATTTGGAGCCTTAACTTTGCTAAACGTATTAAACCCTTGGGACTTGCTTGCAATCATCAGTATCGGCCTTGGTGTAAGACATCTGTGGTCGAATCGGCACTGGCACTAAAAAATATCACTTAAGCGGGGCTTTTGCCCCGCTTTTTTTATATATTCACGTTTGTTTTGTGTAAAATAATCTACAGTCAGGACTTATAAAATGAGCAATTTTGATTTTTCAGATGATATTGTAAAGGCTAAAGAAGGTAAAACCCTAAATAAGCCTTTTAGAACCCCCAGCGGCCCTAAGAAGTTCTCCGTTTACGTGAAGAACGAGAAGGGTAATGTGGTAAAAGTGAACTTTGGTGATCCTAAAATGGAGATCAAAAGAGACGATCCAAATCGCCGCAAGAACTTCAGAGCGCGTCACAACTGCGACAACCCTGGCCCGAAAACAAAAGCTCGTTATTGGTCGTGCCGACAATGGCGCGGAGGCAAAAAAGTAGAAGCTTCTGATAGCGGTGAATACGAGTGGGATGGTATTACTATTTTTGACCACAATGAATTGCTCACGATCAATCCCAGTTTAGCCTACGTTGAAGAAGAAATCACAGAAGAGATTGAAGCTGGTTGTGGATGTGATACTGGCTGCGGCTGCGGTAACAACGAGAGCGAAATAGAAAAAGTTTGTACTTCAGAAAACTGCGATGACCCTGATTGCCCTGACCACCAACAGCAAGATTACGCAAGCCTCTGGGAAAATATTCGTAAGAAAAAAGAAAGAATTAAATCAGGCTCTGGAGAAAAAATGAGAAAAAAAGGGGAAAAAGGAGCCCCTACTTCAGATCAAATGGAAAAAGCTAAAGGCGGTCATATGACTGAGCTTGTTTTTGACAATCCAGGTGAGGCGATGAAAAAAGCCAAAGAGATGGGCTTTGATAAAATTCATAAAAGTAAACAAAACGGTGAAGACGTTTTCATGCCAGGCCCCTCTAGCGAAGCTTTAATGAAAAAAGTTAAAGAAACGAACGCTGAATTATCTGACAAACAAAAGAAACTTCCACCAGCACTTCAGAAAGCGATCCTCAAGAGAAAGGGTAAAAAGCCTGAAGACAAAAAAGACGAAGAAGAAAAAGAAGACAAGTCTGAAGCTAAAAAAGTTGACATTGAAGACGTAAAGGTCAAACCAGTTCTAATGCAGAAAAGAACCGCTTCTTACGACATGACTCAAGAAGAGTTTGATGAAGTAATGAATTTCGAAGAAATCGTCAAAACTAAAGAAGACTTACTTGAAGTAGAAGCCGCTAAACGGCCAGGTAAAAAATCAGGCGCTCAAACTCCAGCTAAACCAAGCGAAAGAAAGAAAGGCTCTTCTAAGAATAAAAAAGGCAGCGCTGGCAAAGGCGGGCCTTCTATTACTTTCTCAGCCAAAGTAACAGAGTCTCTTAAAAACAAAGTCAAAGAGCACAATGCCAAAAGCAAAAAGAAAGTCACACTTTCCCAATTAAAGAAAGTTTACAGAAGAGGGGCTGGTGCATTTTCTACTTCTCATAGGCCAGGTCAAAGCCGAGGCTCTTGGGCTATGGCTCGTGTCAACATGTTCTTAAAAATGAAACGAGGCGGAAAAGTAAAGAAATCTTACAGAGACGCTGATGGTGATATTTAACATGAGCAATGCAGCCCTGTATGTACAAGAAACTTAAAGACCCTGAAAAGTACGGAAGCTGGACAAGAAGAATTAAACGTTTATGGCGTCACCTTATGTGCAGGCTAAAACTTTGTAAAGGCGTAGGAAAATGCGGGTGTATATGTCACACAGACCATTGGTTCTGCTGTGGTGAGGGTAACTCAAAGAAAAAGAATTAGTCTTTTTTGTGACTTAATATGTTGTAAATTCTTTTGAGTTTAGCTACTCGCTCGTATTGATCTTCTGTTTTGTATCTCCATGCGTTAGATTCTTCTTGTCGTATTTGATTTTGCAGGAATATAATAAACCAATCCCTGTCTTTATCATTTAGTCGATTCATTTTAGTTCTCGCATCGTTTTTAACTGACCAAGTATATTCAGGGTGTTTTCACATTTGATTTGGGGTACTTGAATAGTTCTTGGGTAGTTTAGGTTTTTGTCTATTCTAACGCCATCCACGTTCCATTCTGGAACAATGAAATCATCTACGAAGTCATACCAACCTTTTTCTTTTAATATGTTGAAATACTTGTCTACATCTTTTTGTTGAGCTTCTACTAGAACATCGAAATCTAACTCTTGGCTAGCAACCATTGAAATGTGTCTGAAAAATAAACCCTCATTACAGGTCAACTCAGATACAACTATCAAGTTCATAATTGTAATTACACATTAAAACGTGTAATATAGAGTATGCCCAGAAGAAAAAAACCGTTACATACACTCACCCTAAATGGGCTATCTATCGACGTAATGTCTAAATCTTCTTTGACTATTCATGATCCTATGGATAATTTAGAAGACGGAGAAGCATTGCGGATATGCAAATACTTATACGATGAAGGTTTCCTAACAAAGCAGAAAAACAGGGAAATACAAATTAACATTGTAAATTCTTAAATATAAATAATTATAATCCTGTCTTATTTAAGTGAGAAAAAACTCCAAGTATCAAAAAATTGTAGAAGCAGCTAAAATAGCTGATGATTCTATAGTTTTTTTTTGGCAGAAAATGATAGATTTAGATGAAGAACAGCAAGATGCACTTAGGAGCAATGATGGCGAAAGGTTTAAAAAAACAGAAAGAGCCAAAGGTAAACTGCTCTGGAGAATTCAGTGGGAAGAAAATGAAGTTAAAAAGTTAGAGAAAAAACTTAAAGAATTGGATTAATTATGCCTAGAAAGAAAAACCCTAAAACAATGTACGTTGTAAAATCTGCAACTAACAACTATACTCATGGAGCGTTTCCTTATACAGAAGAGGGAAAAACTAAAGCAGAAGCCTTTGTTAAAAAAGCATACAGGGAGAAAAAAGAAAAACTAGAGATTCAAGAGCAATGAGATGATTTGGCGCACGGTAGCTCATGCGTTGATATGACATAACGGCACAGCAGGTGCTTTCTCCTCACTAAAACCCCCAGAAATGGGGGTTTTTTATTGGCATGCTTGATGCTTTCATTTAGGTATGAGAAATTACTCCTTAACTAACACACTATTTAATGACTTGTTTACCAACTTTGATAACAGTTTTTTTGACGGCGACCACTCTTACTGGAGGCGTCAAGACACTGTTTTAGTGAAAGATACAGGTAATACCTACGAATACTCTATGGAACTTGCTGGTTTTTCAAAGAAAGACGTAGAGGTTTCATTCAAGGATGAAATCGTAAAAATTCTAGCCAAGAAAGAAGAAAGCACTAAGTCATGCTCCTTCTATATTCCTAAAGACGCAGATAAAGATAAAATATTTGCCGAACTGAAGGACGGGCTGTTGTCTATTACAATTACAAAAAAACAGGAGGTAAAAGCCAAGCAAATTAAAATCAAATAATAGTTGACTTATCATCAAGTAAAATATAAGATTACAACAGTTGCGTTTTGGGATGCACCATATGGTTTAGTCATATAATCATGGATTATCTAGGTTGGGTTGTCATGATGAGTGAGTCTAAGCCGCCGAAGAAACGCAATTATTTTTTATCATGAAAACAGTAAAAGTAACACTAGTAATCGCAGCCGCAGCCTTTTTGGGTATGGGTTGTGCAAGCACACTGACCGTTGGCCCACAGGCGAACAATGACTCCTACCTTGGCGCTTCTGCAAGCACTAAGGGAGCATCAGTCACAGTTCCCTTTGTCAAGGCTGACGTAAAAGCCACCGAGACAAAGAAGAAGTAATTCGGTTAGTAATCATATCAAACAAACCTCTCTCGATTAATTTCGAGGGGGGTCTTTTTTTTGTGTAAATAAAAGTAATGGACCAAGGAAAACCTATGAAAAACGAAGATGGCTCTTGGAACAAAAAATCACCGCATCGTACTTCTCACGATCCTTACCTGTATGAATACGTAAAGTATCAGAACCCCAAGACTGGTGGCACTCAGGTTTACTTTTTTAAAGTATCAAAGGACACGAAGGATGTTTTAGGATACAAAATCCTTTAAGATTTCTTTTTAGAAGCTTTCTTCTTAGCTGTTTTCTTAGCGGCTTTTTTAGCCGTAGCCTTTTTTGCAGCCTTTTTTGCTGGTCTTTTTGTCGAAGCTCTTTTCTTTGGTTTTATAGCCTGTTTTAAAGGCAACACTCTTTTTTCGTTATTAATTTTCCAAAGAAGCCAAAGCATTAAAAGCCCAGTAAAAGCCACTAAGTAGTAAGAGATTAGCGATCCGTGGTCAGCAATCCATGCGTCTACTTTTTCTAAAGTTGTCATTGGCCTAGTTACAACCATAGGAACTGCTGGGCCATTTTCAGGCTCTCTAATAACAATATCAACTTTATTTTTTTGTACGGTTGGTGGGGGTGGTAAATCTTCTGATTTAATTAAGGGCTTCGCTTTAACTGCATGACCTTTCGGTAGCACGTTCATTGCAGGCTCTTCCTTTTGAGGCTTTTCCAACTCAGAAGCTCTAATAATCCTAACTGCGCCCGTAGAGTTGGGATTAATTTTTTTGCCTCCTTGGCAAGCGGTCAAGAATACCGCCAACAGAATAAACGTTTTTTTCATTTTAATTTTTTACTGTCGCGCTGGCATTGCCGAAGTAGAAGCCTACAATAGCTGTAAGAGTTTGCCTTACTTCAGGAACCATCAGGTATCCTTTAAGCTCAACAAATACTACTTCTGTTCCCCCACCGAACAAGCCGAGGAAAGTTCCTTTGACCTCCTCAACCTGTACGATGGTAGAAAACCCCAAGAGGGAAAGTACAAATGGCGCTAAAATTACTCCAAACAATATGCAGCAAACAATTAGCCTTCTAACCCATTTTCCAGCATCGAGCGGAACTCGTTTTGCCGCCTTATCAGCAGACTCGTCTTCCGCTTTTTTCATGCCCAGAGCCATTTGGTAAAATGAAGCTCTTTCTTTCGCTCTTTCGGCCATATACCTGAATATAAATCCAGTTATACTACCACCGATCATTGTTATTAGCTCTATAGGCATACTATTGTTTACACATTGACTTTTCTAATAAGAATTGTATTTTCTCTATGAGATATGTCTTTTTTCGGTAGAAATAGGTTAGATTGGCCCGAAACGGCTATAAATTTAGCTTACGACATAGCTAAATACCGCTCAGAAGACCCATATGTCCAAGTCGGCGCTGTTATAATTAAGAAGGATGGGTCTATGTTTTTGGGCTACAATGGTGCTCCTTCAGGTGTCGATATTGACTGGTCAAACAGAGATGCCAGAAGAGAAAGAGTCCTCCACGCCGAAGCAAACGTGCTTAACTTTGTTAAGCCTAATGAAGTTGAGCTACTCGCTTGCACTCACTTGCCCTGCAAAGAGTGCTTAAAAATGATCGCACAAAAAAGAATTGACAAGGTATATTACAGCAAAGAGTTGAAAGGGTACGACTCCTCCTTAACTTTTGATTTAGCAGAAGAATTTGGCATCAATATAATTAAACTTAATTATGAAAAGGCAAAAGAAACGACAGACTAAGCCTTCTAATTCTGTAGCAGAAAAAAAGATCAGGAAAATTATATTGAAAACTGGTCTTTCCCCAGGTGACTTGGTAATGCTGACAGCGGCAATTAGAGATTTAAAAGCTGCTCATTCTAATATTCTTGTTGACGTAAGAACTGCTGTTCCAGACCTTTGGGATAACAATATTTTTATAACACGCTTAGACGACAACGATAAAGACGTAGAACACATTGATGTAGAGTACCCCGCGATTAACAATTCAAATTCTAAACCATTTCATTTCATACATGGATACAGAATGTTTCTGGAAGACAGGCTTGGCATAAAAATACCACAAGGAGATTTTAGAGGCTACGTACCTCTTTCAGAGCAGGAAAAATCTTGGATGAATCAAATTCAAGAGATGGGCGTAGAGGAGAAATTTTGGCTTCTTTTTTCTGGCGGCAAATGGGACTATACAGCTAAGTGGTGGAACCCTGAAGAGTATCAAAAAGTAGTAGACCACTTCAAGGATAAAATTTTATTTGTACAATGCGGGGAGTCAAGTCATCATCATCCGCAGTTGCAAAATGTTATCAATTTAGTTGGTAAAACAAATACTAGGCAGTTAGTTAGGTTAATGTATCACGCCGTAGGAGTAGTATGCCCAGTTACATTTGCAATGCATTTAGCCAGAGCCGTGGACACCCCAAGGAAGCACGCAGTTAATAGACCTTGCGTTGTTTTAGCGGGAGGACGCGAGCCAACGCATTGGGAGTCTTATCCCACGCACAAATACCTACATCATGTTGGCGCATTAGATTGTTGTGACATCGGAGGATGCTGGAGATCAAGAGCTTTTGAGTTGGGCGATGGAGACGAGAAAGATAAAAGCCTTTGCCTTCAACCAGTGGACATAGATGAAAAGATAACTACGCCTCAAGGCAATCTTGTTGACTTAAAAATACCTAAGTGTTTAGACATGATCACCCACAAACATGTCATAGAAGCAATTGAAAGTTATTATGATGGCGGAGTAATAGAGTATGGAAAAGGTTGGGGCGGCGTTAATATAGAGCAGCCCAATGAAATTGTAGTGGAGCCAGAAGATCAAGGGCCAAAAACTCTTTCTGAATTTTAAAATGCAAGCAACAAACTACCCAGTTTCTTTACCAGACTCCTATGTGCATTTCGGAAAGCACAAAGTTTTCAATAGGCTTTCAAATAAGTTTGACAAGCATGACTTGGTGAGGCTGTGGTCTTTAATTCTTAATTGCAAGCAAGTCTTAGAAGAAGAAATAGAAGGAGACTTTGCGGAGGTAGGCGTTTACAAAGGCAACTCTGCCGTTGTATTGGCTGAAATAGCAAACTTTGTTGGCAGAGATTTGTATTTGTTTGACACATTTGATGGCTTTGATAAAAAAGATTTAGAAGGCGTTGACGACAAGTTTCAAGAAGGCGATTGGGGAGGAGTCTCTGTTGATGAAGTTAAGGCGTTTATTGGCGAGGCGGTAAGCTGTTGTCATTTTGAAGCTGGCTACTTTCCTGAAACACTTACAGAAAAACATAAAGAAAAAAAGTATTCAATTGTTAGTATAGATTGCGATCTTTACAAGCCTATAAAATCTGCTCTTGATGAGTTTTACCCGCTCATGTCTCATGGTGGAGTATTTCTAATTCATGATTACTCTAGTGGTTTTTGGGAAGGGGCCACAGATGCAGTAAACGAGTTCTGTAAAGAAACAGGAGAGCATGTTATATGTATGCCCGACAAGTCAGGTAGCGCGTTCGTTAGAAAGTCAAAATAGTCTTGACCCTGCGCCAAGGTGATGATACGGTGTTCATATGAACATGAACTTTGTAGAAATAGAAGATGCTCATAACCGTCTTCCTGATGAATGGAAAGATAAGTTCTCAGAGGTTGATTGGTCAGAAACATTATTTTTATGCCCAAGCATAAATGACACATCCTATGACACTTACGAAATAACTTCTGATGATGAAATTTTCGGCAGAAGTGAAACCAATGAGCTTACAAAACTTACAGATTTCACAGCAAAGCTAGAGCTATCAACAGGTGTTATTCTAAAAGAGGAAGATTATGAGTTAGATATTACTGCGTATTTCCTTCATGGCGATTTGATTCAGTTAAAGTTTGAGAACGCTGTGTTCGTAGACAGAGAAAAGCGTATAAAGTATCAGAAAGAGTTTGAGGATCAGATTAGTGATCTTAAAGCTAAGATTACCAAAGACGAAGCTAAATCAAATAGTACAATATACAGAATCTGGAAAGCAATAGTGTCAGTTCCTCTTACAGTTATAAGATACGTCTTAGGCTTCCTTATTAAAGTCTGCTTCTTTATTGAAGATTTGCTTACATAGGTTATATTTAGGAGAATGCTACCTTTACAAGAAGAAAGAGCGCTAGTAAAAAAGGCTAAAGGGGGGAGTCAAGAAGCTTTTACTGAGTTAGTTATTGATTGTTCTGATAAATTAAGAGGCAGTCTATATTCAAGGCTGAAAAATGAAGATTTAGTCAGCGAAGTATTTCAAATGTCTCTGGTTAAGTCGTGGAAAAAAATAAAAACATTTAAAGGCGAGGCTAGGTTTTATACTTGGATTTACAGAATCGCAACAAACCTTTGTTATGACTTATTCAGGA
>Ga0209433_10000602_pt1 | contig 11126 bp, 8 predicted proteins | sample METZYME_5_50m_FD_187552 | JGI IMG/M metagenome (GOLD analysis project Ga0209433, IMG submission 187552) | Marine microbial communities from oxygen minimum zone in mesopelagic equatorial Pacific - METZYME_5_50m (SPAdes) (version 2) | ecosystem: Environmental > Aquatic > Marine > Oceanic | place...
TCAAAATGTTATCCGATGAAGCCGCTTCTTCTTATTATTTAAGTGTAAACATTTATAATTGTTCTAGTGCTATTTTCTTCAATGGATTAGAAGACATCACACGAATGGAAATCAATACCTACATTCAAAAATGGAATCCAGACAAAGAGAAATATGAAAAAGGAACTCTTATTTTAGATTATACATCCAATGCATTATCCATGGACCCCATTCATATTTTTAAAGAAAAAGAGCCCCTTACTTTTATAGAAACAGAGACAAAATACACAATTCGATCCATGTCCTTACAAGATGATATTGATTTTCAGATTCAGTTTATCCCTTGGATTGTAGTCCACAAATATCCGAAAATAATGAAACGCAATATTCACGACAATTTAATTGATTTTAGTGATGCGATTTATTATAAAAATGGGATCTATGATAAACTCTATTATGATACATCCTTACTAAGAGCGACTATTGAAGAGCCTTATGTAATCAACAATACATTACTTCAATATCGTGGTATGGTATTCTATCAACCAGACAGTGTATTTTACTTCACTCACCCGATTTCATTTGTGGGGAGCATGTGGGACAATGTGTTTTCTCTCCCTTCATAAAATGTACGACAGCATTGCTTAATTCATCGTGATAGCCATATAATGTTTCATCACTACGATTTTTTATACCAACCGTAATACGAGTAAAATGCATGATATTACTATAAAAGGGATTCAATATATCTGAATGACCGTGGTTAGAAAAGGACAGTTCCCCGACTTTTGACAAATTGGGTCCCTTCAATTGATCCTTTGTGATCCGTAAAAAAGGAATAAAAGGCCATCCATAAGGATCGTGATTCACTTGATATGATTTCTCGGCGTGTAAAAATAACAGGGTTCTTACAAATGGAATTGTAAAATGCTTTTCCCCCCATAGTTTCGTATTTACCGGATCCATGAGCACCACATCCTTGATTTGTGGGTGATTACAATGATTCAATAATGTCGTACACCCCGAAGAATGACCCATCATAATCACCTTTTTGTATTTGTTATGAAGAATCCGTATCAAACAAGCAATATGATTATGTTGAAACGATGGAACATATACCGTGATGTTCTGTTTATTCATACTTTCAAAGAAATCGCAGTAAATACTTGGAGATATAGCATTGCTTCCTCCCGTAAAAAAAAGGACACAATTTGTCTCTTGGGGAACAGAATAAGTCGGTTCATAAATGCGCAGATTACGGTATTTTGGAAGAGGAACAAAAAACCCTTGAGCAACACACACGAACAAAAAACAGATCCATTTGTTCATCCTATGTTATAAATTATTTTTTATTTTGTAGAATACATAAAATTGATTGTCCATATACATATCATTATATACACAATCAAAACATGAATGCTAACCAAGAAGATAAGGAATTGGCTCTATCAATATTTACCCCTTTGGTTCATTGTAATTCGTGTGAATCCGTTGTCCTAAACAAAGCACCAACCCAAGTTTCTTTATATCCGTTTAATTTGTATCGCATGAGTGGACTTGTCGCAACAAGCCGTAATCCACAATTCTATACCTTGTCATATGACGTCATGCTCGTGATTCGTTCTTTCTTGCACTCCACGCCCATTTATTATGACAACTTAAAAGATATATGGACGGAATGCTACACGTCTAAACTCCTTGAATTAAAGAAAGAAGACGAGTTTGATTTGAATTGGTATTCGATCGGTTCCATGGATTATCAATGGGCTATAAATAGGATTACGTCCATTGATAAAGCTCTTGAATCCCTTAATCAAAATGATTCATAATATCTTGAGCCGTTTCTAATGCTCCTTCTACCCAAGCTTGCTTTTGAGAAAACGCCTCCCCGATAACATACACATGGGGGACTGGATTCTGTATTTTCTTCTTCAATACAGAAGAATCACAATCGGGTTTCCAATGATGACATCCAATCGTCCATAAATGAGTTTTGAAAAAAGTGGGTTTCGGTATTTTGATCAATGGAAACATGTAATATAAACAAGATTCAATCATTTTCTTAATTTCACTGTCTGGTTTCAATATTTTTTGTCTCTTGTCTTTCCAAAAGGGGTCAATGTCTTGACCATCGGTATATGAAATCATGATTAAACCAATAGATGGATCAATCGGTATGATCTGTCTCACCAATGTATTCGTCACAATCTTGGGCATGTCGTGAAACCAAGACTTTCCTTGATGAAGGGGATATTTTGCATAAATACGCAATAAGGGAGCACTGTAAATACAAGAAAGTTCTTTGCGTATACATTTGAATAATGGAAATTGCGCAACTTGTTTCGCCTTCATTGCGCAAATCACTTTTTTACCATAATAAGTGACGGGTTTATCACTACATAATTTGTACACTATATCAGAATGATGCTTTGACCTGGTAATATCTACAATGGTCGTGTTTGACAGACATGTAATGTTCTTTTTGTCTTTGTGGGCATTCACCATTCTTTGACACAAAGAACTAAATCCTTCTTGAATCACGTAAAAAGAATCCGATGTAAAATCACGACGAAATGATTCCAAAGCATCATATGCATTCATGACGTTGATTTCGGAATCATACCCAAAAATATCCTTGATTTTTTTACTCAACAATTTGTCTCTTGATACATGATCAATCCATGTTTTTAGAGAATGCTTTTGGAGTTCTTGTTTGGAATATTTTTTACTCTCCTTATAAATATTCATCATAATAGACGATAAAGTTTCATGAACGTTGTAGTAAGGAACCATCATCTTGTTTCGTTCTTGGTGGAGGAACATCGTTTCACTTGGAATCGGTATTTTATGACACTTGTATTGAGAAAGAAGAGACAAAAGCAAAGGATGATTGTCATGAAAACGAGCGCCCCCAATTTCATATTGGGGAGTATCATGGGTAACCACCCGACCACCCCAATAGTCACGATCATCCAGTAAAAGGATCTTGAGCTTTTTATTTTTTTTATGCAGCAACTGAAGAGCATATAACCCCGCCATACCGCCTCCTACAATAACCACGTCATAGATTGGTTCCGTTGGCATATATACTAGAAAGAGAGAAGAATTAAATCAACCACTCCCCCAATCGTTCAAATTGAATCCTAAATTGAGGCATCATTTCCATAAATGCAAACATCAATGTGATTTCTACAATAAAATGCATCGTCGTATGTGGTTTAAAACGTTTGTTATATAAGGAAGCAATGGAAGGAACAAGAAGTACTACCTTTCTCATATAAAAAATAAGTACAGTCAACACAAACAATTCCATACACAAAATAGACAAGCGTTTGACCAAATCTGGAATACTTCGCTGTCTTTTACGATGTTCCTGTTCACGACTGTCCTTGACTTTTTCATAATACACTCCATTCACAAAACGAGCAACCACAACCGACAGTGCAAAATATAGAATCGTATATTGTGCGATTTCTACTATTTTCAGAACCCGAATTGTATCGGTGCTCACCAATTTATCCCAGCGCTCCTGAAATACACTACGAGGTATTTTCATTTTGAATTGTACTACGAGTATATATTAAATCACACTATTTTTATTTAAAGAATTTGGGGCAAGAAAACTATAATTGAACGCACATGCCTAATAATGTGTTAATGATAAAAACGGTGCAAATTGCTCCATTTCGCACCCTCATGGTTGCCCTGAAAGATATATTATTAGAAACAAATATTACGTTTGAAAAAGATGGAATTCGCATCATTAATATGGATAAATCGCAAACGATTTTGGTGAATATGCATTTACATGCCGATAATTTTGAGTATTATGAATGCAACCGAGACAAAATTATCGTGGGCGTAAACATGCTTCATTTTTTCAAGCTCATTAACTCCATAGATAATGACGAGACATTGAGTATTTATATTGAAGACAAAGACTATAATCAGGGGATTGTGGAATACTTGAATCTTAAATTTGAAAATAAAAACATCAAACAATGTAAGATACAAAAATTAAAACTCATTGAACCGGAACAAGAAGAGTTGAGTGTTCCTGACGTCGCGTTTTCCTCTATTATTCACATGCCTTCCAGTGATTTCCAGAAGATCATCCGCGATTTGAATAATATTTCCGATAAATTGGAAATCAAATCTTTACACAATCAACTCTTTTTCAAATGCGACGGACCATTTGCAAATGCGGAAATTGTTCGGTCGGAAAGTGATGGGGGCATGGGCTTCTCCCAAAAAGACAATTCCATCATTCAAGGTGAATTTTCCCTGAAAAACCTGAATTACTTTATCAAATGCACGAATCTGTGCAATCACATTGAAATGTATTTGGCAAATGATTTGCCATTGATTGTTAAATATAATGTTGCTTCTCTAGGAACGATCAAACTGGGATTAGCACCGATTCCTAGTGCAGAGTGTTGAAATTCATATTGTATCTATTGATTTTTTTATAGGTATAATATAATGAAAAAATCACGAAAATTCCGTAAAACGAGGTCTAAAATACATAAAAGAAAACAACAGAAAAAACGTACAATGAAAAAGATGAAGCGCATGAATAAAACGAAAAAAAAGGGGGGGGCTGAAACAAATTCCTTACCACCAAAAGAATTCACTAATTTTTTTCAAAATCTTTCACGAGAAAGAGAAAAATATAATCATTTGCTTGCACAATTTACTCCAATCCTACAAAAATCACTCAAAACATCAATGAATAAAAAAAATTTAAATTTTTCACAAAAAATATATTTTTTAGAAAGCTATATAGATAGGGAAAATCAGAAACAGAAACTACAAAATCAGGAACAGAAACTACAAAATCAGGAACAAAAATGTAAAGATAAAGGATTCAATAATCTACCAGATTGTGAAAAAGCTAAAGAATTAGGGTTTTCCATCCACGCTGCTAAATATTATAAGTTTGTTGATGGTAAATTTGAAACCAAAGAACAGTTTGATGACGCAACACAAGAAAAAAACGGGTTTAAATATTATACAGACTATAAAGAAGCAAAAGAGATGAATTTTATGAACCCAGATGTTGTTACAGAAAAGCCCAAAATAATGAACGATATTGATATAAAATATTTAAATATTATCATACCACCACAAGATGGATATGATACAACACAAAATAAGATCTTGACTATTTCTGGAGGATCACCTATTTTTCGCGATTATGTGGTTGCAAAATCATTAGGGTTTACTTCTTCTGAATTATTTTATGAAGCATGCATAAAGGGTTTTTTGAATGAAAATTATTATACAAATTTTAAATCTAATACAAGAAAGGAACGCAACATATTACAAGATTTTTATGAGGCACAATCACGTGGCGGTTTTACAGCGGAGCATTACTATGATGCGAAAAATTTTAATTTTGACTTAACAAAAGGATACGATACATTCAAAAAAATGCGAACAGAAGGATACTTAAAATATAAAGATTATAAAACGGCACAAAGTCTCGGTTTTTATGATGAAATGGTAAAATATTATGATGCAAAAAAACGGGGTTTTACAAAAGAATTAATTGATTTTATGCCTGATAATCAGATAACAAATAGATATGAACTATATAAAGAAGCAAATAAGTATGATCAATTAGTACAAAAGGATGACGTGATGAGCGAACGTGATTATGATAATCTCAAAGAAGGATTTAAATCTTTTAGAACAGATATGACAAGATATCCTATATATTCGCCTGAATCTTATAAAAATACATACGAACAATACAGACAAACATTTGGTAAAACCCAAAAACCAAAAGAAAAAAATGGAATAAAAGGAAATGAATATAACAAAATTCGCAACGAATTCAAAAAGTATCAACTATTTACAAATAGTTTAACAACGAGTGAAGATTATAAGAAATATACATCTTTAGTTACACGAGGACTCTTTACATTAAATCACCGAATGTATACAGGATTACCCAATATCCTTCAAATGTATGATTATGTAAAAACAAAACACTTCACCTTTCAAAAAGAATTGAAAGAATCATTGCAATACAACATATTTGATTATCCTATATTGTTAACGTATGATGAGCTAACAAAAAAAATTAAAGCACCAGTACCATTGCAAAATGGTCAATATGTACAAATTGGACTATCAAATGATCATCCAAAGTATCATGGTTTATTTTCTAACATTACAGGCATCAAACATACTGACACAAAACGTGTAACTTACACAATTACGTATGATGACTTAAATATACGCAACTTTAACAAACCATCAAGTGTACAATCTGGTAATCTTTCTGATATATGTTATGATAAAAACCCTGTGAAATTGACTATTCAAATTCCCACTTCGGAAAATCGCATAATATTTGAGGCAACAATAGTAAATAAAGATGAAAAATCAAGCGATAATGAACAACCACCATATACATATCATTTTACATATTTAAATTATAATGGTTCTTTTAAGACGGCTACACAAATAAATGACACGAATTATGGCAAAGTAAAACTACAATTAACTGGTTATGAAATTAATGAGGGTAGTTATGATTTTGAAAAACCTATATTTGAATATGTTGATGAACAAGAATAATTTAAATCAACACAGATGTATATCAAAAACCAGAAAAATAACTTCTCAAAAATTATATACCTAATATATAAATGAAGATTCATTTTGGTATCCACTTATTCTTGTCTCTAGTAAGTTTATGTATTCTCGTCGCTGTATATCAATATTTGAGTGATCTTAAAACATGTTCCTGTTTCATTGAGAAACAACATCCCAAATACAAAGTCAATATTGAATTTCTCCAATTCTATCAAATATTAGAAATAGTATCTTTATTCGTGTTCATATGCTTTCTCACCATGTATCAAACCAAATGGGCAAAACTCAGTGGATCAAAGCAAGGAATGAAATTTTTCCTTTTGTTGTCCACCATGATTGTGTTGTTTATTTCAGGATACATGTCGTATCATTCTATTCTCATGTACTTTATGTCCAAAGAAGATTGCTTATGCGTGAATCAATGGCAAAAATATATCATATACATTCAAGGTACGTTTAATAGCATTTATTTCTTACGCTTGCTCTTTTTATTTATATTCGTTTGCTTATTAATTGTATTTAATACAAAAAAGAATATCTAGATTTCATCATATTATGTTTTTTCTTCATTATAAATTATTTTGAATATATAATGAAGAAAAGACAAACAAAAGTAAGAAAAAAACATACGGAAAAGAAATATAAAAGAAAAAAAGAAAAGACGAGGCATAGACGCAACACAATCAAAAGAAGAATAAGAAAGACCATGAAAAAAGGAGGTGCGAATACTATGGGTTTCGAATCAATGGATAGACACACACAAGATTTGCTTGAGGAAGTTAAAATAAAAACTAGTCTTAATAAAGATACTCACAAGGGAATAGCGCAAAGATATGATTTTCACACATTATGGAAACATGAAAAAAACACGACACTTGCCGCAGAATACTTGAAAGCAGTTTTATGGGGCTTTGATTTCCAGAAAGATAACAAATCATTTGAAAATTATGAAAAAGCATTAAAGTTAGGGTTTTCGTATGATAACACACCATACACGCCATACGTAGATGTCATTAAATCCATTAACAATGACATAACATATGAAAAATATAAACTATTAATAGAAAAAAATTTTGATATTGAAGAGTATCTTGAAGCAAACGAAATAAACGGGTTTGATATATCAAAACACGATTTTTATGCGTTTAATGAATTAGAAAAGATAAGAAACAAAAACGAACAACTTAATTTCGTTGATTATGATAAAATAAAAGAAAATTTTGATTCAATTGAAAAGTATCTTGAAGCAACCGAAATAACAGGGTTTGATATATCAAAACACAATTTTGATGCGTTTGAAGATTTGAAAATTATAAGATCATTAGAGAAACACGAAACTCTTGATTTCGCTTATTATGATGAAAAAAAAAAAATATATGAAACAAATCCGGAAAACACCAATGTACAAGAAAAAATACCCAATACAATAACAGGGTTTAATTCGACAAGAGATACTTTTGAACGATTTTTAGATTTATTGTCGTTAAATACAGAATTGATAAAGCAAAACTTGGGTGAAATTGATTTTGATTTATATCATAATTACTTTGATAACAAAGATTTTAACACATATACATTTATTAAAGCAATGAAAATTAAAGGTTTTAAAAAAAAGCACAGTCTTCATGATTATGAAACTTTGGAATATTACAATATACAGGTTATAGACAAAAATAAGAATAGAGAAAAACAAATCAGACCTCTCAATTTTAACGATTATGATGCTTTAAAAACATGGGATTTCGATAATTATATAGAAACTATGGATATCAACGGATTTGATCCTAGTAAACATGATATTAAGACATGTTTATTATTAAAGAATATTAATAGTTTGTTAGTAGCAGACGGCAAAGGCATACAATTTGATTTTTCTCATTATGATGAATGTAGTGATGAAAAATACAATTTTTTTAAAAATTTACCAACCATAGGTTCAGTAGATTCAGTAACACATTTATATTATGAACGAATGATAGATTATCATAATGCAAAAAGTGCAGAAATTACACCAGAAATGGTAAATATTTACCATCTTAATACAGGCAGTGATTGTGTTTATGATGACTATGATAAAGCGAAGAAAATGGGTTTTGACGTACAATCTACAGAAGAAAATCGTGCGAGAGATGAAATGTCAGTTTATTATGAATCATCTTCTTTAGGATGGGTTAAGAATATTGATACAGAATCAGAATATTGTACAAAAATACATTTTATAAATTCAAAAAGTTTGAGGTTTACTACAGAAACAAGACATTCTGCCTACAAAAATGATACAGAAGAACTCACAAGAGATGATAAAGTTTTTGATGATTATAAAGACTATATGGAACACTTTATTCACAATAAACATTTTGCAGAGTTGGAAGAACATCAGAAAAATGCAGAAACTTATTATAGAATACTACAAGGCGAGAATATACAAATTCATCAAGGAGATGATAAATATCCTTACGTTGAGGACACAATAATTGAACACTATACTGTTCAAAATCTTATAGATGATTTATCAACACCTCTACCAAAAGGTGATAAAAAAAAAGATGTCAAATATAGTTCATATCATATACATGAAACAACACAACTAATTGAAAATCCATCCAATGTATTAGAAACATTGAAAAGATATTATGACACCTATAATTCCCATTATTATATACCAGACAATATCGAGAAACATTTATCTGGAATATTGAAAGATTTCACAATAAAAAATCCTGAAAAAAAGGACGAATTAGACAACAACCCCAATTTAAAAATAGGTTTTGAAAATGCAATTAAAATAGTATCATCAAGAATGGCTAAATATATAAAAAACATGAATGAAAGTAATAGTAATGATTTTGTAACAAACCTAACAAAACACATTTTTTATGTATTGTTTTTTATTGATCATTTTTTAGATAATACAGTGAAATATAATTGGACATATGAATGGCTTTCAAGTATTTTAAGCGCATATTTGAAAACAAAGGAGGAGGAGGTGGAAAAGGCGAAAGTCGCGAACAAAAGGTGGAACGAGGCAAATTGGAATGTCTATGTTAGGACTAGTAAATTAGATTATTTTGAATTAACAGATCAAACAAGAGGCAACATATCATGTACCAAAGGTATGGTTGAGAGAGTTGTGTTTTCTCTTCGCGATGAATTATTCAAGAATACGAGAAGTAGGGAAGCGGACAGACAAAAAGAAGCATTTAAACAATTGTCGGCAGAAGAGCAGAACAAACACAGGAAAAAAGAACAAGAAGAACAGGATTTGAAGTATGGACCGGTGACAAGAAAAAGTAAAATTCAGCAGTGGGTACAACAGTATTATCAAGATCAAGATCAAGATCAAGATCAAGAAAACCCCTCCTTTACCGTAAAAAAATTAAACGAATATTTAAAAGATAAAATTAATAAGTACGAAGAAGAAAAAATAAATGCAAATGAGGAAATTGTATATACAAAAAAAGATTGGGAACAATCAATTAACGAGTGTTTAGACGAAACGATTCATGGTACAACCTTTATTAAATCGCTAGATATTAAAAATAACACTAAAGAACCTATAACAGATCTTACAAATAGTTGGAAAAATGCAATAACACGAATTCATGTTGAAAGCGAATCGTAAAATTAATACATTAATTATTAGTTGTTACGGTTGACGTCGTGGCATTTCTCACTTGTTCTATATACATGCTAAAATACTTTTTACTAATTTTGATTGATTTTTGTTGTTGATATGTGCTATAATTCCGATACAACGTGTGAACATTATCTTTCACATTGATCTTTTCCTTCTCCACAAAAAGATCAATTTCCTTTTTCTTGTCCCATAAATCACACTTTACATTATGCACGACCTTTCCATTGATCAACTGAAATTGTGGATAATAGGACTGTAATATCATACCAATAATAGATTCGCTCATTTGTAGTTTTTTTTGCTTATGATGCTGATGAAACAAATGCAAAATCTCGCTGGTCTCAAAATAATACTCGTCTTCGCAAAACGAAAAATGATCATTCCAAAACCCCCGAAATAAATCTATAGCAGGAATTTCCATGCTACAATATCCTTTCAGTCCATTATGATGATGTTCATCGTCATACTCTTGATGATTATATTGAAACAAAGAACCCATAAAATCTTGATAACTTGTAAACGGGTGTACAAATAAATCTTTTTCCGCAATATATCGTTTCCATAAGAATAAGAGATCCTTTTGATCCATAGATTCTTTTTCGTTTTCTATGAAATATTGATGCAAATAGTCTTGAATCATCTTTTCCTTGCTTTGGTCATTAAAGAAATGAACACATTCATAAATATCCGACACATCTCCCACCACACTATTCAAATAATTATCAATACTATCATAACGATTTGCGTAATATATTGCAACACATATTAAATTCACATAAAATTGTTCCGTGAAATGAAACACACCATATGAAATGGCATTACACGGCACCATCCATGTTTCTAATCCTACATGATCTTGAGTATACTTGAATTTGAAGTAACTAAACAAGTTATGAGTACAAAA
>Ga0209433_10000604_pt1 | contig 11108 bp, 9 predicted proteins | sample METZYME_5_50m_FD_187552 | JGI IMG/M metagenome (GOLD analysis project Ga0209433, IMG submission 187552) | Marine microbial communities from oxygen minimum zone in mesopelagic equatorial Pacific - METZYME_5_50m (SPAdes) (version 2) | ecosystem: Environmental > Aquatic > Marine > Oceanic | place...
GAGGACGTCCTTCGTTGGCCATGGCAGCAGCTGGTCTCTTGAGCTTGCAGGTTTGTGGTGAGCATGATTCTCAAGAGGCAAAGGGAAGTGCCGAATGGTTGAGCTCACAGAATGTTATCGGGGGTGGTCATTTCTACTACAGTACATACTACTATTCGCAGGCAATGCAAAAACAGGGGAAGGTAATGGCAAAAAAGGCCAGAGAGATCGTTGAAAAAGCACTGCTAAAAAAACAGCAAAAAAATGGTTCTTGGAATGGGAGTTACGGCCCCGTCTACTGTACGTCGATGGCGATGCTTAGCTTATCGGTAAAATATCACTATTTACCAATATACCAGCATTAAGCTGGGTTATTCTGTGTAATATTAGGACTAAAATTGGGTCTTTCTGAGCTTTAGTTCGGGTATATTTTTTCAGAAGAATGATATGGAATTGTCCTTTAACTTTTTTTTCCCCAAGATGGCAAAGCCTAAAGGGAGTTTACCCTATTGAAGGGGGTGTTTATGACTTTCAAACTGAATGAATCGAATATGAATCGTAGACAGGTTTTAATAGGTATTGGAGCAATGCCTCTGTTTGTGGATGCGGGGGTAGCGGTAAAGAAGGACCGCGTTGAAATTTCAGTTGAAAGGGCAACAAACTTTTTGCTGAAAATGCAGGAGGATGACGGTTCTTTCAGTGATTCTAAATCGCGTGACGCGGCTCAGCGAGGTTACGCAATTACAGCTTTGGGTGTTTTGGCCTTGGCTTCTATTGGAAACCAGCCGGGCGATCCGGGGAAAGTGGGCTTAGCTCTCAGACGTGCGCTTAATTTTATTTTACGCAGGGATCCGCGACGAGGGGAATATGAATATTTTGGAGCTGATGGTTCGAGAATGTATGGTCATGGGATTACTACGCTTTGCCTTACTGAAATGATGGGCATGGGTGTGGATAAAGCGCAGCAGGAACGCTTGCGGACAGTAGGCCAAAAGGCAATTAACATGATTTTGCGTTCTCAGATGGTGCGTAAAGGAAACCCCAAACATAAGGGAGGTTGGCGATATACGCCAAGTTCACAGGATTCGGATTTGTCTATTACTGTTTGGCAGTTGATGGCACTTCGTTCTGCAAAGAATGCGGGATTAGCTGTGCCCAAGAGAGCTATTGACGAGGCAGTTCTCTATTTAAAACGAAGTTATTTTTCGCCGCGTGATGCACGCGGATTGCCAATTAATATGCGTAGCGGTTGTGGTTATATGCCTGGCCGGCCACCGGAATTTGCGACTGCAGCTGCGGGATTATTAAGCCTCCAGGTCTGCGGCGAATATGATGCTCCGGAAGTACGAGGAAGCGTCGCTTACTTAGAGAATCAAAAAGTGATTCCGCGCGAAATGCTCTGGTTTTACTATGGTATTTATTATTATTCCCAGGGAATGCGTAAGCGCGCAAAGCCGGTGGCGGCAAAGGCCAAGAAAGTGACTGAGGATGTGTTACTAAAGCTTCAACAAGCTGATGGCTCCTGGGTTGGTATGGATGGTATGGAACGGGGTGCTGGAAGGATATATTGTACTGCTCTTTCTATGTTGAGTTTATCAGTTCAGTACCGTTATCTGCCGATATATCAGCATTGATTCCTATTACCGGCGGCTTTTGATTTTTTGAGGATTGAATGCGAAGGGGGAGCTTGGCTAACATTTCCTCGCATGAGCTATGAACAGCCGATTAATCAGCCTCCAATTGGCGGTTTGGAAAATATTCGTAAGGCCGATGAGCCTTGTACGATTGTCATTTTCGGCGCAAGTGGTGATCTGACATCACGTAAGCTTATCCCGGCTTTGTATCACCTGTATTTGGATGGGCAAATGCCCGATTCATTTCGTGTCGTAGGTTTTGCGCGTCGTGATAAGACCGATGAAAGTTGGCGTACGGAAATGCGCGATAGCTTAGCCGTGCATTCACGGACAAAATCCGTGGATGATGCCAAGTGGGATGCCTTTGCAAAAAATCTGTCTTATCACAAAGGGGATCTTACTGATTCGGGTGCTTACACCAGACTAGCCGATCGTTTGCAGGAGTACCAAAATGAGAACCTTAAAAATAATTTAGTTTTCTATCTGGCCATTTCTCCAAGCCTTTTTGGTGATGTGGTGGATTATCTGCACGATGCCCAGTTATTGAAACGTTGGGAGGAAGGAGATGAATTTTGGCAGCGGGTGGTGGTGGAGAAGCCGTTCGGTCATGATTTGCAGTCTGCTTCGTTATTAAACAACCATCTGCTACGTCATGCGCGTGAACGTCAGATTTTTCGTATAGACCATTATCTTGGGAAAGAGACAGTACAGAATATTATGATGTTTAGATTCTCCAATGCTATCTTCGAGCAGTTGTGGAATCGTGAAGCCATAGAACATGTGCAAATTACTGTGGGGGAAACGGTCGGAGTAGGAGGTCGGGGCGGATACTTTGAGGAGGCGGGAACTATTCGCGATATGATGCAGAATCATTTGTTACAGATACTCTCGTTGGTAGCTATGGAGCCTCCACCATCATTGGCTGCAGAGGATGTGCGCGGGGAAAAGGTAAAAGCATTAAAGTCCATCCGCGCTATGACCCCTGAGGATGTTGCTGAGCGAGTTGTAAGGGGGCAGTATTTTGCGGGTACGGTGAACGGGGAAAGTCGAATGGGTTATCGTCAGGAGGAAAAGGTTGATCCTGAGAGTAACGTGGAGACTTATGTTGCCCTAAAATTATTTGTAGATAACTGGCGCTGGAGCGGGGTGCCGTTTTATTTGCGTACAGGCAAAAACTTGCCCATGAGAGCCAGTGAGGTTCGTGTTCAATTTCGCCCAACTCCGAATGTTCTTTTTGCGGCCCAAGGTGACCTTGATTTGTTGCCCAACGCCTTAACATTACGTTTGCAGCCAGATGAAGGTATTTCCCTTCGGTTTAATGGCAAGGTTCCTGGTAACAGTATCACTTCACGACCGGTGCGTATGCATTTTGGGTATGATTCGGAGTTTGGAGCCTACACACCCGAAGCTTACGAGAGGCTTTTGTTGGAGGCAATGGCCGGTGACGCGACACTTTTTATCCGCCGTGACGAAGTGGAAACCGCATGGCGCATTGTTGATGATATAAGAGCAGCGTGGGGAGATCAGCCACTTACAAATCGTGAATTTTATGCAGCAGGTTCTTGGGGGCCAATGGCAGCAGAAGAACTTTTGGCTAATGACGGATACGTTTGGCATAACCCTCAGCCCGCCGAATGAATTATTCTTTGCATCATTTCACCGATTCTGAATCCTCGATTGAAGCTGTAGCTATTCGTTGGCACGAAGCTTTGGTTAAACGTGATCCAGCAATTCCTTTTACAGTGGCACTTTCGGGAGGGCGCACGCCAAAGGCACTTTACAAGGCTTTTGTGGCAAAAGCTCAAAAAGAGCAATTTGAGAATGTACATTTTTTTTGGGGTGATGAAAGAGTAGTTCCTCCTGAAGATGATGAGAGTAATTACAAACTTGCAGTCGCCCCCCTTTTTGATTCCTTGGACATTCCAGAAACGCAAATTCATCGGTTGCTTACCGAGCGCGACGAGGAATTTGCTGTGCAACAGGCTGAGTCTGAAATTTGTCGTTTTGCTAAATTGGATTCGTCCGGGCAACCAGTTTTAGATTTGGTTTTTCTCGGAATGGGAGAGGATGGGCATGTCGCATCATTGTTTCCCGATGATCAGGAAGCGATCGAATCAAAAGCAATATATCGTGCGGTAACCTGCCCCAAGCCTCCGCCCCGCCGTATTACTTTAGGTTATCTTTCCTTGTATGCTGCGCGTGAAGTATGGGTTTTAGTTAATGGTGAGGGAAAAAAGCAGGCTTTGGCAGATTCTCTCTCTCTGGCAGGGACAACGCCTTTTGCAAGGGTTTTACAGAATCGAAAAAATACGGAGATTTTCACCGACTTTATTTTGGAGTAATCTGTTGGGCATGGATGCCCCGAAGACCGCAAAAGATACAGAATCTACAAAAGAAAAAATCCCTTGTGAGTCGCGCTTGCGAAGCATACTTAAGGGCCTAAGTTGGCGTTTACTGGCTACTATGGTCACGGGTTTTATTGCCTTTTTTTGGTCTAAAGATGTCTGGTTGGCTGTGAAAATTTCGCTTATCGAGTTCCCTGCAAAATTCCTGATATACTACGTTCATGAACGTGTTTGGACTCAGGTACCGCTGGGAACAATTCGAAATCTGAATCCTTTAGGAAATAAATGATTCGTTGGGCATGCAGTTTGTTACTGGCTTTGGTATGGGTAGTAAACGCCGCCAAGCCTAACTTTTTAATCATTGTTACAGATGATCAACGTCCAGATACGATTGGGTTATTGGGGAATTCACGTATTGATACCCCCAATTTAGATTGGTTGATTCAAAACGGGATTACGTTCGAAAATTTCATCTGTTCCAATCCTCTTTGTGTACCAAGTAGGGCCGAGATTTTAACCGGTTGTTCCGGTTTCCAAAATGGGGTCCTTGGGATGAGAGGGGAAAAGATGAATTCCAATTTAATTTTGTGGCCTGCTGCTATGGTGTCAGGAGGGTATTTTGCCTGGTATTCGGGTAAATGGATGAACGACGGCAGCCCGATCACGCGGGGGTATAATGAAACCCGCGCACTTTTTGCTGCAGGAGGTGGAACATGGAAGAAAGAGAAAAAGGTTCTAGGTCGCAAAGGGCGGGCGATAACCGGATACCGTAATTGGACATTCAAGAACGCAGAAGGCAGGCCGGAACTGGAAAAAGGGATTGGGCTTACGCCCTTGACTGATAAATATATTGCTGATGGTGCTCTGGAATTTTTGCGGCGCAAAACCGATAAACCATTTTTTTTGCATGTGAATTTTACTGGACCCCATGATCCACTGGTCTATCCAACGGGTTATGAAAAGAAGTATACTTCGGCCAAGATGAAGTTGCCCTTAAACTTTTTGCCGCGGCACCCGTTTGACCATGGGAATTTCAATGGGCGTGATGAGAGACTTTTGTCTTGGCCGCGCACCAAGGCCGATGTGTTAGACGAATTGGCGGTTTACTACGCGATAATCGACAATATCGATAAGCAGGTTGGCCGTATGCTCAATCAACTTCGATCCGATGGTCGTTTAAAAAACACCTATGTAATTTTTACTAGCGACCATGGATTGGCTATTGGTAGTCACGGTTTGATGGGAAAACAAAATATGTATGACCATACAATTCGCGTGCCTTTTATTATCAGTGGTCCAAATCTAACCAAAGGTAAAAAGACTAAAGCCTTCGGTTATCTACGAGATATGTATCCCACAGTTTGCGAACTGGCTCGGATTAAGATTCCTGAAACGGTTGAGTCCAAAAGCCTGATGCCAGTACTACTTGATCCCGAAAAGAATGTTTATCATGCCAGTTATGGATATTTTCGTGATGTTCAGCGGATGGTGCAAATAGGGACGTGGAAGTTAATTTTTTACCCAAAAATCAACCGTTATCAATTGTTTGATCTAAGTCGTGATCCATTTGAAATGAGTGATCAAATTAAGGTGAAAGCCAATCAGCCAAGGGTAATGCGAATGCGTAAATCTTTGTTAAAATGGTTTGAAGATCAAGGAGATGTTGGTGTTCAAGCTCTAAAATAGGATTGTAATAGGCTTAAAAGTGTGTTTTTATAGCGAGAGTTGGAAGCACGGTTCCGCTTTGCTATGATCAATCGTATCCTCGTTTGTCTCGATAAGTCTACTTACACTGATTCTGCTATTGATTACGCCTGCTGGTTGGCTAAGCATCATGATGCTAGTATTGAAGGCTTAGTGGTTTTGGATGTGGAAGGGATTGAGCGGTCAGTTGGGCCTGTTCCTCTAGGGGCGATGAGATTTGCAAAGACCAGCATCGCCAATAAAGAGGAAAGTTATCATATATTGATGGAAGAGCTTCTGGAAAAATTTTCGAAGCGCTGTGAGTCAGCTGGGGTGCGACATACAGAATTCGAAATGCAAGGAACCCCCGCAGAAGCGATTCTTCATGAATCAAATTATTTTGATTGCGTAGTTGTTGGATTGCGTACGTTTTTCACCTATGAGAGCGGTGCTGGTGCCGATGGAGAATATGGAACTGATGATGATGAGCCGGGTGATTCACTCGAAAAAATCATGGGCCAATCGCTTGCTCCGGTATTCGCGGTTCCGTTGAATTGGAGTCCAGATAATGAATTAAGTGCGTTGATCGCAGTAAATGGAAGTCCTCACTCCATGCGTGCTTTGCGACAGTTTGCGCGGCTTTATGGCAGGTGCAAGGTTAAGATTACTCTAATGCATTGTTCAGATACGGGTAATGGTAGTACAGAGATGCTGACTAAATCTGCGGCTTTACTTCGAGCTCACGGTTTCGACTATGTCGAAAGCAAAACTGAGTCGGGTGATGTACGTGAAGTGATGGATTCTGGGTATTGTGAGCCATTTGATCTGATCGCCTTGGGTGCTAATGGTAAAGGTGGTGTGGTTGAGTTTTTCATGGGTAGTCTTTGCAGAGATCTGATTGAGCGGGGAGACAAGCCTCTACTTATCGCTAATGGCTGATTTGGCGTTTCGTTTTCCTATTTGGGTGGAACTTGGCTCCGCTCAGGGAAAGTCATAATTTTTCAAGCGGCAGCTCTTTTTAAGAATCAGAGGGTGGGGTGCATAACTCGATGCTGTGGCCATCGGGATCTGTGACGTAGATTTGAAAAGCGCCATCAGGTCGGGTTCGCCGTTCGTAATAGTCGACCTTAAGTTTTTTCAGATGGGTTTCCCAGTCATCCATATCATCAATTAAAAGCGCAAAATGATTACCTCGAGGGTGGGAGTGAACAGGTTCATTCCGTTCCCCGATCAAATGTAATTCCTGGGAAACTCCTAATTGATACCATGCTCCGGGAAAGTTGAAGGAAGGTCGTGCAATAGGCTTAAGCTCAAGCACTCGCTCATAAAAGTCGCAACTCTCCTCTAGGTTTTCAACGTGAAGTGCTACATGATTAAGTTCTCGGTGGTTCATGCGTGAAGTTCAAAGCTTGCACTACTTCGCCAAATCTTGGCGAAATTTTTGATCGGCAATATTTAGTTTCTAGCGGGCTATTTTGCCTCAACACCCAGCTCTTTTAGAGTCTTAGCCACGTTTGCCCCATCCTTGGCGGCACTAACTTTTTTGTCGATCTTTAGGATTTTACCGTCTTTTCCAATGTAGAAAGTCCATCGGTGCGGGAAGGGTCTCAGTCCCGTAACCACGCCATAATTTTTTGCTGTTTCCTTAGTTGGATCACTCAGAATCGGATAGTCTGCCTCTAAAGACTTGGCAAAGTTGATATTCCCCTTTTTTCCCTCGGCTGGATCACAGCTTGCAGTGAAGTAGGCAACATTAAATTTCCTTAAATCTTCGCCGTTCTCACGGAACGACTTGCACTGTTTCGTTCAGCCACCAGTAAAAGCTTTGGGAAACCAGGCTATGACCACGGTTTGTTTTCCCTTAAAATCGGAAAGCTTATAGGTTTTTCCATCACTTCCTTTTAAGGAAAACTCCGGGGCTTGATCCCCCACCTTTAGCTCGGCTGCTACAGCACAGCCGAAGCACAATCCTGCGAAAAGAGAGAAAAATTTCTTTAACATAATGTCCTTTTATCGGGATGCGAGCTAACCTAGCATCGCGTTTCATTTAATAGGCGTAGACTAGGGTTCATATGTTAAAAAGACAAGTTTGGTTTCAGCTCATAATTATTATGTTACTTCAGAGCGCGACTGAGGCTGCGAAGCGTCCGAACATTCTCTTTATCATGAGCGATGATCATGCTTCTGAGGCGATTGGAGCCTACAAATCATGGCTCAAGGATTATGTTCACACCCCGATGTTAGATCGTTTGGCGACAGAAGGTATGCGTTTTACTAACGTGTGCTGTAACAACTCTATTTGTTCACCCAGTCGGGCCAGTATTGTCACTGGTCAATATAGTCATATTACAGGTGCTTTGAATCTCAATTGCCGCCTCAAGCCTGAGGCTCCCAGCTATATCAGGGAACTTACGCAAAATGGTTATGATACCTGTGTGGTCGGTAAATGGCATATGCAACAATTTCCCCGTGGGGTGGGTAATTACGCTGTGACCAAGGGACAGGGAAAATACTTTAACCCGATTTTGCATCGACCAGATGGTTCACAGGAAAAATATGAAGGTTATTATGCCGATCGGTATACGGACTGGGCCTTAAAGTGGCTGAAAAAGCGTGATCACAAAAAACCATTTTATTTGAGCTTACATTTTAAGGGGCCTCATGAATCTTTTGAGTACCCGGAGCGCTGGGCCAAATTACACGAGGGTCGTAAAATTCCCGAGCCGCCAACGCTGCATGAGGATGTGGAGGCCAATAGTCCACACTTAAAGGCGATGCATTATTCGTCTATGTTTGATGCAAAATCGCCCAAGCCCTACTACTTGAAATACGAGCATGATCTTTTGCACAAGAGCGACAAACCGCGAGAGCGTCGTTCGATTGCCTATCAGCATATGATTCACAAATTTCTGCGTTGTGTTGCTGCAATTGATGATAATGTTAAGCGGGTCTATGAGTATCTTGAAAGTGAGGGAATTCTGGACAATACACTTATCATCTACACCAGTGATCAAGGTTATTGGCTTGGGCAGCACAATATGCACGATAAACGGCTGATATTAGAGGAGTCACTTAAGATGCCGTTTATTGTGCGATATCCGAAAGAAGTAAAGGCGGGTATTGTGAATGATCGGCTTGGGATGAATATCGATTTTGGGCCAACAATGCTCGACTTTGCTGGGATTAAAATCCCTAAAGTGATGCAAGGGGTAAGTCTCAGGCCGTTGCTTAGAGGAGAGCAGCCCAAGAATTGGAGAAAGGCGATTTTTTACGCCTATTATGCGCGCGCACCCATGCATTGGGGAATTCGTTCTCAGACTCAGAAGCTTATCCATTTTCCCCATACAGATGACATTGAGTTCTATGATTTAAAAAAGGATCCATTTGAAACTGTAAACGTGGCCGGACAGAGTGACTATCAGCAAAGTATAGAAGAACATAACGATCTCATGAGCCAGCTAATGAAAAAGGTTGGTATTACTCGGGAATATCTGCAGGAGAACATGCAGAATAATCGGGAAAAGCCCCCGCTTTCTGGAGTAAAACGCAAACGATTAGAAAACAATTAGAGGCTTCCGAGTAATTCAGAAACTAAGGTAGTCATTATTCCAGAGTAGCGGTCACCCTCGCCGAAGGATACGATAGCTTGTTTGTCTATGATGAGCAATGAGTAGACCGTAAGATAGCCTCGCCAAAATCCCTCGCAATCACCACCTGAAATGACGGGTCGGTCGCTGATTATCTCGGGCATTAGAGTACTATTGTTAAGTTGAACCACATAATCATGATACACGTGATCTCTATCCTTTTGATGAACCAGAAGATACCAGGCATCACCAATACGCTGCGGGACAGTACTCAGGGAAATCAGTTGATCAGCTAATCCATTGGTAGGAGGTTCAAGTCTGGTGCGGCTCAGGAGTTTGAACTGTACAGAATTTAAATTATCTAATTTTGCCAAAGTAAAATAAGGATAAAAACTGTAGAGACAGTGGAGGGTTTTTTCACCCGGAATCATAACCCAGTTTTTTTCAATCCCCTGAATCTCCAAGTTCTTTATTACGATGGGATTTAGTAGTGTGATGATGCCTTCAGTCGGGTTAACCCGGGAAAGTGCCATGCCAATATTATAACCCTCTACCCAAAGTGTGTGTGTACAGAAGATCTGATTCTCAAATACAAAAAGGCGATAATCTTCTGCTCGCCAGGGTTTGTCAGGGAAACCCTCAAATTTAACATCGTACTTGGCTTTATCTACTTGGAGTGAGGTGTCTAGTTCGAAGAGAACTGCTTGGTTAGAAGTAAAATTAAGTGATTTATCTTCGTTACGCTCAGCTTGATTATATTGCTCACAGCGGGCTATTCCCCACAGTCCATTTGTATGTTTGACTAATGACGGATTGAATATTCCCCCCGGGAAGCGATTGTAATCCAGCGTTAAGCGGTTGCGGTCCTTGAATACCATCCTTACGGCTATCGTCTGGCGAAATGGCGGGAAAGGCAAGCAAGGGAACTTCTCTCTCGCCACGTGTCGTATTTTGTCATAAATTAGAGAGCGTTATGGTTGAGCTGTTTGGTAATCGGGACAAACGCAGAACTCACTGTGATGGGTTCTCGCGCCGGAATTTTCTTAAAATCGGGGGAATGGCTGCTGGTGGATTGTCTCTCGGGCAGTTACTGGAGGTGGAGGCTTCGCAGAAATTGGGACGATCCCACAAGGCCGTGATTAATATCTATCTTCCCGGTGGGCCCTCTCACTTGGATTTCTTTGATTTGAAACCAGATGCTCCAAAAGAGATTCGAGGTGAATTTAGGCCAATCAAAACAAACGTGTCTGGAGTAGAGATATGTGAACTTTTTCCGCGTTTAGCAACCATGGCTGACCAGTATTCGATCATTCGCTCCATTTCCGATTCAGATGGAGCGCATGATTGTTATCAGTGCATGACTGGTCGTCGTCAAAGTGAAAAGCGTAGTTCTCCGCAGGGAGGTTGGCCGAGTTGGGGTTCATGGGTTTCCCAACTTCAGCCTAGTTCCGGAGGTGTCCCTGCAAATGTGTCACTCATGTATCCCACGGGTAACCGTACATGGGGACAGGCGGGCAATGCTGGTTTTATTGGTGCTGCTCACTCCCCCATGCAGCTAGTGCAAAAAGATCCTAATGCCAAGGCGCAAAGTTTGGTGCTTGAAGGAATAAATCTTAATCGTTTGAATGATCGGAAGAGTTTGCTTGAAGGCATTGATCGATTCCGGCGGGATGCTGATGCAAAGGGTCAGATTAAGGGGCTTGATGAGCATAATCAGCAAGCGATCAATATTCTTTCCAATGGGGGTCTAATGAATGCTTTGGATCTATCCAAGGAGGATCCCCGTGTTGCTGAAAGGTATGGGGTAAACATTCCCAAGTATCAACGTGACGGGGCACCTAAGATGATACGCAATTTTCTTGTTGCCCGCCGCCTAGTGG
>Ga0209433_10000608_pt1 | contig 11094 bp, 9 predicted proteins | sample METZYME_5_50m_FD_187552 | JGI IMG/M metagenome (GOLD analysis project Ga0209433, IMG submission 187552) | Marine microbial communities from oxygen minimum zone in mesopelagic equatorial Pacific - METZYME_5_50m (SPAdes) (version 2) | ecosystem: Environmental > Aquatic > Marine > Oceanic | place...
GAATGGGGTTTTGATAGTAATAAATATCCATTGTCATCAAATCAAATTGTATCAAAAAATAATTTAGTTGAAATGAATCAATTTTTTGAAATGAACAAGGGCGAATATTTTGCAAACTTTTCACTTATTTCTGAAAAAAATGAAATTTGGAATGACTCAGTATCTGGAAATAGTGAAGGAGGAGTTGAATCTTTTTCATTTAAAATTCCTATATCTGATGCTGAATCATCAAATCTCAGGCTTAAAGTGCAATTGTCCCAAGGAAATAAAAAATCTTCAAAATCATTTGACTTACGCTTGAAAAGAAACTTTATGCTACTTTCATCAGTTAAAAATATTTCCAAGGCTTTGGATCAAATGAATTATATTTTGTCGACGGAGGAAAGAAGGAAGCTAAAAAAGTTAAAATCATCTGAAAAAGAAGATTTTTTCAAAAAAGCTTGGGCAAAAAGAGACCCCGATGTTACAACAAAAGAAAATGAGTTAATGGTGGAATATTATAAAAGGGTTTCATTTGCTGAAGAAAATTTTTCTAGAGGCACATCCGGAGGTTGGAGATCTGACATGGGCATGATCTATATTCTTTTTGGAAGGCCAGATGACATATCAAGATCTTTGAATCCTCAGCAAAATATGAATTATGAAAGGTGGTTTTATTTTAACATTAACGAAGAATTTATTTTTGTTGATGATTTTGGATTTGGAGATTACCGATTAAGGACACCATTTTTATACTAAAATGAATAAAGAAAAAGTACTAGAAATTTTAAAAAAATATAAGTCATCATTTTCAAAATCTGAACAATCTTTTGTTGATGAAATCATTAAAAATAAATCTATCAATACAGATGATCATTTTGAACTTTTTACGGACGGAGCATGTGAATTTAACAAAGAGCATGAGCCAATAAATGCAGGTATTGGTGGAATACTTAAAAATAATGGTAAAGTCTTGTCTTCTTTTTCAAAAAATATTGGAATTAAGACAAACAATGAGGCAGAATATCTTGCACTTATTGAAGGCCTCCATCTTTGTCAAAAAGAAAATATCAAATCAATCAGCATTTTTTTGGATAGCGAGCTAGTTGTAAAACAGGTAAATGGAGATTATAAGGTTAAAAATGAAAGAATGGCTGTTTTACATAAGAATGTATTAGACATGCTAAAAAAATTTAGAGAATTTAATGTTGCACACGTTTATCGAGAAAATAATGCTCAGGCAGACAATCTTAGTAAAGAAGCCTTATTAAATAAAAAATAATGTTTAATGACAAATATTTTATAAATTATCAGCCATGAGTATTTTTAATTCAATAAAAAATTCAGTCTCTGACAGCTTTAATTGGGTTAGTGGAGATATTGCAATTGACCTTGGTACTGCAAATACACTTATATGGCTTTCAGGAAAAGGTATAATCATTAATGAACCTTCTATCATAGCTAGGTCTACCAAGACAGGACAAGTACTCGCTGTTGGTAATGAGGCTAAAGAAATGGATGGAAAAACTCATGACGGGATCGAAACTATTCGCCCATTAAGGGACGGAGTTATTGCAGATTTCACTGCTGTAGATGAAATGCTTCAAGGATTTATTAGAAAAGTTAATCTAAATAGACTTACCAGACCGAGAATGGTCATTTGTGTCCCATCTGGTGTTACAGAGGTTGAACGAAGAGCGGTTAGAGATTCTGGAGAAAAACAAGCTGCTAGAGAAGTTTTTCTTGTGGATGAGCCAGTTGCTGCAGCTATTGGAATTGGGTTAGATATTAGTAAGCCAGTAGGTAATATCATTGTTGATATTGGAGGTGGTACTACCGAAGTAGCAGTTATATCTTTGAATGGCGTTGTTACCAAGAAAGCTATTAGAGTTGCTGGAGATGAAATGGACGATGCGATTCAGCACTGGTTTAGAAACGAGCATAAAGTTGAAATTGGTGCCCAAACAGCTGAACAGATTAAAATTTCTGTTGGTTCTGCGATGAGAGCTAGGTCAAGAAATATTTTAGTAAAGGGAAGAGATCTTGTTTCTGGAATTCCTAAAACGATTGATATTAGAACAGATGAAATAAGGCAAGCACTTAAAGATCCTGTTAAAAGAATTTTAGGTGTTGTAATTGATGCGCTTGAAGATACTCCTCCAGAACTTTCTTCAGATATTATTGATAGAGGTATAGTTCTTGCTGGAGGCGGTTCCCAACTTAGAGGCCTTGATCAAGTCTTGAGAGAAAAAACAAAAGTACCTGTTAATGTTGCAGAAGAGCCGCACTTGGCAATCGTAAAAGGCTGTGGTGCAGTAATCGAAGATTTGGAAAAACATAAGCATGTTCTTCTATAAATATGTCTAAAGTACCATTAATTTTCAAAGATTATCAAGAAAATATCGTTTTAGCTCTGTGTGTTATTATTTCTTGTATTTTTATTTTTAATAATGACTCTAACTTTATTAAAAATACAAAATCAAAATCTGTGGACACATTTTCTTTTTTGTATACTCCATTTAATTGGTTGGATAATCAATTATTTTTGAATAAAAAATTAGAAGTACTTTCTTCTGAAAATTTAAAATTAAACCTTGAGAACCAAGTTTTAAAAGTTCACGAAACAGAAAATAAAAGGTATCGTGAATTTTTGAATTTTAAGAAGCGAGATAATTACATCTTTATGGGAGCAGATGTAATATCTAAAGGAGTAAGTTCAAACATGTCATCTGTGGTTATTGATCGAGGGTTAGAAGATTTCGTAAAAATAAATTCTCCAGTTCTTTCTTCAAGAGGTGTTGTAGGTAAAATTACTTCAGTTTCTGCAAACTCATCTGAAGTACAATTAATAAGTGATGTAAATTTCAGATTGAGTGTAAAAATTGTTCCCGATGAGGTAGAGGGAATTCTTCGTTGGATTCGAGATGATATTTGCGAAATAAATGAGATAAAAAAAATATCTGATATCGAAATTGGGGATGTGGTAGTAACATCAAATTTAAGTATTTATTTTCCGCCTAATCTCCCAATTGGAGAAGTAATAAGTATTTTTGAAAAGTCTGATAGTTCAAATCGAACGGTTAGATTAAAACTTTTCTCAGACTTAACAACTTTAAATCAATTATTTATTGTAAACGAGGGTATATAAAAGTGGGCTTTTACTTTAAATTTTTTCCGTTAGCAGTAATTATTCAACTTATTTTTTCTGAATTGCTAACATTCAATGGTTATCAAGCAAATATCATGCTTTTATTTGTTATTTTATCATCCATGCCCCTTGGTAATGCAACTCAATCAACATTTCTAGGCTTCTTTGTTGGTATTTTTACAGATTTTATTTTATTTAGTGGAACTTACGTTGGTGTTTCGAGTTTAGTCTTCTCAATTTGTGGTTTTTGGGCCTCTAAAGTTAGTTATAATTTTGCCTTCAGGAATTTTGATTTTTATTGGATATCATTAGTACATCTAGGAATAGCTATTTATTCACTTTTTAGATATGATTATTTCTTTTTCAATAATTTTGGATTATTTATTGCTAATTGGTTTTTTGTCACTTATTTCACATGTTTTATTGGGCTAGTTATAGTTAAGGTATTTTCTTTAAAAGAGGTATTAATAGATGCTTAAAATTGATAATAAAGCTGACATTTTTCACTACAGAACATTAATGGCTATTCTAACTTTTTCTATGTTGTTATTGGTTGGTAGATATTTTCATTTACAGATAATAGAGCATGAAAGATTTTTTTCTAAGTCACAGGTCAATAGAGTAAAGGCTAAAGCTTCATATGCTCCCAGAGGTTTGATTGTTGATAGAAATGGCGTTGTTATAGTTGAAAATTCTCCTACATACATTTTGACAGTAACACCATATGAAATGAAAAACATTGAAGATCAATTTGATAAAATATCTAGCATTATTAGTGTACCAATTGAAGAAATAGAAAGAAGATACAAGAAATATTATCGTGGAAGATTTTTACCAACTGTAATTGCTAAAAATCTATCGTTTGCACAAATCTCTCAAATTGAAGAAATGAAATTAGATTTTCCAGGGGTGCAGTATGAAAGATTTGATGAAAGATTATATAATACAGAATTAAATGATATGCATATTCTTGGATACTTAAGAGAACTTGATCGTGAGACAATACCTACACTTGATAAGAGCTCATTATATCGAGCTGGAGAATTAATTGGATGGCAAGGAGTTGAAAGGGAGTATGAAAAAGAATTAAGATACTCCAAAGGAGTTAATTACATCGAGGTTGATACTTATGGAAGAGAAATAGAAAACTTAAATAGTAACAATATTCCAGCATATCCTGGAAAAAACTTAGTTTTAACAATTGATAGTGAATTACAGAAATTCAGCAGAAATCTTCTTGAAGGAAAAAAAGGCTCAATAATTGTTTCTAAAGTTAATTCCGGTGAAATTTTATCAATTGTAAGTAGTCCTTCATATAATTTAAGTATTTTTAGAGGAGAAACTTCGAGTAAAGAATGGGAAGAATTAATTGAAAGTGAAGATAAGCCTATTTTAAACCGAAACATTTCAGGCCTTTATCCTCCAGGTTCGTCTTTCAAAATTGTTACAGCAATAAATTTAATTGAAAAAGGATTGCTTGATCCGGAAGATAATTTGATGTGTGCTGGATCCTACACTCCGCAAGGCAGTTCAAATACTTTCAATTGTTGGAAAGAAGATGGTCACGGTCTAGTAAACCTTAGAAAAGCCATTTCTGAATCTTGTAACGTTTATTTTTACGAAACTGTTCAGCTAATTAAACTAAATGAATGGATTTCAACTGCAAAGAAATTTGGCTTCAATCAATTGACCGAAATTGATTTACCAAATGAGATTGTTGGACTAATTCCTGATAAAGAGTTTTTTATAGATACATATGGAAGATGGGGTTGGTCAGAGAGGGGTGTTCTTCTCAATATGACTTTAGGTCAAGGTGATATTTTAGTTACACCATTACAATCATTACGTTATATAAATCACATCGCTTCAAAAGGAAAAAATACGGCTAAACTTAAAATTAACCTCAACAAGCCTACAGAATTTTATGAACCTATAAATTTATCTGAACAAACTTGGGTGAGGTTATATGATGGTTTGTACGATGTTGTCAATTCTGATGGTGGAAGTGGATGGAGAGCACGCCAAATAAAGACAGGTATCACTTTATATGGAAAAACAAGTACAGCAGAAAATCCTCATGGCGAACCACATGCATGGTTTAATGGATTTTTTGATCTAAATGGTGAAAAGTATTCTCTTGTTGTTATGGTTGAAAATGGAGGTGGAGGTGGCGCTGTTGCTTCACCAATAGCTGGAGAATTAGTTAATTTTATAAGCAGTAATATTGAATTTTTAGCAAAAAAATAAAATGATATATGGTTCTATAAATAACGATTTACAGAAACTTTACCTTATAGTTGCCTCTTTACTTGTTTTTGGATTAGTTACTTTGTTTAGCATATCTTCAGACCCATTTTCTTTTAATAGCAGTTTTTCAAGGCAGATAATCTTCATATTATTTTCTCTCTTTATATTTTTTTTACTAAAAGCTGTTGACATTAAAGCTATTCACGATAATTCCATAACAATTTATTTAATATCAATTTTTGTTTGTTTCATTCCATTTTTTATGCCACCTGTCGAAAATACATCACGATGGATAGATTTAGGCTTATTTTATATTCAGCCTGCAGAATATTTAAAATGTGCAACAGTAATAGCCATTGCAAAATATTTATCCAACAATCAGTTGGCTGTAAAAGATATGAGCACCGTAATTGTTCCAGTTTTAATTGCTTCTTTGTCAGCATTCATTGTATTAAATCAGCCTGATCTAGGTACTTCAGTAATTATTTTAGTACCAGTCTTACCAATGCTTTTGTGGGCTGGTGTGAATAATTTCACAATTTTCTTAATGATTATTCCATTTATAACAATTATTGCGGCATCAAACGATTTAGCATTTAATATTTGGGCTTTTTTAATGTTTGTAATGTTTATGTTATTTCAAGGAAAGCTATTAAATAGAATTCTATTATATTTTGCAAATATATTTGCTGGACTATTGTTTCCTTTTTTTTGGAATAATTTTTTAAACGGTTATCAAAGACAAAGATTCTTAGACTTTTTAAATCCAGATTTGGATCCAATGGGTTCATCCTATCATATTATTCAAAGTATTACTGCAATCGGTTCAGGAGGTTTGTTTGGTAAAGGGTGGGGACAAGGGACACAAACTCAACTTAAATTTTTACCAGTTCAAGAATCAGATTTTATATTATCAGTTATTGCCGAAGAATTTGGTTTTTTAGGAATTTCTTTAATTATGTTTTTATTTTTTATGCTCATAAAAACATTATTAGATATTGCTTTTAGATGTTCTGATTACTTTTCCAGTTTAGTAATTGTTGGTTTAACATCGATATTGTTTTCGCACATCTTCATTAATTCGGCTATGACAATTGGTCTAATGCCAGTAAAAGGTTTACCAACTCCTTTTGTTTCAGCAGGGGGTTCTTTTATGTTGCTTTGTTTTGTAATCTTATCTTTAGTATCTAATTTTTCAAAAAATTAATTATTATTGGCAGTTGTAGTTTTGTATCGTATTTACTAAATTGCTTTGCTCAATATCATGAATAAAAAACTCTTTTATATCAATAGTGAAATGGAACCATTTGCGTCTGTTTCAGAAAACGCACAAATCTCGGTTGATATTCCCTTGGGTCTTCAAGAAAAAGGTAATGATGTCAGATGTTTAATGCCAAAGTATGGTTTCATTAGCGAGAGAAAGTATATTCTTCGAGAAGTTATTAGACTTAAAGAAATACTCTTTGATTTCAATGATGTCCACTATCAATGTTCTGCTAAAAGTGCTTTTCTTCCAAAATCTAGACTTCAGGTTTATTTTTTAGAAAATGAAGATTTTTTTGGAGATTTAAATACTCTTTTATATAAATCTAAAAATGGAAGATATTTATCAGATAATGATACAAGATTTGCATTTTATTGTCTTGCTGCTATCAAAATGCTTCCTAATCTTTTTTGGTTTCCAAATGTTTTAATTTGTAATGGCTGGACATCTGCGCTTGTACCTTTTTTACTTAAAAACTTATCTACACAGCAAAAAGATTTATCAAAAATAAAAACTGTTTTTTTATCAAGCTCATCAAACAGTGACGTTATTTTTGATTCAAAAAATTTACCATTTGACGATGGAACAATTAGTGAGCTAAAATCATTAAATCTTAATCAAATAGGATGTAAATATGCTGATGCTACTTTACTAGTTGACAATGATGAAAAATTTTCAAATAAAATAATGAAAACAAAAGTATTTAAAGATTCTAAAACTTGTTCAATGATTGATATAAGTAAAAAAGAGGATGAAAAATCTTCTTTATTACTTGAAAAAATTGAAAAGGTTATTAAAAGCTTATAATATGTCTAATAAAAATATCATTTCATTTGTTTTCATTCTTTTTATTTTTGGATTTATAACTTCTTGCAGTGAAGAATCAGTAATCTATTCTGAAGTTGAAATTTCTGAAGATACCGTAAGAACTTTTTCATTACCATCAAGCAGGAGTAAAGTTTTTCAATCATTCCCCAAAGTAGGTATAGATAGCAAGCTTTATTTTGGAGAAGTCAAAGGAAACAAAAATCGCTTTTCATTGCTCCAATTAACATTATTTTCAGGAAATCTTCCACCGACAGAAATGTCAGATCTATTAGCTGATTCAATTCAAATAGATAGTGCAATGGTTTACTTTGAAACAAGCGATTCTCTTGATTTAGCTAATTTTTCTCTACACGCTATTTTGACTGACCAAGAAAGTATTTTTGATGAAGATTCAACAAATTATTATAATCTTGATGAGTATTATGATTTTGAAAATAATTCTTTACAGATAAGTGAAGCTATCATAAATAGTGAAAATATTTTAGCGCCAGATACTACTGGGTTCGATACGTTAAAATTTATGATTCAAGATGAAAATTTAGAAACTTTTAAAGAAAATTTTTTAGACACAAGTTCAAATCCTGCTCGAACATTGATGATTCGTGAAGATGGTCATTTTTTAAATAGCTTATTTACTTTAGAAAGCCATCAATCAAACAATAGTCCAAAAATGCGTGTATGGTATAAGGCTTTTGTCGATGAGACAACCACGTTAGATACGTTTATAACATTTTTTTCATTTGAAGATGTAAGTATAATCGAACCTCCTGAAATTGATGAAGATGACCCTAATTTTATAACTCTCAATTCAGGATCTGGCTTGAGATCTATTGTTGAATATGACCTAACTTATCTTGATTCTTTACCAAGAAATGCCATTGTTAAAGATGCAAATTTGATTTTAGATTTTGAAAGTTCAAATTTACTTGAAGATGAAAACTTTAGAGTGGTTGTCGCTGCACTTCAAGATTCAATTTCAGATTGGAACTTTATTAGTCCAACTGATGAAGACTTTGAATACCAATCTTACAGTGTAAATGCAAATTTTGTTGTTTCTCAAAACCAGGATAATTTTCAGCTTAAAATACCTATTGAGGCTTTTTTGCAAGGATACAAAAATGGACTTTTTACAGTAGATGAATTACTACTATATAGTGCAAATACTAATAGTCCATTTGATAAGGTTAGATTAAATCTAAACTCTATTGAGGTTTTATATGTTGAACCGTAAAATAGCCTTATTTTTATTTCTTTCATCAATTTATTGTCAAACTTCCCTTAGTGGATATGGGTATGGAAATATTGAAAACAATTCAGATTTAAGATCATTTGGCTCAAGTAGTGAATTATTACCTTCTTTTAAAAATAATGTATCTTTAACGAATCCTTCGACATGGCATAACCTTCTTTTTACTTATTTAAACACATCATTAAATGTTCAAAGCGCTGAATTTCAGTCAACAACGCAAAATAATTTTTCACTTTCCTCTGCTAAATTAGTTGTACCATGGAAAGGAAAAATGTCTTTTGGGTTGTCATTTGAACCTTATTTAAACCGTCAATTGACAATTAGTGACTCTACAGCTACTTCTTATGAATTAGATGATGAAAATTCTTTCGATGTGAGAAGAGAAAGATTTTCTTCCGGCGGACCATCAGTCATCAAGATGAGCTATGGTTATAAATTGAATGATAATGAAAGTGTTGGAGTAACTCTTGGAACAATTTTTGGTTCATCAAGATCATCTATAAACCTTATTATTGATGAAGAAAATCACTTACTTCAATCAAGAGACTATTTCTCGGGAAATGTTGTGGATTTTTATATTTCTAGTAAAAGATTATCTTTTAAAACCAAACCATTAATTTTATCAGCCAATTATCATTTTCCAATTAATGGAATTAATGTAGAAAATGATACTTATCAAGCATTTCTTGATTTAAATGATAACAATTATCATGATTTAGATGATTTCCCTGATGTTGGCCAAGCATTGTTACCTTTGAATTTTAACTTTAAAGATGAAATCTCAATTAACTCGCTAAGATTAGGCGCTGATTATGAATTTAAAAAAAATCATCACTTACAATTTGAATTGTTAGATTGGAAAGATAATGGAAAGCATATTTCGAACAATTCAGTTGTTCCTGGATACATAAAATCAAGAAGTAAAATAAGTTTTGGATTTGCAAGTTTTGTAGATCAGTTTGAAAGAGAAAAAATTAATTATAAAGCTTCTATATTTTTTCAAGATTATGACGTTAAAAGTCTTGAAAATATTAATGAAGTTGGTTTAGGTTTAGGTATTGGGTTTAATTTTGGAATAACAGCAAATCAAATTGATTTTGGCTATCAGTTTATCAATAGAAGTGGCATACATTTGATTGATAATGAAAAAATTCAAAACTTTACAATTGGAATTAGTATTGGTGATTTGTGGTTCGTAAAGAGGAGAGAAATTTAAATAAATGGAAAATATATCATGAAAAAATTTATTATATATACAATATTAATATTGATAACGGTTTCTTCAGCAGATGCACAGTGCAAACGTGGTGAAAAATTAAGAATTACAAATGATGTCGAAATTAAAATTACAGACTGTAGGGAAGCCACCAGACTTATTTATAATGAAGGTTGGTATCCTTACTCTGTAGAATATGAACAGGAGGATAGATGTCCCCAATTACTAAGCAGTTCTGCTGAATATTATAGAAGTAGTAATTGGGAGCTAAGTGCCTCATCTTATTCTCAAATGATGGATTTGAGATGCGATCAATGGAATTCAGATTTTGTTAATCCTGACGATGTTTACTTATATTGGTCTATAGCTCTTCAAAATCAAGGCAAGTTTGAAGAGTCCGAGTTAGTTTTAATTAAAGGATTAGAAGAGTTACCAGATAATACATCTTTGATGGCACGTTTAGCTTACGCATACAAAAAACAGAACAAAATTGATGAAATGATAATTGAATATGAGAGATTAATGGATTCAGGTTCTGACGATTTAACATCTCTAATCGACCTTGCAAGGGCTTATGGTCAACAAGGAAGATCTGATGAGCAAATCTCTGTTTTAAAAAAGGTTTTAAAAATTGATCCCAATAATTCTTCTGTACAATCTGAATTAGCGAGAGCATATGAAGATTCAGGTGAAGATCCATTGGATATCTTTAAAGCAAGGTTTGAGGAAAATCCAGATAATGCTTCCTATGCAGTTGAATATGCAGATAAGTTAATTAACAATGGGGATACTTCTGAAGCTATTGACGTTTTAGAAAATACTTTGAGCTACAATAGAGACAATAGTATGGTATATATGTCTCTTGGAAAAGCATATAATGACAATTCTGATTTTGAAGATGCAGTTGAGGTTCTTGAAGATCTTTTTGAGCTTGACAGAAATAATTTCAGAGTTGCTATGATGATTTCAGAAAATGGAATTGAAATGGAAGATTTCGAGTTAGCATTTGAATGGGCAAAAAAAGCAATGAAAATTTCCAAAAATAATGCCGAATCCTTGGCGCATTTAGGTAATTTGTATTATAAATCAATGCAAACATGTAGAGGTGATAATTTTTCAAGATCAGACAAAATAGTTGCATCTCTTGCATACGAGTATTTTGG
>Ga0209433_10000610_pt1 | contig 11078 bp, 10 predicted proteins | sample METZYME_5_50m_FD_187552 | JGI IMG/M metagenome (GOLD analysis project Ga0209433, IMG submission 187552) | Marine microbial communities from oxygen minimum zone in mesopelagic equatorial Pacific - METZYME_5_50m (SPAdes) (version 2) | ecosystem: Environmental > Aquatic > Marine > Oceanic | place...
CTGTTTCCTCTAAACAAGATGGAGAAGAAGTTTTTGAACCCGTTCTCGGAAGAGACTACAGCTTGCTTGAAAATCCATTACCCACAAAACAAGATGGAAAAGTAGAAGTTCTTGAGATCTTTTGGTACGGGTGTGGGCATTGCTATGCAATGGAATCAAAAATTAAGGCATGGAATAAAACAACTCCTGAATATGTGAGTTTTAAAAAAATGCCTGTAACATGGGGACCAGTCCACCGTTTGCATGCTGCAATGTTCTACACAATTGAATCGATTGGCTCTGAGCAAGATCTTCATGCAGCAGTTTTTTCAACAATGCATAATGAAAGAAATATATTATCAAGCGAACAAGCGGTCTCAAGATTCTTTGGTAAAGTAGGAGTTACATCCTCTGAACTTTCTAAGTACTTAAACTCATTTGGCGTTAAGCAAAGAGTAAATAGGGCTGTTGAACTTACAAAACAACTTAGAGTAGATTCAGTGCCAATGATTATCGTTGACGGTAAATATAAAGTAGCTTCAAGAGCTACAGCCCTTGAGACAGTAGATTATTTAGTTGAAATGCAAAAATCAGAGTCGTAAGTTATGAAGAAAGTATTTTTCTTATCCTTATTTTTTCTTACAACCCTAGCATTTGCTGGAAAAAAATATGAGGAGCAGGTTATTGAAAGAATTACTTGCCCAACACAAAAATGTGAAGATGGAGAGTCGCTTGATATTGAAATTCCTTCAATGATGGAAGAATCAGCTTCCGAAGCAGTTGAAAAAGTTCAACTGTCAGAGGGCTCAGAACATATCGTAAAAATGCTTAACTCTGGCGATGGTGGGCAGATGATATTTGAACCTGCAGTTATAAAGGTTTCTGTTGGAGATACAATTCATTTTAAAGCCACTGATGCTGCTCATAACTCCGTATCTATTGATGGCATGATACCTGCTGGCGCTGAAAGCTGGGCAAGTCAATTAAGCCAAGATATAAGTGTTACTCTTGATACTGAAGGAGTATATGTCTATCAATGTGATCCGCATGTCATTATGGCTATGGTGGGCGTTATCCAAGTAGGTGAAGCAGTTAATATGGAGGAAGTTAAAAATGCAGCCTCTAGTTATGGCTCTAATTTCTTAATGAACACAGATAGACTTCAAGGTTATCTTAATCAATTGTAAAGATCGCTAATCTTTTCTGAAATCCCCTTCCAAGAGTCAAATTCTGAGGGTTTCTCTGTACCATCTATATCCCAGTCTTCATTATTAGGATTAAACCAGAGAGCTTTGATACCAAAATCTATTGCTCCATGGATATCATTTATTTTATGATCACCAACGTGAAGCATCTCATCTTTTTCTACACCTAACAGCTCTTTTGCTTTTTCAAAGTGATTTCTACTTGGCTTGTTAGCATTTACATCTTTTGAGGAAATATTAAATTCAAAAAACTTATCAACTCCAATCATTTCAATATTTGCATTGCCATTTGTAAGACATCCGAGTTCGTATATTTGAGATAATTTCTCAATCTCCTCTAAAACAAATGGGAAAAATTTTACTTTATTCCTTTCTTTAAAGAATAATCTAAAAGCTTCCTCTGATAATTCTTCTACACTCTTTAAATCTGACACACGCTCCTGTATTTTCATTTTCAAAAGCTTTTTTCTAAGTTTTCCCACATCGAATTCATATAATGGATCCTCAAGAATAAGCCTTTCTCTGATTGCTTTAAACTCCTCCCATGATCCCCACTCCAGTTTTCCAACTCTACTTTCTATAAAATCCCTTGTCTTCATTTCAGCATTTATTAATACCGGCTTAACGTCCCAAAAAGTATCATCAAGGTCAAAGGTAATCGCTTTTATTTTTCTACTCATTTTATTTTTTTGCTCGCGGATGAGACTTATCATAAATTTTTACTAGGTGTTGATAATCTAAATTAGTATATATTTGTGTTGTAGATAATGAGCTATGACCTAAAAGCTCTTGAATGGATCTAAGATCACCAGAAGACTCAAGCATGTGTGTTGCAAAACTATGTCTTAACATATGTGGATTTATAGGAGGAAGACCTTGCTTTATTGCAAGCTTTTTTAATCTTAACTGTATACTTCTTGTTGTTAGTCTCCCTCCAAGATTATTTATGAAAAGCGCCCCATTTTTATCAGTTATTTTCTTTCTCTCTTCTAACCAATTCTCAATTGCACTAACAGCAAATCTTCCTAAAGGAACTAATCTAGTTTTTGAACCTTTTCCAACAACTCTTAAAAAACTCATATTTTCTTCAAAATCCTGAATATCCACATTTGAAGTCTCAGAGACTCTCAATCCAGAGGAGTACATTAATTCGACTATTGCTAAATCCCTTATTTCTAATAGTGAGACCGGCTCAAAATCCAATAATCTATTAATCTGTTCAGGCGTCAAGGTTTCAGGTAATTTTTTTTCTGTCTTTGGTCCAGATATAAGCTCAAGAGGAGAATGTCCAATTAAATGATTCTTTTGAAGATATTTAAAAAAACCTTTGACTGACGATAAGTGCCTCTGAATACTTCGAGATCCAATGTTCATTGAGTAAAGAGAGCCTATCCAAGAGCTACATATTTCCTCAGATATATCATTTAATTTACTAACTCTGCTTGAAATAAGAAAATTTCTAAATTTATAAATATCTCTTTTATAGGCCTTAATGGAATTATCAGATAGATTTTTGATATCTTTAAGGAAACTTAAATAGTCATCGACAAAATTATCAATAAAAAATTTTTTTGCCATTAAGCAGGAAAAGTTTTTAGTTTAGCTTCAACTATATCTCTAATAAACTCAATAAATGTTGTATCTTCATCTCCAAGATATTTGGTTTTATCTTTTGAGCCAATAAGAAGTAAACCAATTCTGTTCTTGTTTTTAAAAACACTTATAACAACTGATTTAATAGAAGTATCCCCAAAAAGGATTTTAATTTTTTCACTAGCAAAACTTCCATGTTTTGTCTCACCTACAGAAAAGGTCATACCCGTGTTTTCCTCTAAGTTATTCATCTCACTATTTGTGAAGAATCTCAAGAGCGCTTTATCAACATCAAAAATTTTCTTTAAACTTTTAGGAACTAATTCAACTAATGATTCTTCCTTTTCTGCAGTTACTACTTTCATAATTAAAGCTTTCGACTTTGAGAACAAGTCTTCATTTTCAGATGCATTTGAAAGAAAAACGGAAAGACTATTTAGAAGATCTTTCTGTTCACTTCTTAATTTTCTTACTTGCCTCTCTAATAAAGATTCCGCTTTACCTGGAGAATGCTTAAAATTAAGCTCACTAACTATGGACTCCCTGGTAAGAAAGAAATCAGTATTTTTTAAAAGATAGAGCTCAACATCCTTATCATTTATTTTATTGCTCATAATTCATTATAAGCAATTTTAGAATGTAAGACTTTTAATCCTCTAGTACTTGTAAGAATCTTCCTTGAAAGGCCCATCTTGAGGAACGTTAATATATTCAGCTTGCTCTTCAGTAAGTTGGGTAACGACACCACCAAAGCCTTGAACCATAAGGGAGGCAACTTCCTCATCAAGTTTCTTGGGCAGAACCTCTACCTGGATTAATTCTCGCTTTTTATCTTCATCATTTACGTTTGCGAATCCAGCAGAGTAAAGATGCATTTGCGCGAGCACTTGATTTGCAAATGAGCCATCCATAATTCGACTTGGATGACCAGTTGCATTTCCGAGATTTACTAATCTTCCTTCAGCTAAAAGGATTAGATAATTCTTGCTTGACAAATCTGGTTCTTGATCAGGTGAACAGTCTCTAAATATTCTATGAACTTGAGGCTTTACTTCTTCCCAATACCATTTTTCCTGCATATATTTCGTATCTATTTCAGTGTCAAAATGGCCAATATTACAAACTACAGCTCCATCTTTAAGTGATGAAAGCATTGCTGAATCACAAACATTTACATTACCTGTTGTAGTAACTAATACATCTGTGTCTTGCATTAAATTTTTATTAATATCATCCATATTACCTGTTACTTTCCCATTGGAATAACATGAAACGACTGAAAAACCATCCATACAAGCTTGCATGGCGCATATTGGATCTGACTCAGTAACTCTTACAACCATTCCTTCTTGAGCGAGACTGGCAGCTGATCCTTTACCTACATCACCATAACCAATAACAAGTGCTTTTTTCCCTGAAAGAAGCATGTCAGTTCCACGCTTAATTCCATCGTTGAGACTATGCCTACAACCATACTTATTATCATTTTTTGCTTTTGTGACGGAGTCATTCACATTAATTGCTGGAACTTTAAGCTCACCTTTTTCAAGCATTGCTTTAAGTCTATGGACTCCAGTGGTAGTTTCTTCAGATATCCCATGGATTGTTTCAAGCATTTCTGAAAATCTTGTATGAACCATGTGAGTAAGATCACCACCATCATCTAAGATCATATTTGCATCCCATGGCTTTCCATCTTTTAGGATAGTTTGTTCAATACACCAATCAAACTCTTCATCGGTTTGGCCTTTCCATGCAAAAACTGGGATACCTGCTTTTGCCATAGCAGCAGCAGCATGATCTTGAGTTGAGAAAATATTACATCCTGACCATCGGAGCTCAGCTCCAAGATCAACCAATGTTTCCATTAAAACTGCTGTTTGGATAGTCATATGAATACAGCCCATAATTTTTGCACCCGCAAGAGGTTGCTCTGCTTTATATTTTTCCCTCAAAGCCATCAATGCAGGCATTTCGTTTTCAGCAAGAGATATTTCTCTTCTTCCAAAATCAGCAAGTTCGATATCAGCTACTTTGTAGTCATTACTCATAATATTTCCTTTTTAAAATTATTTAATTTGGTTTGAGATATCAGTATTTTCCCATGAAAAATCTTCAATTTCTCTACCAAAATGCCCATAGGAAGCAGTATTTTTATATATTGGTCTCTTTAAATCAAGAAGATTGATTAGGTTCTTTGGCCTTAAATCAAAATTATCTCTGACAATTTGTGAAATCTCACTTTCAGGTAAACTACCCGTTCCGAGAGTATCAATAGTGATTGATGTTGGTTCAGCGATGCCTATTGCATAAGACACTTGTACTTCACATCTTTCAGCAAGACCAGCCGCAACGATGTTTTTCGCGACATATCTGCAAGCATATGCAGCAGACCTATCTACTTTTGATGGATCTTTCCCAGAAAATGCACCACCACCATGTCTTGCCATTCCGCCGTAAGTATCAACAATAATTTTTCTTCCAGTTAGCCCACAATCACCAACTGGACCACCAATAACAAATTTACCAGTAGGATTAATATATATTTTTGTATCATCTTTAATCCATTCAGCTGGAATGATTGGATTAATAATTTTTTTACGAACTTGTTCTTTAATTTCTTCTTGAGAAACATCCTCATCATGTTGTGTGGATAAAACAATAGCAGAAACATAATCTACAGTTTTCCTATCGTCTTTGTAAACAACACTAACCTGACTTTTTGCATCAGGCCTTAGCCAACCTAGATCACCTTGTTTTCTTACCTCAGATTGTTTTAAAACCAGCTCATGAGATAAATTAATTGGTGCAGGCATAAGAACTGAGGTTTCAGAGCATGCATATCCAAACATAAGTCCTTGATCCCCAGCACCTTGATCCAAGTCTTCGCCCTCACCCTCATTTACTCCTTGAGCAATATCCGGTGATTGTTTTGAAATAAGATTTTGGATTTCGCAGTTACTTCCATTAAAGCCCAAAGCGTCATGATTATAGCCAATCTCGTTGACAGTATTTCTTATTACTTCTTCGATATTTGGCGAACCACTAGATGTTATCTCTCCCGCAACAATAACTGTATTGTTTTTGATAAGCGTTTCACAAGCAACTCTGCTGTTTGGGTCTAGCGCAAGATAAGAATCAAGAATAGCATCAGAAATTTGATCGCAAACTTTGTCAGGATGTCCTTCTGATACAGACTCAGATGTAAATATATAACTCATAATGTATCCTTGTTTCTTAGCAGATTAAGCTTGCAAGAAACTGAAATCTCTATATTTATGTTCATTTTATAAGCACACTAAAATTAAAGCAATTTAATGGTGTATTTGCCTATAAATACCGACAGGATAATATTATGATTACAATATTCAAGGAATTTTAAAAATTGGAAAATCATAAGCTTGCAAATGCAATTCGATTTCTTTCGATTGATGCCGTGCAAGCAGCAAAATCTGGACATCCTGGCATGCCAATGGGCATGGCTGATATAGCTGTATCTCTTTGGAAAAATAACTTAAAGCATAATCCTTCAAATCCTCAATGGTTTAATAGAGACAGGTTTGTTCTTTCAAATGGTCATGGTTCAATGTTGCTTTATAGTCTTTTACATTTAACAGGATATGACCTTAGCATCAACGATTTAAAAGACTTCAGAAAACTTAAATCAAAAACACCGGGCCACCCTGAGTATGATATCGATATTGGTGTTGAAACAACCACTGGCCCACTTGGACAAGGAATTGGGAATGCTGTTGGAATGGCTCTAGCCGAAAAGAATCTTGCAGCAACATTTAATAAAGAAGATATAAAAATAATAGACCATTTTACTTATGCTTTTCTTGGCGACGGCTGTCTTATGGAAGGTATTTCTCATGAAGTTTGTTCATTTGCAGGCACTCATAAACTTGGCAAACTTATATGTTTTTATGACCAAAATGGAATATCCATAGATGGAGAAATTGATCTATGGTTTACCGATAATACAAAACAAAGGTTTGAAAGCTATGGATGGCATGTGGTTGAAATTGATGGCCATGATATAGATGAAATTAATAAAGCTACTGAAGAAGCTAAGAAAGAAACTGAAAGACCATCAATGATTTGCTGTAAGACAACTATTGGATTTGGCTCGCCAAATAAATCAGGAACTGCTGGAGTTCACGGAAGTCCATTAGGTGAGGACGAAATTGAAATAACCAGGAAAGAGCTTAACTGGGAGCATGGCCCTTTTGAAATACCTGAAGATATTTATGATGCCTGGAATGCTAAAGATAAGGGTGCAAAAAATGAAAAAGCCTGGGAAGATCTTTTTCAAACTTATAAACAAAAATATCCAGAGGAATCCACTGAACTTGATAGAAGAATTATTTCAGAGATGCCTTATCAATTTAATGATAGTTTCGATGACTTTTTAAGAGATTGTTTGTTACAAGAAGATCCAGTTGCAACTAGAAAGGCATCTCAAATTTGTCTTGATCATTTTTGTGCTGACTTGCCTGAACTAATTGGTGGTTCTGCTGATCTAACAGGATCTAATAATACTTTTTCTAAACATAACACTGAACTCACTCCTGATAATCCTGATGGATCACACATTTACTATGGCGTAAGAGAGTTTGGCATGGTTGCTATCATGAATGGAATGAGTCTCCATGGCGGTATTAGGCCATATGGAGGAACGTTCCTAGTTTTTATGGATTATGCAAGAAATGCAGTGCGCTTATCTGCAATGATGAGTCTGCCAAATATATATGTCTTTACTCATGACTCAATCGGCTTAGGTGAGGATGGCCCAACACATCAACCTATCGAACATTTAGTTACTCTCAGAGCAACGCCAAATTTATACAATTGGAGGCCAGCGGACCTTAAAGAAACAGCAGTTGCATGGAAAGAGTCAATTTTATCTGAATCTCCCAGCTGCCTCATTTTGAGTCGACAAAGTCTTCCACAAACTAAATTAAATGATGAAAAAATTAGTGACATCTCGAAGGGAGGATATTTGGTTCAAGAGGATGAAAATGCAGAGATGAATATAATTTCTTCCGGAAGTGAATTGCAACTAGCTGTTCAAGCAGCCAATGATCTTCATGAGATAGGAATAAAAGTAAATATTATTTCAATGCCATGTCTAGACAAGTTTTTTGAAGCAGATTTGGAATATCAAAATACAGTTATTAAAAAAGACCTGCCATCTATTGTTGTAGAAGCAGCTCACCCAAGCTCATGGTATAAAATCTTGGGAAGAAATGACCTTGTTATTGGTATGACAACGTTTGGAGAATCAGCACCAGCAAAAATGCTTTTTGAAGAGTTTGGATTTACTGCTGAGAATATTGTTTCAAAGGCAAGAAAACTTCTAAATAAATGAGATTACTTAAAGACCAAGATCTTAAAGGTAAGAATGTGGTCTTGCGATTAGATTTGAATGTTCCCATTCAAGATCAGCGTGTATTAGATTCGACTAGAATACTTTCCTCAGTTCCAACAATTAAATATCTTGTTGATAAAAATTGTAAAGTTCTGTTAACGTCACATCTTGGCAGACCAGAGGAGGGAAAGTTTGATATTAATTTTTCCATGCGGCCGGTGGCTGAAAAACTATCTGAAGTTTTAGAGCTTCAGATTGATCTTATTAATTCCTTAGATAGTAATGATATTTTCAATACATCTCAGGTACAGCTTTTAGAAAACTTAAGGTTTCTGGTGGGTGAGAAAGGTAATAATGAAGAACTCGGTTTTCAGCTTGCAAATTTAGGAGATGCATACATATTTGATGCTTTTGGGACTGCTCATCGCAAGCAAGCATCAACATTTTCAGCAATAAAGATGGCAAAAATCTCCTGTGCCGGAATGCTTTTAGAGAAAGAAGTAAATTCACTGAATAAAGCCTTAACTTCCATTGAGAGCCCTTTCACAGCGATTGTTGCAGGATCTAAAATATCTACAAAGCTTGAATTAATATCTCACTTAAATACAAAAGCAGATTCAATCATTGTTGGCGGAGGCATAGCCAACACATTTCTAAAATCTCAAGGCTTTAATGTTGGAAAATCCCTTGTCGAAAACGATATGGTTGATGTAGCAAAGAAACTATTTCTCTCTGGCAAAATTTTACTCCCTAGGGAAGTGGTTGTTGCAGATTCTATTGATAGCCCTTCTTCAGACATTAAAGCAATTGATTCTGTTGACGGCAAAGATAAAATCTTTGATATGAACTTAAGCAGCGAAATGTCAAATATCATAGAAACTTCAAAAACTATCTTATGGAATGGGCCTATCGGAGTTTTTGAAAAAAAACCTTTTCAAAAAGGCACAATCGACCTTGCTAAAAGTATTGCAAAATCAGAAGCTTTTTCATTAGCTGGAGGGGGAGAAACGATAGCAGCTATAAATAAATTTATTAATAAAGATGATGTATCATATTGTTCTACTGGAGGAGGAGCTTTTTTAGAATATATGGAAGGTGCACTACTTCCATCAATCGAGGCATTGGGAGGTTAAAAATGTCATTAGAAGAAATTGCAAAATATTTAGTTTCAGAAGGAAAAGGAATTCTTGCTGCGGATGAGAGCAATCCAACATGCGGCAAGAGATTTGAATCAATAGGAGTTGAAAATACTGAAGATAATAGAAGGGATTATAGGGAGATGCTCTTCAGGTCAAAAGGCATGAAAGGAAATATTGGAGGTGTTATTTTATTCGATGAAACCCTAAGGCAGAATGCGAAAGATGGAACACCTTTGAAAGAATTAATCAGTAATGCAGGATCCCTTCCAGGCATTAAAGTAGATAAAGGACTGATTCCTTTGCAAAGTGAATCGGAGGAAGTGGTAACTCAAGGACTGGATGGACTTGACGAAAGATGCTCCGAGTATGATTCATTGGGTGCGAAATTCACAAAATGGAGAGCAGTAATAAAGATTGGTGGGAATATGCCATCTGATGAATGTATTCAAGCAAATGCAAAGGCATTAGCAGACTATGCCTTAATTGCTCAATCTAATAACATGGTTCCAATTGTTGAGCCTGAAGTCCTAATGGATGGTGATCACTCAATAGAGCTTTCTTACGATGCTTGCGCAAGATCTTTTCAATCTCTTTTTTCTGCTCTTGAAAATAATAAAGTTAATATAAAAGGAACCATACTTAAACCCAGCATGGTTACACCTGGCTCTCAATCTGAAAAAGTAAGCGTAAGAGAGGTTGCTGAAATGACAGTAAAATGTTTAAAAGAAAATATCCCATCTGATCTTCCTGGGGTTGCTTTTTTGTCTGGTGGACAAACAGAGCTTGAAGCAACTGCTCATCTAAATGAAATGAATAAAATTAGTAAATTTCCATGGAAATTAAGTTTTTCATATGGACGAGCTCTTCAACAGAGCGCTCTCAAAGCGTGGTCAGGACAAAATGAAAATATTTTTATAGCTCAAGATGAACTATCTCATAGAGCTGAAATGAATAAGCTAGCATCGCTAGGTCAATGGGATATCAAGCTAGAAGATAGATAACTAGTGCTTGCAACAGTTCAAAGAGTCTCTCAGGCAAAAGTAGAGATAAATAATGCAATATATTCTGAAATTGGAAAAGGTGTCCTTATATTTCTTTGTATTGAGAGAGAAGATGACTTCGAACATGCTAAAAAGATGGTAGATAAAATACTAAATTTTTGCATTTTAGAAGGAGATAACCACATAATGTCTGCAAGTTTGAAGGAATTAGACGAAGATATATTAATAATTAGCCAATTTACGCTGGCAGCAGTTACAAATAAAGGTAATAAGCCAAGCTTTCATAAAGCAGCCCCACCAGAAAAAGCAGAAGAAGTATATGATGAATTCGTTAATATTTTTAAAGAATCTGCTTCAAATGTAAAAACTGGGAAATTTGGTGAGATAATGAATATAAATCTAATTAATAATGGCCCAGTAACTTTTAACTTTAGGATATAAAAATGATCAACAATATTTCAATTTTTTGTGGAGCACATGAGGGTAAAAACCCTAACTATGCAAAAGAGGCAAAAAAAATAACAGCGTTACTTTCTTCAAAAGGTGTTGATGTTGTTTTTGGTGGAGGCAATGTTGGAATAATGAAGATTATTTCTGATGAAGCAAAAGATAACAACTCAAAAGTCACAGGCATAACTATGGAGTCTCTCCACAATCTTGAATTAACAAACCCAAGAATAGATGACTTAGTTGTTACACATTCATTGCTTGAACGAAAAGATGAATTTATGAAAAGATCTGATGCTTTTCTAGTTTTACCTGGAGGAGTAGGATCACTTGATGAGCTAGC
>Ga0209433_10000612_pt1 | contig 11076 bp, 6 predicted proteins | sample METZYME_5_50m_FD_187552 | JGI IMG/M metagenome (GOLD analysis project Ga0209433, IMG submission 187552) | Marine microbial communities from oxygen minimum zone in mesopelagic equatorial Pacific - METZYME_5_50m (SPAdes) (version 2) | ecosystem: Environmental > Aquatic > Marine > Oceanic | place...
ACAACTTATGGCCATGCAGTGGGATTAAGGGATTTAGGCCCCACCATGGCCCCGATGAACGCATATTTAACAATTATGGGCATTGAAACACTTGCGCTCAGAATGGAAAAACATGTCTCGAATGCCTTGAAAGTAGCCAATTATTTGCACAACCATGACAAAGTATCATGGGTTTCCTATGCAGGTCTTGGGGAGTCAAAATACTTTAACCTTGCTAAAAAATATTTACCCAAAGGTGCCGGATCTGTTTTTACCTTTGGCATAAAAGGTGGCTATGACGCCGGCGTGGAGTTTGTAGAAAAATGCCAACTACTTAGTCACCTTGCTAATATTGGAGACACTAGATCACTTGTGTTACATCCAGCATCCACGACGCACCGCCAACTTACAGAAACACAGCGTATTTCTGCAGGCGCAGGGGACGATGTAATTCGCTTGTCAATTGGTCTAGAAACAATTGATGATATAATAGCAGATCTCTCACAAGCACTGAGCTAAAGCTGGACCGAGTGAGATAAGGCTGATGGGTGTTGATCCAAGCGTTGCCGTAATTGGTGCAGGCCCCGCTGGTTTGATGGCAGCCGAGGTGTTGCTTGAAAACGGTGTAGCCGTAGATATTTTTGAAGCCAAACCAACTATTGGCAGAAAATTGTTAATGGCAGGTAAAAGTGGTCTTAACATTACCCACACAGAGAATTTTGAACTATTTTTGAGTAGATTTTCAGCACCGTATAATACTCTAGAAAATTCCATAAAAAACTTTACTCCAACCATGTTGCAACAATGGACATCCAACTTAGGGATCGAAACTTTCGAGGGAAGTTCGAAAAGAGTATTCCCACGAGAAATGAAAGCTTCTCCTCTTCTGAGAAAATGGCATGCACGCTTGAGTAGGCAATTTCTTAAAACGCATCTAAATTATAAATGGTTGGGTTGGAACGATAATGGGTCACTTTTGTTTTCATGTCCCTCAGGGATTTACGAACATACTCCCATAGCAACTATACTGGCACTTGGGGGTATGAGTTGGCCACGGCTTGGAAGTGACGGAAACTGGTTGAATTTATTTAAAAAGAATGGAATAACCGTCAGGGAATTTTTTCCAACTAATTGCGGATTTCATTTCGACTGGTCGAATATTTTTCGTGAACGATTTTCAGGATCTCCAATAAAATCATGTAGAGTAACCGTCGACGGAAAAGCTATTTTGGGTGATTTAGTAATTACGGATTATGGTTTGGAGGGAACTCCTGTTTACGCTCATTCAGAGCCACTACAAGAACAAATTCGAACCAATGGTTATGGAAAAATTACAATTGACCTGCACCCACATATCAATATTGAAAGCCTTATTGAAAGGCTTTCGTCTAAAAAGTCAAAAATATCTTTGTCGAGTTACTTGAGAAAAACTGCCAAATTAAATGCCATTAAAGCCTCCTTGCTGCGGGAGTTTTTGAACGAGGAGACTTTTAAAGAACCAAACTTACTAGGACGGGAAATTAAATCCCTTGTTTTACAAACGGAAAAAAGCCAGCCTATTGAAAGGGCAATAAGTAGTGGTGGAGGAGTTAAATTCACTGAAGTTGACGATGTTCTCATGCTGAAGGCATACCCTGGAATTTTTCTAGCAGGCGAAATGTTAGATTGGAATGCTCCGACCGGAGGTTATTTAATCAACGGGTGTTTAGCTCTCGGACGGCAAGCAGGATTAGGCGCTATTAAATGGATACGAGAAAACTTTAATTAAGATTCTTCATTAATGACGCATACTTATCCAACAGCAGAAGAACATCTTTTTCGGAACTCGATGGTAAAGAAAATATAACTCTCTGGACGCCCGCGTCTCTATACCGCGGTAGCGTAGTGAGATCATCTTCCACGCCAAAAATTGTAATCGGCAAGCTATCAGGGTTTCTCCCGGCTAACTTGGCCATTTCTCTAAATTCAGAAAGTTTATCTATGACACTATCATAAGCCGGGCGTTTAGCATGGGGTATCCAACCATCACCATAAGCTATCGCTCGTTTAGCCCCATGTGGAAAGGCGCCTCCAACAATTATCGGTGGATGTGGCTTTTGTATTGGTTTTGGATTAGAGATTATTTCAGAGAACTTAACAAATTTACCCTGATAGGTAGCGTACTCATTAACCCAGATCTCCCGCATCGCCTCTAAGCGTTCTTTAAGCAATGACATCCTAGTACTATAATCTGTGCCATGATTCCCCATTTCCTCAGAATTCCATCCAGCTCCCACCCCAAATAAAAAACGTCCTGAGGACATCTGATCAAGAGAGGCAACTAATTTTGCAGTTTGGATAGGGTCTCTCTGGACGACAAGACAAATACCTGTGGCTATTTTAAGAGAGGTCGTTACTGCAGCTGCCACCGACAACGTAACGAAAGGATCCATCACATCATGGTATTTTTCTGGAAGTTTTCCACCCTTTGGAAAATCTGAATTCCTAGAAACCGGTATATGAGAGTGTTCTGGCGCCCAAAGCGACTCGTAGCCACGCTCCTCTAAGGCCATAGCCAAGCGGGTAGGAGTAATAGAATATTGCGTGAAGAATACCGCAACGCCGGCCTTCATTAGAGCACCTGCCAATAAGTGCTTTCGAATCTAAATGGGAAGGGCATTTGTATGTTTAATAACTTCCATAGAAAAGCTAGAAGTCACATCTGTTAGAGTTGTTTTTTCAACCATATTTTTATAAAAATTGTCAAACTGCTGCATATCAGCGACAACTATTTTCAAGAGATAATCCACTTCTCCTGCCATCCGGTGGAATTCTTGAACCTCCGGCATCGCTTTTACAAATTCAGCAAAACGTTCTAACCAAGGCCCTGAATGTTCGCCAGTTTTTATCATCATGAATACTGTCAAGCCTAGTCCGAGCTTTGCTGGATTAAGTACTGCTTCCTGTCGCAAAATAATACCATCGGCTTGAAGTTTATTAATGCGCTTCCAGCAAGGCGAGGTGGATAAACCTACACGCTGCGCCACCTCTGTTACAGATAAGCCACTGTCCTCTTGCAGCACCCTTAATATTTTCAAGTCCATATTATCCATCGTATCGGCCCAAATATTTTTCATGATTGATATAAATCGTGGTAAATTATGGCAGATTTTGCCAATATATTTCAACTAAAAGAAATTTTTTCTTAGCACTAGTATTTTATAGAAACGATAGAGAAGTTTTCAAATATTCTTTGAGCTAAAAAATAATGTCTTTTTTTAGTTTAATCAGGAAGTGTGGACATTCCCATTAGATGCTCGTCAACAGCTCTAGCCGCTCTTCTTCCTTCTTTTATCGCCCATACTACGAGTGATTGGCCTCTCCGCATATCCCCAGCAACAAATACGTTTTCTTGAGATGTTTTATACGAGGTTTCATCTGCTTTGACATTTCCCCGTTCATCGAGCGCAACGTCTAACTCGTCAAGCAAGCCTGCGGGTTTAGGGTGAACAAACCCCATAGCTAAAAGAACCAAATCCGCCTTTAAATGAAACTCTGTCGCTGGAAGTTCGACCATGGAAAATTGACCGTTTTCGTTTTGCTTCCACTCGTTGCGCACTAATTCAAGGCCGGTTAACCTTCCACCTTCACCCGTAAAGGCTTTTGTTGCAACTGACCAATCACGCTCTGCTCCTTCCAAATGCGATGAGGAGGTTCGCAGTTTCAGAGGCCAATTCGGCCAACTTAGGGCCTTATTTTCCATCTCTGGCGGCTTTGGCATAACCTCTAGTTGAGTTACCGAAGCGGCTCCTTGTCTAATGGATGTACCAACACAGTCTGATCCCGTATCTCCACCGCCGATAACAACTACATGCTTACCACCCGCTAATATTGTTCTATTGTCCGTCACATCTTCGCCGGCAATACGTCTGTTTTGCTGTGCAAGAAAATCCATAGCATAATGTACACCATCTAAGTCGCGGCCAGGCACTTCTAAATTACGCGGCGTTTCGGATCCTCCTGTGAGAACCATAGCGTCAAAAGTTTCTAAAATATCAGCTGTTGAGACATCTATTCCAATTTCAGTGTTCCCAATAAAAGTCACACCTTCTGCACGCATTTGTTCTATGCGTCGATCAATTAAATGTTTCTCCATTTTAAAATCTGGTATCCCGTATCTGAGCAAGCCCCCAAAAGTTGAATTCCTCTCGAAGAGGGATACCGAATGCCCAACTCGGGCAAGTTGTTGAGAACACGCTAGACCGGCGGGTCCCGAACCAATAACTGCGACTTTTTTACCAGTTTTACTATGGCTAATCTTTGGGGTTACCCATCCCTCATTCCATCCCCGGTCGATAATTGCACACTCTATACTCTTTATGGTGACTGGCTTGTCTGTAATGTTCAGAGTACAAGATGCTTCGCAGGGAGCTGGGCAAACCCGACCCGTGAACTCCGGGAAATTATTCGTGCTGTGTAGTGCTTCTAGTGCCGCTTTCCAGTTTTCTCCATAGATAAGATCGTTCCAATCCGGAATAAGGTTGTTTACAGGACAACCGTTGTGGCAAAACGGGATGCCACAGTCCATGCATCGTGCACTCTGTCTTTTGATATCATTATTGGACAGCGGAACAATAAATTCTTTGTAATGTTTAACTCGTTCATCAACCGGAGCGTAGCTGCGATCCAGCCGATCAAACTCCATAAAACCCGTTACCTTACCCATATTTACTCGCCTGCCATAACATTCAGCTCATGACCATTAGTTTGGGACACTTGTTTTCGCTCCAGCAGTGCCCGTCGAAAATCTATCGGGCATACCTTCTTAAAAAGCGGTAAATAACTATCCCATAAACTTAAAATTTTAGAAGCTTTAATACTATTGGTCTCTTTAAAATGCTTGTTGATTAAGTATTTAAGCCTTCCTTCGTCAAAGTCCATCATTTCGTTAAATACATCTCCGTTGAAGGGTGCGTCAACGGCATCTCTTTCTATCGGTTCTATTTCAACCATCGACATGTTGCACTTAATTTCAAAGTCATGGGTCTCGTCTAAAACATACGCGATACCCCCGCTCATTCCTGCCGCAAAATTCAATCCTGTGGAGCCAAGTACTACGACAACACCCCCTGTCATGTATTCGCAACAATGATCCCCAACGCCTTCTACTACAGCTACCGCGCCGGAGTTACGAACGGCAAAGCGCTCGCCTGCTACCCCTCTAAAGAAGCACTCGCCCTCTATAGCTCCATAAAGTACTGTGTTACCAACGATAATGTTTTGCTCTGCAGCAAAGTTCCCCGTTTTGGGTGGGTAAATGGATATTTTTCCACCCGACAGGCCTTTACCAACATAGTCATTACCACCACCCTCGACCTCTAAGCTGATACCCCTGGCTAAGAAAGCACCGAGACTTTGACCAGCACTCCCCTTTAATTTGATGGATATTGTTTCATCAGGGAGCCCCTCGTGCCCATATTTTTTTGCCACTTCTCCTGACAACATGGTTGCGGTGGAGCGATCTGTATTTTTAACAGGCAGGTCAATTTTAACGGGCATTCCAGACTTTAGAGAAGTTTGGGACTTTTCAATCAAAAGATGATCTATAACGTTTTCCAAGCCGTGATCTTGCGCTTCACAATGCCGTATCGCTACTCCCTCCCTTTCTTTAATTACGTGCAAAATCTTCGATAAGTCGACGTTTTTAGCTTTCCAATGTTCCACAACGGGTTCAATACCTAAAAACTCCCGTCTGCCGATCATTTCATCAATCGTTCTAAATCCCATGTTTGACATTATTTCCCGAACATCCTCCGCCAAAAACATGAAGAAGTTAATTACATGGTCTGGCTGGCCGGTAAACAATTTACGAAGTTCAACGTCTTGAGTAGCTACTCCGACAGGACAAGTATTCAAATGACATTTCCTCATCATTATGCAGCCAGAGGAAACTAGAGCTGCCGTCGCTATACCAAACTCATCGGCGCCCAGTAAAGCGCCAATCACTATGTCTCTTCCGGTGCGAAATCCGCCATCCGCTTGCACAACAATTCGCCCTCTAAGCTCATTTCTCACGAGTGTTTCGTGCGTTTCTGCCAAGCCTATTTCCCATGGACTCCCAGCGTGCTGGATGGAGGTTATCGGGCTAGCACCTGTCCCGCCATCGAAGCCCGAGATGGTGACGTGATCTGCGTGGGCTTTGGATACTCCCGCCGCTACCGTTCCTACACCTAATTCGGATACAAGTTTCACACTAACCCGCGCTTCTGGATTAACATTTTTTAAGTCAAATATAAGCTGAGCTAGGTCCTCAATCGAATAGATGTCGTGGTGGGGAGGCGGCGAGATAAGGCCTACACCGGGGGTTGAGTTTCTTACCCGTCCAATCCATTCGTCAACTTTATGGCCTGGTAATTGGCCTCCTTCACCCGGCTTTGCTCCTTGCGCCATTTTGATTTGTATATCTGTTGCGTTTACAAGATACTCCGTTGTCACACCAAATCTGCCAGAAGCTACCTGTTTAATCCTAGACAGCATCGAATCGCCGTTCTCTAGCGGTGTAAATCTAACTCTATCCTCGCCGCCTTCCCCGCTGTTGGATCTACCACCTATCCTATTCATCGCTATGGCGAGCGTTGTGTGCGCCTCCCAGGAAATAGATCCAAAGGACATTGCTCCAGTTGCAAACCTCTTTACAATTTCTGAGGCAGGCTCTACTTGCTCTATCGAAATTGGGGTATCCGAGTACTTCAATTCGAAAAGCCCGCGCAGATTTCGGAGTTTTCTAGTCTGGTCGTTCATTTTTTTTGCATAGGCCTTGTATCGGCGGTACTCACCAGATCGAGCAGCGTGCTGCAATCCAGCAATCGTTTCTGGAGTCCATGCGTGCTCTTCTCCTCGAATTCGGAAAGCTAAATCACCACCAACTTCAAGCGCACCGCTGAATTCGAGTACTCCCTCATAAGCTATTGCATGTCTGCGGACAGCCTCTTTTGCAACACCCTCCAATCCAATTCCACCAATTGCAGACTTAGCCCCAACAAAGTATTTCTTAAGGAAGCTTTCGTTCAAACCCACGGCGTCAAATACCTGAGCCCCACTGTAGGACTGGTAGGTAGATATCCCCATTTTTGACATCACTTTAAGCATACCTTTTGATATCGCCTTAATATATTTTTCATGGAGGCTTTCTGGCGTGAGACCGCTGTCTAATGTTATTGATAAGTTCGACAGCGTTGCAAAAGCGAGGTATGGGTTTATTGCCTCTGCCCCGAAGCCAGCTAGAAGACAAAAGTCGTGAACGCGCCTCACTTCACCCGTTTCTACGACTAAACCAACACTAGTTCTGAGGCCCTTACGTATTAGATGATGATGCAAACCTGAGGTTGCTAGGAGCGAGGGGATAGCAATCTTATCGGAACAGACTCCTCTGTCTGACAAAATGAGAATGTTAACACCACTTGAAATCAACTTTTCTGTCTCATGGAATATCTTTTCCAGTGCAGGCGCCATACCTTCGGCGCCTTCTTTAGCTGGATATGTTATATCTACAGTCTCAGTGCGCAACTTCGGGTTATAAACAGCTCCGATATTCCTTATCTTTTCCAAATCTGCGTCATTAATAATCGGCTTTTCTAGCTCTAATCTTAGCTTACAGCTAGCATCGTCCAACTCAAGCAAGTTGGGTCGAGGTCCAATATAGGAAAGCAAGGACATAACCATCTCTTCCCTAATAGGATCAATAGGTGGGTTAGTTACCTGAGCAAAACATTGTTTAAAATAATCAAAGAGCAGTTTGGGTTTATCAGAGAGAACAGCGATCGGAGTATCCCGCCCCATTGAGCCTATTGGGTCTTCGCCATTTAGTCCCATTGGGGTCAAAAAATTTTTTATATCCTCTTGGGTATAACCGAATGCCTGCTGCCTATTAATTAGTCCGTCCTGCTCGATGGTGCTTAAATCATTATTACTTTCCAAGTCAGCTAGCGTTATCTTTGTCTTATCCAACCAAGTTTGATAAGGGTGCGCCCGAGCTAGAGATAATTTAAGCTCTTCATCACTTATAATTCTGCCCTCTTCTAAATCTAGAAGAAGCATTTTACCCGGTTGCAAACGCCATTTCTGCACCACATTTTCGTCGGGCACTGGAATAACACCGTCTTCCGACCCCATTATAAGTAGATCATCGGTTGTGACCATGTATCTGGCTGGCCTCAAACCATTCCTGTCTAAGGTCGCACCAACTTGCTTACCGTCAGTAAACGCCATCGCGGCGGGCCCATCCCAAGGCTCCATAAGGGCTGCATTGTACTCGTAGAATGCCCTTCTATCTGGATCCATGAGCGGGTTATTATTCCAAGCCTCTGGAATCATCATCATCATTGCCTGCGCTAGTGAATAGCCAGAGGCAACCAGCAGCTCAAGAGTATTATCGAAAGAGGCCGAGTCAGAGGCTCCTTCCGGAATTAAGGGCCATAGCTTTTCTAAATCGTCCCCAAGAACAGATGAAGATAGCGTAGATCTGCGCGCCGCCACCCAATTAGCATTTCCCCTTACCGTATTTATTTCTCCATTATGACACAGATAGCGGAACGGTTGTGCTAACTTCCACGAAGGGAAAGTATTTGTTGAAAACCTTTGGTGGATCAGCGCAAGTGCTGTTTCTGTTCGCGGATCAGCCAGGTCCAAGTAATATTTATCAAGGTTATTGCATAACACCATGCCCTTGTATGAGAGCGTTCTCGTTGACAAGGATGCTATGTAAAATGATGTTATGTCTTTTTGATGTTCTAATTGGCTCTCAAGAAGCGCCCGGTTTTCGATTACTTTCCTTACAACGTAGAGCTTTCTCTCAAATAAGTCTTGATCTAAATCCGCACCATTACCACTTAAGAACACCTGATAAATCAGGGGTTCATTTGGTCTCACGCTTTCACCTAAGCATGTGTTGTCAGTAGGCACAGAACGCCAGCCCAGAACTTTTAACCCCTCGCTTACGACTACCTCTTCTACAAGCTTAGTACAAAATGCATGAGCGTCTGGGTGATTTGGGATAAACAGCATTCCCACACCATATTTACCAATATCGGGGAGCGAAACACCCTCAAGCGCCATCGCTTCACGGAGCAAGTTATCGGGTGTTTGCATTAATATTCCTGCACCATCACCAGCCAGGGGATCAGCCCCTACTGCCCCACGATGGTCAAGATTCTCCAATATCTGCAGGGCTTGTTTAATTAAGTGGTGACTTTTGTGCCCTTTGATATTGGCTATGAAACCAAAACCACAATTGTCGTGCTCATAGGTTGGGTCGTACAAACCGTCGCTTCCTGCGTCGCTTAAGCGCTTGTCCTCTTTCAAATCCAAAACTTTTCCCCAACCTTAACTTTTCGACAATCGAGCCGCGGGCGGTTTTTTACCATTTCCAACGTTTGATTTTATCAAATTCATCCCCTGTCATGAGTATAGAGATCAAATGAAACGAATCCAGCGTCTAATGAAATCACCTTAGAAACTGCATCGCTCTCTACCCACAACGCGTTGTATTTGTTGAACTCTTTCATTTTCAACACACTATCCAGCAAAAATAAATAGGTCAGTAGTATTGTCGTATTTATAAAAAAAGTCAACAAATAATCTCATCATCAGACGCCATATCGATCAATAGCAAAGTGTGTGTACACCTCGGTTTTTGTTTACTTAGTCCATATAAAACTACTTTCCATGCAGGCAACTTTTAGTTAGTAACAAATTGTCGCGGCAATGCTTTAATGGGGGGAACGCACTTTATTTTTCATGCGTCTTCGCCTCTCCAAGCTATGGTTCCCGTGATTTACTTTTGATGTATTATTTCTATCATGGAGTAATAATAATTCGCAGAATACCTTAACGATAAAAGTTTGCAGCTAAAGGACACGCCTCAAGTGAGAAAATATCAACAAATTAAGGTAGTGCCACTTTCCTCCGCAATTGGTGCTGAAATTGGAAATGTAGATATCTCCAAAGATCTCTCATCAACCGTAATCACTGAAATACGAAGCGCCCTATTAGATCATTTAGTCATCTTTTTCCGAGATCAGGATCTCTCGGACCCCGAACGTCATAAAATGTTTACGGAGTATTTTGGTGATTTATTTATCCATCCGAACTTTAATTTGGGGCAAAATAACCCAGAGATGGTCTACTTGACAAGAAGACCTGGTGATACAGCTGCTGCGGGAGAACGATGGCACGCGGACACCACAATGATGGAAAATCCCCCCATGGGAGCTATTTTATTTGCTCTTGAGGTCCCCGATTGGGGTGGCGACACCTTGTTTGCAAATCAATACATGGCTTTCGAAAACCTTTCTCAAGGCATGAAAAAATTATTAATAAACTTAAAGGCCGTTCATAATGACTCGCGCGTTGCAGGTCCTGCCGTTGGTTTAAATTCAAAACGAGCAACAAAAGTCAGGGAAGACGAAGACTGGACCTTAACCGAAAACTCTCATCCAGTTATCCGAACGCATCCTGAAACGCATAAAAAGTGTTTGTTTATTAACAGTATCTATGTACACCATTTTGAAGGAATGTCGGTTGAAGAGAGCCAAGGGCTTTTGGAATTCCTCTATACGGAGTCAACGAGACCCGAATACAGTTGCAGGTTCCGCTGGAAGAATAATTCCGTGGCGTTTTGGGATAATAGATGTGTTCAGCACTTAGCTATTCACGACAATCACTCGGCAACTCGTAAGATGCAGAGAACTCAAATTATTGGTGACGCTGTGATTTAGGATTTTTGGTTCAGAAAATTTTTTATTGTATCGATTTCGGTTGAGCTTGTGAGGCCCGGGCAATGACCAACCCCAGGCATTTTAAGTAAATTCGTTTTAGGTCCTGTAGACCTCATTTTCTGGACAGTTTCGTGACTCAGTAGCGTCGAATCCTCACCCCAAATTGTGAGAACTGGGCAAAAAATACGTTTCCACGCGTCCCATAAATCTGTATCTAACTTTTTTCTGCTATGGGTAATCATAGGGTCATAATGCATACGCCACTTTCCATCCGATGATCTTGAGATGCTATCCAGTGCAAACTTCTGGGCAGCTTCTTCGGTAAACGGACCAAAAGCTTTTT